>OGQU01001077.1_pt1 | contig 24885 bp, 19 predicted proteins | sample 1553341 | NCBI WGS metagenome assembly OGQU01 (sample SAMEA2579920, study PRJEB22360) | human gut metagenome | biome: human gut; feature: human-associated habitat; material: faeces | place: Denmark | collected 2008/2010 | reverse complement strand
TGATAAGAAACCATTGCGGCTGTGCGGGTTCAAGTCCCGCCTCGAGTACACGGAATATTAAGGAGTTAGTAATCACTAGCTCCTTTCATTTTATCCTAAATTTTCTATCGCACTTTTTAAATATTTTTTCTCGATGCCCTAAAAACGATATGCGGCATTTCGACTCCCCGGTAATATTTGATAAGAATATCAACTTCACTCATTCCGTTTCGTCGTGCCACATTCTGGGAGGCCACGTTCGAATCTCGAATAATGGAATAAACATCATCAAAATCCAGAACCTGAAAAGCATACTCTTTACAAGCAATAGCTGCCTCTGTAGCAAATCCTTTATGCCAAAATTCTTTCCGGAACAAATAACCGACTTCCGGCACCCATCCCCCGTTATATTCTTGATACGTGATGCCACATTGCCCGATAAGCTCCCCGCTACCCTTCTCGACAACCGCCCATAAAGCGAAACCGTCATTCTCGTACCGTCGAAACATCTTGTCCAACCATACCTGAACTTCCTGATCACTAAAGGCCCCCTCGTAAGCATACATCACTTCGGGATCCTGTAATAATTTACAAGCCTCTCTAAAATCACTCTGCTCTAACTTTCTTAGAACCAATCTTTCCGTTTCCAGTATCATTTCATCCATCTTCTTAGTCCCTACAAAAATAATTCATTCACCCCAAAAGTTGAAGGACTCCCTCAAAAATAAACTGTCCCCAAAAGTAAATAACACTTTTGAGGACAGTCCTGTTTTATATTCTATTTCAAATAAAACACATATTACATTTTTTCCACACGCTCCGTCACTGATTGAATATCCTTCGGATCAGCATCACTTAGCGAGTTATTTTTAATAACTTCCAACACATCATTCAAAAGCTTTTTAGCTCCTTGTTTCTCCCCGATCTCTTCCAACAAATCCGCACATCCCCAAGCCGTCGCCGGAGTTCGATCCAACTGATAAGCATAGTTTACCCAAGCGATACATTTCTTTTTCTCTCCTACATTCTGCTGATCGGTAATCTTCCAGTAATGACGGGTAGCACTGATCACGAAAGAGGATAATAGTTTATACTTCACCCCTCCAAACAGGCTCGCCATACCCATCGTCTTCCTTATACTCACGATTGCGGCAGAATCATTCTTCATTCTAGCTGAATCAATCAGCATCTCAAAATGTCGATTTGTTATCTCTTCCGTCTTTCTCAGGGAATCGATGCTATTCTCTTGCTGCTGGGCAATCATGTACTCGCTCATCAACGTCTTGAATTTATCGTCTAGACGGTTATTCGAATAGAAATCCAAACGCAACTGCTCTGCCGGAAGATAAGATTTACCGCCACCCATCATGGCGGACATTCCATTCTCCAGATTTCCCAACCCGGCCTTCACGCCAAGAATTCCTTCCAACGCCTTTTCATCCTTCTCTTTCACGCAAGTGGCAAAACAAGCGCTCAAGCTCTTCATCACGGATGTGTTCAAACGGTTACCCAACTTCTTGTTTTCGCCCTCGACCTTCTTGATACCCTTGACCAAACGATCAAAAAGAACCGGATCAAAAATAGAAATATTACCTATATTACTCACGTTCTCTTCCAACAACAACTCCTCATCAGAGAGACATTTCAAGTACTCGTTCAGGACAATACCACCGCCTGCCCCGGACTCTTTCAATAAAGCGTAATACTCTCCCAAGAATACTTTTCCCCGTTTTCCTTGTTCGTATTCTTTCTCCATCGCTGCAATACTGGGAGCCAGCGCATACAAACGCACGGCTTTCTCTCCTTCAGCGATAAGTTTATCGGCCGTACGGACTCCCATAAACTTATACACCAACTCGCCTGCTGCATTCACGAAAACTAACGTCGGGTAAGCCGAAACCTCGTATTTACCCGCTAGTTCCGGTCCTTCACCTTTCTCCGCATCAATCTTGTAATTGACGAAATTCTTGTTGAAGTAATCTCCCACGGCCTGCTGGGGAAAAGTCTCTGCGGCCATTTTCTTACAAGGACCACACCACGTCGTGTACAGGTCTACAAAGATCAGTTTATTCTCCTGTTTTGCTTTCTGCAAAACTTCTTTCCAGCTACCGATTTCGAACTGAATCCCCTGTGAAAACACGTTCCACGAGAAAAGCAAAATGGCTATTGTAAAAAATATTCTTCTCATCATTTCTGCCAATCGTTATTCTTCAAATTGTTCTGCAACTTTTTCCATCAACAGATCTCCCCGCAATTTAGTAGCAACAATTTTCCCCTCTTTGTCTATCAGTAACATGGCCGGCACCCCGCTCACGTTATACAATTTTGCCACCGGACAACCCCATCCCTTCAAAGAAGAAACATGGCCCCAATTCAAATCGTTCTTTTCAATCGCATTCACCCAATTATCCTTTTTATTATCCAGTGACACGCTCAATATTTCAAATCCTTTATCATGGAACTTGTCATAAACTTTCTTTACATTAGGCACTTCACGCAAACAAGGGCCACACCAAGACGCCCAAAAATCAAGTAAAACAATTTTTCCCCGATAATCGGATAAAGAAACGTTCTTTCCATCCGGAGTCGGCAAGGTGAAATCCGGAGCAACATTACCGATTGATGTCCTTTTGATATTATCAATCGATGTTTTCAATTTACGTCCTAAATAAGCATTTTTGATACGAGGAGTCAAGCTCTCGTACATTTTTTCAACTTCCACCAAATCTCTACTCTTGATAACAAATTTATCAATAATCAATACCGTCGCATGGCAATCGGGATAGTTCGTAACCAAACTATCAATCGTTTGCGCCGTTCTCGCCTTTACAGCAAGATACATCTGTCCCAAAGAATCCTGCATGGCAGTATTTTCCTTCCCGCTCTTACTCATGAAAGAAAATCCCAACATGACCAACATTTCATCCCGCTGTGTCAATAGCATCGTTTTAAAAATATCCTGCTCCACGCTCCCGGATATTTCCGCTTTAACACTCTCGACTTCTTTTCCCCTATTCATCTTCTTCACGGTTTCGCACTTCACATGAATCGGAACGGAGTCCAAAATGATGATGTTCGTACCGCCATTTATTTCCAAAATCCTTTCATCCACGTCTCCAAGCGGTTTTTGCATCTTAAAACTACCTTTCACCACAACAGCGGAATCCAGTATTTCATATTTCTTGTCTCCCAAGTCCTTTTTCAAATAAACCACTTTTCCATCTCCACCTTCCCACTCTCCTTGAATAGTATAAGTTGTCTCTTGTTCGGTACACCCCACGAAAAACAATCCCATTAGTAATCCACTGACAATCTTTTTCATATTCTTCGTAATTATTTTACTATTTCTAAATGAAGTACCATTTATATTTAATTCGATTTTTTCAAAAATGACTCGAACTCTTTCGCTTTCTCAGCTTTAATTTTCTCGTCCATTTTTTTGAACTCTTTCGCTTTTGCAGCATTACCAAGTTTAGCATGCAAAACAGAAAGAGTCCCGTAATAATAAGATCTTAATTTAGAACTCCCCTTGTCTTCTTCTTGCTGCAATTTTTCGATTAAGGTCAAATATTTTTCGATTACGGCTTTATCCGGACAATATGCGGCCAAATATTGAGCCGTTTCCTCCAAATAACGATCAGAGAATCCCAAAGCTTTTATACCACGATACATCATCTGACATTCATATATTTCATTCCACTTTTGAGCCAATTCCAATTCATAAATCCTAATTTTGGCACGTAACGTTTCCGCACGTTTCAGATTTCCGCGATCAATTAACCGTAACAACGTATCCACTTTTCCCGCAGCATCAACCAAGCGCAAAGGTACACCATCCTTGTCAAACTTCACCTCTACCACCTGATCCACGGCTCTTTCCAAAGCCCAACCCAGTTGTCTCTCCACGCTATAACGATCAAACTTTACTTTATTGGCCAAACGGTCTATATTAAAAATCACGTAGTCAAATTGCGGAGAATAAGGATCTTTAATATAAGCACCCACGAAATCCCAAATTTCTTTCTCCTGTAATTTTTCCACAGGTATCGTTTTCATGTAATCGAGTACAATGTTCTCAATATCATCCTTCAAAAAGGCTCCTTGCAAAGCGACAACATAATCTTTCAAAAAGGCAAGCTCACGCTCTCCTGCCGCGTATCTGTCCTTATAAGCGAACAAACTTTTACCTTCCATCCCGGCTTTCATCCCGTCGATCAATACATTCGCCTCTTGAAACCCGGCCATCTGGTGTACAACTTTTCCTTCCTTGTTAATCAATAGGAGCGTCGGGAATCCGATGATATTGGATTTATAATGTTTGTATAAATCTTTCCCCACGCCTTTTTCCATATCATACTTTACGTTGATGAAATTCGCATTAAAAAAGTCGCCCACGTCTTTACGAGTAAAAATATCTTTAGCTAAAGCCTTGCACGGGCCACACCAAGAGGTATAGCAATCCATGAAGATATATTTGTCCTGCTCTTGGGCCATTTTCAAGACATTTTCCCATTTCTCGCCTTCAATAAAACGAATCCCGTCGCCAGCCGACTGCCCGAACGAGAACAAGGCCAAACATAAAAATTGTACTATAAATCCAATCTTTTTCATAATCAATCCTATTTACAAATATGCTATTATTTTAATTCATCCAATTTTGCCTGACAAGCTTTCACGTCACTCTCTTCAACCCCCGCCGCAGAACTTCCATCTTTCAATCCCAAGGTCAAAACTTCTTTCGCTTGCCCCTTTTTGTCCAAGGCTAATAACTTATCGGCCACGTATGCCGCCGTCTTCGCAGAAGGACTCAACTGATGTAAAAACACGTACCAACCGGCAACTCGATCCTTGTATGCAGCATCCTTCTCTCCTTCATATATCTCTTCGTAACGTTCCACGTTCTCGATCATACTCGTTGAAGTATAGTAATCATCAATACTTGAAAAAGCAGACATCATCGCATTTAGCTTCCTTGCCGCTTGATATTCCGCCTCATTTCCACTTTCTTTGGCCTCTTTCAATTTGGCTTCCATAGCCTTAAGCATGGCTATTTTCTCCTCGCGACTTCCCTCGTATTTTTTTTGAAGTTCTGCGATATAATTAATAAAAAGATGATTAAACTTATCCAATTTCTTTTTAGCCGAATAATAGTTTAAACGCAATAGCTCTGAAGGGATATAAATATTTCCTCCTCCCAATGAAGCCGCTGTGGCACTATTTTTAGCTCCTGTCGCTTTAAATAAACGATCTTTCAAAGCCAACACTTCCTCGAAATTTTCCTCTTGATCGGCTTGTGCCGTCTTTTGAACGCAAGCACTCAAGAATGTACAAATGGCTTTATTCACGGCAGTAGAATGCTTTTTATCCTTCACTGGATTAGCAGCCTCCACACAAGCCGCATCTACAAATCGGTTGGCTAATTTTTTGTCAAAGACCGTAATCTTACCAATACGCGGAACATTTATTGAATCCAACAACTGACTATCATCTACCAAAGCAAAATAATCAAGTAACACATCACTACAATCCAAACCGGATCTATCTTTCAATATAAAATACTGATTCAAGAATTCTTTATCTCTGTTTCCTTCCTCATATTTCTTCGTGTATTTCTTCAATTCCGGCCGAGCCGCAAAAGCATCCACGGCTTTTTCTCCTTCCTTGACAAACATATCCACGGTTTTACCCCCCAAGAAACGGTAAACCAATTCCCCGTCCCCGTTAACAAAAAGGAAAGTGGGATAAGCAGATACTCCAAATGTTTTCGCAACCATTTTCCCGTCTTCACTCTTTTCTGCATCCAATTGCAAATTCAAGAAATGAGCGTTATAATATTCGCCGACTTTAGCTTGCGGGAATACATTATCCGCCATATGCTTACAAGGTCCACACCAAGAAGTATATATATCTATAAATACCAACTTATTCTGTTTTTTCGCCATTTCCAACACCTCTGCATACCGCTCCTTCTGGAATTCTATTCCCTGAGAAAATACGGTTAAACCAGTGATTAAAATTAACACTAACAATACGAATCTTTTCATTTTACAATCCCTTTTAGTTTATATCCAATACTATTACATATTTTTCATTTTTCACGAAATCACAATCATACAGCAATAAAAAATCCTCAGCCACAGCAACTTCCCATTTTTGTCCCTCTGCCAAACGCGGATTATTCACACGTTTCGGAAAGTAATAAGCAAATGGAATATCCGTCACGTGTTCTTGCTTCAGCTTCCCCCCTTTCATCAATCCCCCGTCAAAATATTCATTAGTCGTGATCGTCACGAAACATTGTTTCCCTTTTACTTTAAAATCAACCTTATAACCTAACGGTTTCGGATTCTGCATTTTTACATCCCAAGCCGGATCTCCATACAAAACAACAACATCCCGATCATGTACAAATCCCATCTGATCTTTCGTCGGTTGCTGGCCCGTCACCGTTTCAAATTGTTTTTCAAACATCTCCCTCTGTCCGAACTCTATTTCCGAAAAAGGATAATTTACGGTCAGCATTTTCGGATGCCACTCGTTTTCCGTTCTCAACATATCTTGCTGGTTCAAATAAACGGCCTGTGCCAAGGTCAATCGCCCGGCATTAGCGACCCAATACTTTAGCCCTCCCCAGCCATTCCGGCCATACCAAGTTGTAACAACATACCCGATCATGGAGGTCGCATCCATTCCGCTCAACCAAGCAACAGCCATGCTCTCCGGGTCATTATCGATATTTCCAATCAAACAGTTACCTGCCGCAAAATAAACTCTAGGATGAGCCGTCCCGTCTAGGAACTCAGGAGTCATGAAATCGGCATATAACCGCCCTCCCCGTGGTTTCAAGTTACCAACGGTAAACGGCATTTCAAGATTTTTCTCTGTTGCATGCGAAGAGGTTACCAGCAAATCAGGATCAATTTCCTTATATTTCTCCACCCATTTATCGAGAATCTCCCATTTATTGATCTGTTCACTCTTTACTTCTCCATCACGAGTGGTCTTCTCCCCCCAGCCACCGGGTGTACCCCCGTCGTTCATAAATGCAAAACGATCAAAATATTTTCCGTCACTCAATTCTGCCGTCGTGTTCAACGCCGTACGGATTACAAAAGGCTTAGCACTGCTTTCCACCATACGCATAGCATCCGCCGCCGAATACCCCGTAATAATTCCCCACAAGTAATCCGCATAAATATCATCATCTATTTCCCGGCTCAAACGATGTCCTTCCATGACGAATTCTCGATTAAGGTTTTCCGGTTTTTCCACCACGGCCACGTAACGAGGAGTTAAACGTCGTAACTCCGCCAACAATTCTCGCAGCTGTTTGTCGTAATATAACACGGTTGCTTTATGTCTCTTGGACAAGACCTCGACCACTTTCATCCACGCCTTGTCCGATTGCATCTCCTTCGAGGTAATGACTACATAGTCACGAAACTGTTGAGCATTCACATCCAATAAATTGCAAGTCGTAAACAACCAAACGACAAACATTACAACTATCTGTTTCTTCATCATATTTTCAGATTAATTAGACCCGGTTGCTTCAAACAAATCCTTGTACCGTTCCATTCGCTCCGCTTCTATGGCATCTCCCATCTTTTTATATTTATCAGCATTATCTTTGTCTCCCACAAGAGCGTACAAACGACCTAACAAGTTATAATAATTGGTCGAACCACCTGCAGTCTCTTCCCGATCTCTTAACCTCAACACGAATGACAATATATTATTTATTAATTCCTTATCTAAAGTGCTTTCCGAAAGTACCGTCAAAATCGCTACAATATAATTATCTCGAAGATCTGTCATATTCAAATTCGCAGCGACCTCCAGATCTCTAACTACCCGTGCGTAATTCCCCGCATGCAAAGCTTTATTAACAGCTAATTTTAAACGCATTGCATCCTGTCCCAATAATTGCCCCTTATTTACAAGGTATGTCAATCGTTCCAGCTTCAATGAATCATACAATGGCAGAACATATTGTTTATCCTGCAAATAAGGTTCACATTGTTTATCAATTTCTTTATTCAAATTCCGACTCAACATCATCAACACCTCGTATCTCTTATCAATCTCATTGTCACCACTAACTCCACTTCCCAAACTCCTGAAAAGTCTTTCCAAACGTGTAGCTTTATCTTCCCCTGCGGGAATGTCTTCCCGATCCCATTTCATTTTTTTCATGGCATAAATACCATACTCGAAAACATTGGAATAAGGATCAGCGAACACATATTTATTTAACAGCAAATAAGTATCTTTATCTTCCACCTGCAACACCGGACACCGAGACATATATTCCTTTGTCACCCGCTCGGCCTCCTTTCCTTTCTTCGCTTTCTCCAAAGCCTCCACGTATTCTTTCACGACCTCGATGTCTCGTTTGTTAGCTTCATATTTCTCTTTCAAACTTTCTAAACCAGTTTGTGCGGATGCTGCCACGCAGCATCCGACACAAACCAATGTCACGATTGTCTTTCTCAACATATCTTCTATATTAACAGACAAATTATTTTTTTAGATTCTTAAAATAATCGGCCCCTACCGGATCCTCCGGACAATTTGCATTTTGCATGGCTTCCAGATCCATCGATAATACCCGCTGTAAATAAGGAATCAACGCAACCGCCCTCTCCAACATCCGTGGGAATACCTCAAAATTATAATCCAACTCTGTTTTTGTCGTGGTCGTCAAGAAAGAAATATAATCCGCTAAATCCGTCTGGTAGTCAACAATATTCACCGTCTCGCTTTGGAAGGAACTTGACTTCGAACGAACATAACCATTCGAACGAAAAGTATAAACATTGGGAGAATATTTGCCTGTCGGGTCTGCAGTCCAAGGTGCTAATATCCACCTCACTTCCTTACCATTAGCATCCTTCATACGCGTGTTAAAAAAATTATCAGGTTGCTCCGTTGCTCCCAAATACAAGCGCGAAATCAACAAACTTGACAACCCCGCTTTCCACTTATCCCAGTCCTCATCTGTAAAATTATTCATTTTATCCCCCACGCCAGCTAGAATAATGCAATCTCCATTATCCAAGTAGATATCCACCACCTTTTCCGGATTATAATCGTAATCATTACAAAGCGAATCACACAAAAACGTACGCACGAACCAACTTCCCTGCACCAAGTCTTTATCCAATCCCACGAATATTCCACCCTGTATATGGTTTATAATTTTCCGAATCACCTCCTTATTTTCTTCTTTTACAGGAGTATACCATTTATTAAAATAACCACTCCAATTTGTTACTTGAAAAGCATACGGCTCAAATTTATACAAATAATACATTCCCCACTCTTCCCATGTATTATAGATCAACTCATCCACAGAACCCGGTTCTCCTTTCGTCAAACCGTATAAAGGACCGGCTAACTCAGGATTCACCTTCACATCCTCGGAACAAGAAATTCCTAAAAACAGGATCATTATTAAATATATTGCAATCTTTTTCATACTTCATAAATTTTTAATATCACTACTCGGGACGTATCAAATCACGCTCGTTATCATAACATCCATTGTTATAATCAAGCTCACTCCGAGGAATTGAAAGGACGTAATTTTTACTTCCTTGTGGCAAGGTATAGGTTTCGTATGTATCCCAACTTGAATACCACTTATGTTTCAATTCCGGCATTCCCTGTCTCCGCAAATCCCAAAAACGCATGGCCTCCTCGAAACAAAGTTCCCGACGTCGCTCTTCCCAAATAAATTTCAACAAAGCCTGCGCATTCGGAAAATCCGCTGACGTTTTTTCCACGTATGCCTTCGGGGTCAAACGACACCGCCGTAGATTATTTAATAAGTCAAGAGCATCACTAGTCACTTCATTGTTCTTACGCGTATAAGCCTCTGCCAAATTTAACATCACCTCCACACTTCGCCAATTTTCGTGAACAAGATTATCACTGGGTTTTGTAGAAGTTGAACCCGACATTTGACGATATTTTATCGGATAATAATACTTATACTCATAAGGTCTACTTTCTTCCCACCAATTTTCTGCCTTTTTAGCCGGAACATCTTCCAAGAAATAAGCTTTTTTCCGTAAATCTCCCTCTTCATAAGAGCGAATCAAAGACTCATCCGTACTATGCGAAGGCCTGAATCCCAATCCATAAAGAGCCCCCGTGGTTGATAAATATTGATACGGAGAATAACTTTGGGTTCCGAACGTAAAAACGACTTCCTTGTTTATCGTTCCATCCATCATCGTAAATATTTTATTACTAAGCCCTTTCTCCGTTCCAAATAATGTCGTATCCTGATCGTTCAAATTTAAAATAACAGAATTCTGAGCCAAAAACAATTTACCGGTCCGGATCACTTCATCCCAATTTTCTTGAAATAATGCAATACGAGAAGCTAGCAACAGAATCGCCGGTTCGGAAAGCCGATGTATATTTCCGTCAAACGTGGCTATATTGATATATTTTTCCGCTTTCTCAATATCTTCGTTAATCAAATCATATACCTCCCGAATAGAAGAACGTCCCCTGGGAGATATATTAATTTGCGGTTCCATCCGAATTATCACTCCCGGTTTGTCTAGATTCTCTTTCGACCAAGGTAAAGCATATGAATTCACCAGACACCAGTAATTATAGGCACGTAAAGCATAAGCTTGGGCTGCAAGAAAATTATAATTTCCCGAATCTGCCTCCACGTACTCCATTTCCGGTAGCGCATCGATAACCAAATTACAAGCCAAAATATTCCCGTAACGACGCTCCCAAAAATTATCCGCATAACTTTTTATCTCTCTTTCCCACTTGTAAGGTTCCTCGCCCTCTCCCACGTTAAAAGCATCCGAAGAATTTTTATCCCGGGTATCATTAGCCTCGTCCTCAGGATCCAATTCCAATTGCCCCATTTCCACGTCATCCGTCATCAAATACAACCAAGCCACTTCGTCATTAAAATTTCTGGGAAAGCCTTCTCTATACAACATTGGTAAAAACTCCTCCACTTTTCCCGGGATCAACAAATCCCCCGAATCCTCTTTTAAATAATCATCACAACCGGTGAATAAAAGTATTCCTAAAAGCCAATAGGTATATATCTTTACAAATCTTTTCATAATCACTTCCTATTAAAATGAAACATTAATACCCAAACTATAAGAAGGTAATATCGGAATATTCGCTTCCGGAGTCTCCGGATCAAGCCCCTTCCAATCCTTATGCGCCCACACGAACAAGTTCGAAGCCTGGAAACGAATCATCATGGAAGAAATTCCAACTCCCTTCAATAATTTCTCAGGCATAATATAACTTAGCCCAACAGAACGCAAACGCAAAAAATCAGCTTTCGCTACGCGGAGATCAGACAAATCATAGAAATAGGTACACTCTTCAACGGCCCCCCGATCCTCGGCTGAGACATTACGATCAAAATCCGAAGTCACTCTATCATTATACAAAACAGGTATATCCGTATGTTTTTCATCCCCAGGCTTTCTCCACCTTTTCTTCCAATTCGTAGATACATTGGCAACCGGATTTAATGCGGAATTTTTATCGGCATACACACTCGGTAAACGCTTTACACCCCCCAAATTATACGTGAAACCCAAGGATAGCGATAAGCACCTGTCAAACGTCAATTGAGTATCAAATCCTCCGGAAAGATCCGGGTAAATAGATCCGCTTTTCACCAGTTCCATACGTTTCGGATCTGCCGTATGCCATAATTTACCATCTTTCCCATAAAATAACGGATATCCGTTTTCACTAGACAATCCCCCATAACGGAAAGAGTACATTGAACCTAACTTCTCGCCCTTAACCGCTAAATTACCATCCAACATTTTATTAATGACTTCCAAATCGCTATAAATGTCATCGTTTGCCAAAGTCACCTCACTTGTGTTTCTCCCAAAGTTTACATTAAATCTCCAATTCAACTTCTTTCCTTGGATGATCTCCACGCTCAAATTACCTTCAAATCCTTGATTATCCATCTCCCCGGCATTCATGTACAAACGTGATTTTCCGTTAGATGTTGCAACTGTTTTTTCTATGATCAAATCTTCGGTATGTTTTTTATACACATCCAAACTACCTGAAAGTCTTCCATTCCAAAAAGAAAAATCTGCAGCCACATTCCAAGAAGTTGTTTTTTCCCATCGTAAATCAGGATTGGGTAAACGGTAGATCGTAGATTGCTCCAAATTACTTATTGTATTTCTATTTCCTACTTCCAAAATCAAGTTAGGAGTAGCATCATCATGAATATTTCCTTGGATACCGTAACTACCTCTTACTGAAACATAATGTCCGTTATCGGCAAATCGAGACATAAAACCTTCATTTGTCAATAGCCATTTACCCGCAATAGACCATGTGGGCAACCACCGATATTTCGGGTTACTTCCGAACTTATTCGCCCCATCTGAACGAATATTGAAATTCATCACGTAACGATTATTGTAAGTATAGGTTGCTGAACCAAAGAATGAAGCGACTCTTGAAATCGTATTCGTATTCGTCGGAAGCATCCTGTCTATATAGTTGTTTACAAAATTATCCGTATGTACTGGCATAAATCGCTCTCCATAAGTAGGTGTCCAACCATACCCCGTCGAACGTACACCCTCGTACTTCGTACCCCGCAACTCAGACCCAACAATTATATTCATATCATGAATATCACCCAAAACTTTAATAAAGCTCAGGCCATTTCTCACCGTATAGCCAGTCTTTACCGTATTTCCTTGGTCTAAAATTCCCCCGTACGGCAAGGCCGATTTCCAATATTCATCATCATTTTCGTCATACTGCTTATAATCATATCCACGTGTAGAAGCCACACTAGCGGACTCCTCTGTTTTCCAATCCCGTTGATTCGTTGAAGAATTATGATACGAGAAAGTTCCTTGGTAAGACAAGCCATCATATAACTTTATATTCAAATTTAACAAAGCGTTAAAATCATTGGATTTACTCTCTTTACCTGTTTCTGCCAATTCGTTCAACACGTTATACAAATATTTCGAATCTTTCTTGTAAAAATGATATTTTCCATTTTCCTCGTATGGTTGTACTGTCCGGGAAGTATTATATGCATAACTAAACGGATTTACCACTGAATAACCTTCATTTTTCGTCGTGCTGAAGTCAATTTTCGCCATAAAATTTATATACTTACCCACAGATGCATCCACACGCGCCAAAGTAGTGAAACGCTCGCTAACAGAACCTTTTGCACCACCTTGATTGTTATTGTAACCTGCGGAAAAGTAATATTTTGTAGTCTCCGAACCTCCGTTAATACTCAAATTATGCGAATGAGTTACCGCATTGCGAAATAACACGTCAAACCAATCCGTGTTACGCTTCGCCATCTCTTGGGATCGAAGTGCAAATTCCTCTTGCGACATCCGACGATTAACCAACTCGTTCAACAACCCCTCGTAAGAATCATCCGGATCCAACGATATATTTGAATTATATGACAATCCTTGCTCGAAAATATCCTTGGACAACTGCATACGTTCTGCTGAATTCATACGATCAAAATTCCGATAAGAAGGACGTTCGTTTAAAACCACCTCTCCATGGTATGAAACTGTCGGTTTCCCCGCACGTCCTTTTTTCGTCGTCAACACGATCACTCCGTTCGCAGCTTTTACCCCATAAATCGCCGTGGCCGAAGCATCTTTCAAAACCGTGATAGACTCTATATCCTGCGGGCTAATCCCCGAAATAGCATTACCTACTAAATATTCGGCATCTTCACTATTCAACTCCGAGGCCGTAATCGGAACGTCTTGTTCCAGAATCACTCCATCAACCACCCACACGGGAGCCTTGTTCCCGTTAATCGTTGAAGTACCCCGGATACGAATTTTAGGCGTAGCGCTTGGCTCCCCGGAAGTATTCATAACCATCAAGCCAGGAACTTGTCCCTGCAACATTTGATCGATAGAAGCAGCCCCTGCCATGTAAATATCATCAGTTTTCACTACCGAAACCGCACTGGCCGACTCTCTCCGGTTTAACGTCTGATACCCAGTCACAACGACCTCATCCACATCCACCGCAGAATACTTCATTACTACATATAAAGAATCCTGTCCCTGCCAGGTAATTACTTTTTGCTCCATCCCCACAAAAGAAAAAAGTAATTTTTGCCCGACCTTATTTTCAATCATCATCTGGAATAATCCATTCACATCCGATGCGACCCCGCGAGTGGTTCCTTCCACGACAACGGAAACCCCAGGAAGAGGCATTCCATCCGTATCAACCACTTTCCCTTTAATCAATTTCAATTTAACATCATCTTTCTTTTGTGGTGTCGGTTTCACAATCACCACTCCCTCTGCATACTCGTAACTCAAAGGTAGTCCTTCGAAAATACGATCCAACGCTTTCTCGAAAGGTTCATTCGTCAGAACCATATTAAGTTTCACGTTCAAATTCGCGATCTCTTCCTCGTTAAACACGAAATAAACTCCCGTTTGGTTCTTCAACTCTTTAATCGTCTCTCTGAGACTTGCATTCTCTAATTTCAACGTCACGGATTGTGACGATACACTGGCTATTGCCGTGAAAGAGAAAAACATAGTTAAAAGCAAAGTCAATCTCATTGCTAAATAAATTTTGCCCCTCGCATTTTCAGGAGAGGATTGTGTAGAAATTCGTCTTTTTTTCATACATTTGGATACTTTGATTAATAAACGTAGCCTTTTACCGAAGGCTGCTATTAAATTTTCAACATGAAACGGGGAATGCTGGGAACATTTCCCGTTTTCGTATTTCTTTCACCTTGTCACTGAAGTTATTGTAACATTTTTTCCATTGATAATAAATTTTACGTTAGTCGTTTTTTCTATCATATCTAGCACATCATTCAAATCTTCATATTTTCGTATCACCCCGGTAAAACGACGCTCTTTACATTCCGATGCCGAAAAAGTGAATTGTACATCATACCATCTAGCCAGTTGTACCATAATATCATTCAATTCCATGTTCTCGTATTCAAATATTCCTCGTACCCACGAAGTATACAAAGAAAGTTCTACAGCCCTTTGGCTGATAGCTCCGGAATATTGATCGACCACGGCCTGGTAACCGGGCTTTAACACGACTTGATTATTCCCGGATGTTACTTGCACGGCACCCCGTACCAGAGTAGTCATCACTCCTTCATTCTCGGGATAAGCCGAAATACAAAACTCCGTTCCCAACACTCGCACGCTCACATCATTTACCCGCACGATAAAAGGTTTACTTTCGTCATGTTGCACTCCAAAATACACTTCTCCCTCGACGAGAACCTCTCGCGCATCTCCTGTAAAGCGAGTAGGAAATGTCAGTCGTGAAGATGAATTCAACCATACCATCGTACCGTCTGCTAACGTGAAATGATATTCTCCCCCAACCGGAGTCGAGATCGTATGATATACAGGCTTTTCTTCAATCTCTTCATTTACTTCCACATTATCATATCGCAGTTCATTCTTTTTATCTTCCAAAACAGTAGCTCCATACTGCCTGACTACGTCTTGCAAATTATCTTGCATCAAATCAACCTGTATACCATTTGCCACGATTAAAGTCGCCTTCATTCCACCGGCATGCACCTTAGCCGACACGGGAGATTCTCTCTCCAGTTCCGGCATGTAAAAAAATGCAAATGATAAAGCGAACAAAATCACAACAGAAGCCACGGCAGTAATCTGAATCCACAATTGTCTCCTCCCGCGAGCCTTAATCTTTTCCCGTACATGTTTCAATGAATCCGATGCATTCTTATCCGAACGAGTAACCACTTGATACTCAAGCACCATTTTTACCCCCTCCATAAAAAATAGCTTATTTTCCTCCGCTTCGTCCATCCATGCACGCAACTCCTGTTCCTCGCTCTTATCCATAAGCCCGGAGCAATAATCACCAATCCATTGCCAAATTTTATCGTTCATCTCAATTCCTTTTCTTTTATATACCGGAAGATTGAAAAAGAGATGACAACTTTTTAGAAAAAAATTACAGAAAAAATAAGGATCTTATATACAAATTATCGCCGAATAATAAAAAACAATACCAAAGCATTCCCCCCTAACTCTTCTTTCAACTGCTTCAACGCCCTGTAATACATTGTTTTCACGGTATTTACGGTTATTCCAAAGCGTTCCCCCACTTGCTGATAGGTCATATTATCCAACACCACAGCCTTAAATATTTCTTTTGTCTTTCCCGGCAAAGCCTCCACCCGGGCATATACTTTATCACGTAATCGTGCGAATTCATTCTCATCGTATTCCCCCAGCTCTTCTAAAAACTGATCGACATATTTTTCCACATCGTCAAACTTGATCTTTCCCCGACGTGTAGCAAACTTAGAGGCAGCCTTGGCTACTGCCCCGAAAAGATAAGAACGAATGGAACCGGAAAAAACAGTTCGCTTTTTGTTCATCCAGAAAGAAACAAACACCTCTTGCACAATATCCTCCACATCATCTCCATCTGAAACAAACCGAAAAGCATACACGCACAATGACCGATAATAATTATCAAAAAGCATATTCAGACAGACCTCATTTCCTGCCTCCAGTTCGTGTACAATTTCCGATTCGCTATATACCATATTAAAATCTAAACAGATAATTATGATTTATGCAAAGATAGACATTCTCGCCAAGAATCAAAATTATCGACATATTACTAACCCACAAAAAAGTAGGTCGTTTCAAAAGAAAAAACGACCTACTTCATATGATTTTAAGAATCCTTATTTATTTTCAAAAACGATCTTATCATCCTTCACATCTACCATGATACGGCTATCTTTGGAAACTTCCTCTGCAAGAATCTGTTTTGACAAATCATTTAACAAAGTACGTTGAATAACCCGTTTTACGGGACGAGCGCCAAACTGCGGATCATACCCGGCATCTGCCAGCCATTGAACAGCCTTGTCGGTAACCTCGATGGCAATACCATTGTTTTCCAACATCTTCTTTACTCCATTGAACTGCAAACGTACAATATCCACGATTTCCGACTTCTTCAACGGGGCGAACATGATGATTTCGTCGATACGGTTCAAGAACTCCGGGCGAATCGTCTGTTTCAACATTTCGTATACCTCGTGATTCGTCTTGTCAAGTACCTCATCCCGGTTATTCTCGTCGATGCCCTTCAGACGTTCCTGAATGATATGTGCACCGATATTCGAAGTCATGATGATAATCGTATTTTTGAAATCGACTACCCGACCTTTATTATCAGTTAAACGCCCGTCATCCAACACTTGCAATAAGATATTGAACACGTCAGGATGAGCTTTCTCGATCTCGTCCAGCAAAACCACGGAATAAGGTTTCCGACGAACAGCCTCTGTCAACTGACCACCTTCATCATATCCCACGTACCCCGGAGGCGCCCCGATCAACCGAGAAACAGAATGACGCTCCTGATACTCGGACATATCAATACGGGTCATCAAGGATTCATCGTCAAACAGGAACTCTGCCAATGCCTTCGCCAACTCGGTTTTACCGACACCCGTGGTTCCGAGGAAGATAAACGACCCAATGGGACGTTTCGCATCCTGTAATCCCGCACGGTTACGACGGACAGCATCTGCCAGCGCTGTAATGGCCATTTCCTGACCAACTACCCGTTTGTGCAACTCGCCTTCCAAGTGCAATAACTTCTGACGCTCGCTCTGCATCATCCGGCTCACCGGAATTCCCGTCCACTTGGATACAACAGCCGCGATATCATCCTCCGTTACCTCTTCCCGAATCAATGAACTTCCATGTTTCATGTCCGCCAACTTGGCCTTTACTTCTTCAATTCGGCGTTCAGACTCTTTAATCTTACCGTAACGAATCTCGGCCACCTTCCCGTAATCGCCTTCCCGCTCGGCCCGGTCTGCCTCGAAACGGAACTGTTCGATCGCATCCTTATTCTTCTGGATCTCATCAATTAAAGAACGTTCCGACTCCCATTGGGCTCGCAACTTCGTGCGCTCCTGGTTCAAATCGGCCAAATCTTTCTGGATCTCGTCCAGCTTCTTACTTTTCCCTTCCCGCTTGATCGCCTCTTTCTCGATTTCCAACTGTTTGATCTTACGGTCCAGTTCATCAATCTCCTCCGGCACGGAATTCATCTCCAAACGCAGACGGGCAGCCGCCTCATCTACCAAGTCGATAGCTTTATCCGGCAAGAAACGATCGGAAATATACCTGTGAGACAACTCCACGGATGCGATGATGGCATCATCCGTGATACGCACTTTATGGTGATTCTCGTAACGCTCCTTCAATCCCCGCATAATACTAATCGCACTCATCACGTCCGGTTCGTCAATCATCACTTTCTGGAAACGCCGCTCCAAAGCTTTATCCTGTTCAAAATATTTCTGGTACTCGTTCAACGTGGTTGCACCGATAGCTCTCAAATCACCACGAGCCAAAGCGGGTTTCAATATATTCGCTGCATCCATTGCCCCGTCGGACTTTCCGGCCCCCACCAAGGTATGAATCTCATCGATAAACAGTATAATTTCACCTTCCGAAGCCAATACCTCGTTAACAACCGATTTCAAACGTTCCTCGAATTCTCCTTTATATTTTGCCCCCGCAATCAAAGCTCCCATATCCAGCGAGTAAATACTTTTGGATGCCAGATTTGAAGGTACATCCCCGTTCACGATACGTTGCGCCAATCCCTCGGCAATCGCCGTTTTACCAACACCCGGCTCACCGATTAAGATCGGGTTATTTTTCGTTCTCCGGGACAATATCTGTAATACCCGACGGATTTCATCATCCCGCCCGATCACGGGGTCAAGTTTACCGTTCCGGGCCCTCTCGTTCAAATTGATCGCATACCTTCCCAAAGCATCGTAATTATCTTCTGCCGACTGGGAATTCACTTTCGATCCTTTCCGCAACTCGTCAATAGCCGCACGGGTTTCCTTTTCCGTCATACCCGCATCCTTCAACATCCCGGAAACCGGATCTTTCACGGATAATAACCCTAATATAATATGTTCCAAAGAAACATACTGGTCACCCATCTCTCCCGCCAACTTCGTGGCTTTCTCCAACACTTTATTGGCCTCATCGGACAAATAGGGAGAACCTCCCGACACTTTCGGGTATCCATCCACAATTCGATCCAAAGCGGCTAAGACATTCCGGCTATTTACACCCAACTTGTTAAAAATAAAGTTCGTGATGTTTTCGCCTTTTTCGATCACGCCTCTTAACAGGTGACCTGTTTCGATGGCTTGCTGACCTTTTTCTTGCGCAAGTTGCACGGCTGCCTGCACGGCCTCTTGCGACTTAATTGTATAATTGTTCATGTTCATAGTCTCATTTTCTCCTTTCTGCCTTCAATTTCACAAAGTATATACCGAAACTCTTATCCAAAAGTTTCATCTGGACAGAATGAAAAAACATTTCAACCTATAACATTAACAATCAATAAAAAACGAACTATTGATTTTCGTTTTCTAAAACAAGAGATATTATAAGTATGTCATTTTGTCTTTATGTTTTATAAATTACATGACAAAATGACTTAATCATTTACATTCTTTCCATCCCCGGAATTTGTCACGAAACGGGGGGTAAGCGATCCCTTTCTCCGTGATAATAGCCGTGATTAACTCGGCAGAAGTCACGTCAAAGGCTGGATTATACACGTGAATCCCCTCGGGAGCCATCCTTCGGGTATACCATTTCTCGGTCACCTCTGCTGGATCACGTTCCTCAATTTTAATCTCTTTGCCCGTGGGACAATCCATATCAATGGTAGACGTCGGCCCCAACACGTAAAACGGAATTCCATAATATTTAGCCAACACGGCCACCCCCGAAGTACCGATTTTATTTGCCGTGTCTCCATTGGCTGCCACCCGGTCACACCCAACCAGCACGGCCTGTACCCATCCCTGTTTCATCACCGAAGAGGCCATATTATCACATATCAAAGTCACATCCACTCCTGCTTTCTGCAATTCGAAGGCCGTCAACCTCGCTCCTTGCAATAACGGGCGGGTTTCATCGGCAAAAACCGAAAAACCGAATCCTTGTTCCTGTCCCAAATAAATCGGAGCCAAAGCCGTACCGTACTCCGAAACCGCCAGATGTCCCGCGTTACAATGTGTGAGCAAGCCCATTCCCGGTTTCAACAGCGACAATCCATATTCTCCAATTTTCCGGCACGCCGTCGCATCTTCTTTCCGAATCGCCTCGGCCTCTTCTCGCAAGACTTGTTTCAAAACTTCCACCCCCGCACCTTGACACTTCAACAACGCAGCTTCCATTCGTTCCAGTGCTGTAAACAAATTTACCGCCGTGGGTCGGGAAGATGCCAGATAATTCTTCACCCTTGCAAACTCCCGGTAGAAATCATCAACCTCATTCACCTTTTGCATACACACGGAAATCCCGTAAGCAGCAGCCACCCCAATGGCAGGCGCACCCCTTACCTTTAACAAATAAATGGCCTCCCAAATTTCCTCCGGAGTTTTCAACGCCAAATAAACTTCCCGTCCCGGAAGTTGCGTCTGGTCAATAATCACCACTGCACCCTGCTCATAATCTGCACGTGCGGTCACTATATCAAATATATTACTCATAACTCATATTGCCGGTTCAAGATTTTCATTCCCTGCAATATTACACATTTTCCCCGGAATCTCATCTATTTAAATCTACCTCTTTGCCATTTTCAACACCTTCCAGGTACAAAACAGAATCAACACGCAACACACGAACATAATAGCACTCGTCGAGTAAAGAATATTTCCCATACCCGTTAAAGGAGAAACAATCCCTCCTCCCAAAAAGGTCAAAAAACCGAGGATTGCAGAGGCCGTTCCCGAATTCTGTCTTTCCAGATTCAAAGCCAGCGTCGTGGAAGTCGGCAGTATAATACCCAAGAAAAAGAGAAACAGGAAAAAGACAATCTCAATAATGATAACGGATAATTCCATACAGAGAGACGCCCCGGTGCAACAACACAGAAACATAAATCCCCATACACCCACTCGCAAAGCATGTTCATTCGACCGGAAACGAACCACACTCAGACTACCCAGCATAATTGCCACGGCATTGCAGGCAAAACAAACGCTATACATAACAGGAGAAAGATGGTAATGTTCCTGAAAAACGAACGGAGAAGATGCGATATATGAAAACATCACGCCCATTCCCAAGACTTGAATCAACACGAAATACATGAATTTCCGATGCTGCAACACCTCTTTATAATAAACAAAACGCTCCTTCAACTCCCCTTGTAACCGGTTCTCTTTAGACAAAGAATCATGAAACCTTAACAAAACCAGCAACAACAATATCCCGATTAACACCAGTACCCCGAATATTCCTCGCCAATTCGTCACCAATAACAACAGCCCTCCCAACACAGGCGCACAAATCGGAGCTAATCCCTGCACACAAGCCAGCATGGAAAAGAATTTCGCCAAATCCTTTCCCCCGTACAAATCAGTTGCTATCGACTTGGAAATCACGATCCCCCCCGCACCCGAAAATCCTTGGATAAAACGAGCCAGAATAAAAATCTCTACACTAGGCGAAAAGACACAACCAATCGATGACAAAACAAAAAAGAACATCGAGATCACTAACGGTCGCTTTCTTCCAAATTTATCACTCACCGGACCCAAAAATATCTGTCCCACGGCCAACCCGATCATGCTAAACGTCAAGCTTAACTGTACCCGCGAGGCTGTCGTATCAAAACAAGTCACCAAATTGGGAAATGCCGGCAAGTAAAAGTCCGTCACGAAGGGTCCTAGGGCCGAAACCATTCCGACAACAATAAGTATGTAAATTTTCGAATTTTTCTGTTCCATAATCTCTAGTTTTTATCATTTTTACATCGCAAATATCCCCAACATTCCACAAACATTTTCGTCCTAATCATCCACAGATTTGCTCTATAATGCTTTTTTGTACAAATATCTTATCTTTGCTTCCGGAACATGAAACCAGAGTACATGCAAAAAGGAAAGGATACACCAAACAGCACGACAATCCCCTCTCTTGGAAATTTCTTTATTTCCATGTTAAGCAAAGAATCCTTCATCCAATTATTTCCTCTCCACAAGCCACAACGTAACGACATCAACGGCCTGATCGTCATCATGATTACGGCCGGAGAAGGTCATTTGAAAATCAATAATAAAGACTACCCCATTCACCCCGGCACGTTAATCTCTCTTTTACCTTTCCACCTGATCGAGAATCATTACCTGTCAGACAATTTCGCATGTAAATACCTGTCTTACAGCTTTGATTTCATGGTTGACTTCCCGTTTGTTCTCAAATCGGGGACCTCAGAAAAAATAGGTAACAAACCCTACCTATCCTTAACAAACGCAGAATTCAACCACCTGGACGAATTCTTCGTTTTTATTTCCCACCAGGCAGCCAGACTCGATCATCCCTCCCGGGAAGAGATCACCAAAGCCTTACTTTTCTCCTTTATCGCAGAACTCAGTTTCATTTACTCTCGCCAAGCCGTACTCGTGGGAACCAATCGCCAAAAGCAAATTGTAGACGATTTCTTCCGGCTATTACACCAGCACCACAAACAAGAACGTTCCCCATCGTTCTATGCCGACAAACTTTGCATGACATCGAAATACCTATCGAGCATACTGAAACAAACCACCGATTGCTCCCTCTACCAGTGGATAACGAATTTCAGCCTGCAAGAAGCCAAAGTATTATTGAGATCATCGGATATGAGTATCATCCAGATTTCCGAGGAACTTAACTACCCGAACTCTTCCTTTTTCGCCCGCTTTTTCAAAAAACACACGGGCATGACTCCCCTACAATTCAGAAACAACAAGCAAGTTCATGAAACTTCCGAAGAATGAAACAAAAAGCCGTTTTTCCCGTTATCTTAAAATAAAAACAATGCTCTTATGAAACAGAAATTATCAATAACCCTATGGGTGGTATTGACCCTTATCACCTTCTTCCCCAGAGAACTCAAAGCCTGCACTGGAATCACGTTGAGAGCCAAGGATGGTTCCCGCATCGTGGCCCGTACCATAGAATGGGGAGGTAGCAATCTCAATAGCCAATATGTTGTCGTACCAAGAGGATATAAACAACAATCCTACATTCCCAGCGGCACAACAGAAGGGATGATTTTCACGGCTCACTACGGGTATATCGGATTAGCCGTGGAGCAAGAACAATTCGTGGCAGAAGGACTGAACGAAGCGGGACTTTCCGCCGGGCTATTTTACTTCCCACAATACGGAAAATATGAAACTTATAATTCCAAAGAAAAAGCATCCAGTATTGCCGACCTACAACTCGTTTCATGGATATTGGGCAGTTGTAGGACAATAGACGAAGTAAAAGAATCCATCAAAAAAGTTCATGTCATCGGTATCGATCCGAGGGCATCTACCGCCCACTGGCGCTTTGCCGACACCACCGGACGCCAGATCGTTCTCGAAATCATCAATGAAAAACCGATCTTTTATGAAAACAAACTAGGTGTACTGACCAACTCCCCAAGTTTTGACTGGCAGATGACAAACCTGAATAACTATGTCAATTTGATTCCCGGTATGGCCCCCTCCCAACAACTGGACGGAGTGACTCTTACATCTTTCGGAAACGGAAGTGGTTTTCTTGGTATACCAGGCGACATCACCCCTCCTTCCCGATTTATCCGTGCCGCTTTCTATCAAGCGACCGCACCACGGCAAGAAACAGGACAACAAACCGCTATCCAATGTTTCCAAATACTGAATAATTTTGACATACCCATCGGAATAGAGTTCGCTCCCGATCAAACTCCCGTTGATATTCCAAGTGCCACGCAATGGACCTCGGCAACCGATATGACGAACCGCATTATTTACTATCGTACCATGTACGATAGCGCCATCCGTAGTATCGATCTCCGTAAGATCAACTTTGCCCGGGTAAAATATCAAACAGAGCCTCTCGACAAAGTAAACCAGCAACCGATAATCCCGATCCGGATCGGATAATAAACATAGAGGGGCCACTCAAACAGCCCCTCTAACACACTTTCACTTTATCTTTAATCATCAATATCCACTACCTGAAACTTATTATTAAATTTAATCTCCAAGCGATTTGACAATTTGATCTCATATCCTTCCGAATCATGCTCTATCTCTAAAATTTTTGCCTCCGGATAATTGGCCTTCACATATTTAAGTATTGCCTCCGGAATAATGGCAGCAGGAACTTCAACCGTCTTGCATTTCACCTCTGTCCAATCTCCCGATTTATCGAATTCTAACTTTTCCCCGCTTGCAAACACCACATCATAACTCTTGTAAAACAAGCCCGTCTCCTGTGTTATCAATGCCACTTTCTGATCTTTAAAATAAGTCGTAATAAACGTTTGCGCCTTCACCGGTAACTGATTCATCTCAATCGGCTTGTCATTATCAGCCTTTACTATCGTCATCGAGAATAAACATACGAGTAAAAAAACAATCTTTTTCATATTCTTCTATTTTTAATAGGTTACTATTTTATTATTTACATGACAAAAATATCCCCCGAATCTGAAAAGAATCTGGAAAAATAAGGGGAAATAAGGGAATTATACACGAGTTTACAGTACTCACAGGCATATCTGTAACAAACTTCCCCTCACACAGAGGAAAGCCTACACCCTGTTAATCCCTCCTCTACCCCTACTCGTGGGCATCAACCAAATTCCTACATAACACGAACGGAGCATGTACACCTGCCAGTATTCATGTTATGTACTTACTATGTACATGCTATGTTCATGATATAGGGAAAGGATAGAGCAACTGTCTTATCCTAAAAAAGTTGACTTGTTCAACAAGTAAACTTATGTCAGTAG
>OGQU01001071.1_pt1 | contig 24964 bp, 25 predicted proteins | sample 1553341 | NCBI WGS metagenome assembly OGQU01 (sample SAMEA2579920, study PRJEB22360) | human gut metagenome | biome: human gut; feature: human-associated habitat; material: faeces | place: Denmark | collected 2008/2010 | reverse complement strand
AGTGTTATCATTACTGCATTGCTAAATGAGAATGGTAGCCATAAATATGAATTCGTAGGAACGGAATGGTTGAACCCTCAGGGTGACAATGTCACTCATTTGTCAGCGAGAGGTGCTTAACTTAGATGATTTTCAGTTTTCTTATTTTGACATGGATTTACAGGAAGGGTAGAAAAATCAATGATTTCATTGACTTATCTTAACTCAAAATAATATAGGTTTCCAACGGGGGCTTGAACTCCTAAGCACTAGTTGAGGGTTCGATTCCCCCTGGGAACAGTCAAATTTTGCAACAATGATGACCACAATTCATTGTTGCTTTTTTTTATTTATAGGTGCTTACGAGCACCGAATGCCGCGACAACGAGCGTGTAACGCGAGTGAGTTCAGGGAAAAGGAGAGAATGCCTATGGCAGAAAAAAACAGACGAACGAGTTACGGATGAAAAAGTGGTAGAAATTGAAATGGAAATTTTCTAAATATGTGCCACAAATCTTGAAAAAATCTTGATTTGTGGCATAATAAATATATATTTTGATTTGGAGATGATGTTATGTATATAAAGCGTGAAAGATATCTAAGCAAAATAAGACCATTTTATGATGTGGATTTAATTAAGGTTCTGACAGGTGTTAGAAGATGTGGAAAATCTATATTGTTAGAGCAGATTAAAGAAGAATTTATTGAAAATGGGTTTGATAGAGCGCATATTATTACCATTAATTTTGAAGATTTGCAATTTGAAAAAATAAGAACTGCAGAAAAACTTAATTCCTATGTGAATGAGCAAATCAAGGATCATGACAAATACTTGATTTTTTTAGATGAGATTCAGCATGTCAGGAGCTTTGAAAAGGTTTTAGCTTCCTTTCGGGCAACATTAAATTGCTCAATTTTTATTACTGGAAGTAATTCGAAATTGCTATCCGGCAAGATGGCAACATTGTTGGTTGGAAGATGTGTTGAATTTAGAATAATGCCATTTTCCTTTGCCGAAAGCTACGAATATGCTACAGCTATAGGAAGAAATATATCTCCGGATGAGTTTATGATTGATTATATCAATTGGGGTGGCTTCCCTTTGCGTTTTTCGTTTACAAAAGAAAGTGATATTAAGAGATATTTGGAGCAGACATATGAAGGTATCTTAGATAAGGATATTATTACTGACAGATCAAAGGTTAATAGACAAAACTTTGAAAGAGTAGCAACATATATTATGGCAAATGCAGGAAAGGAATTTTCCAGTAAAAACATAGAGAACTATTTTATACATCAAAATGCAGATACTTTGGATAAAAAGACGATATACAGATATCTTGATAAAATGGAAAAGGCTTGTCTAATTGATCGTGTAAAAAGATTTAATATTGTAGGAAAACAGGCAATGTCGTATATAGAGAAGCAATATGCGGTAGATACTGGTTTTCGCATGATAAATACAAACTTAGTAAATTTTGAGGATACCTTTTTTCTTGAAAATATAATTTATAACGAGCTAAAAGCAAGAGATTATGAAGTATTTACAGGAAAAACATATAAGGGTGAAATTGATTTTGTTGCAATAAATGGAAGAAAGAAATGTTTTATTCAGGTGGCATATTATTTGGCTGGCAAGGCAACGATTGAAAGAGAGTTTGGTGCTTTTAAGCCAATTAGTGATGCATCACCGAAATATGTGTTTTCATTAGATCGATTTGATTATTCAAGAGATGGAATTGCACATATCAATATTGTTGATTTTCTTTTGGGTAAGAAGGATATTAATTTATCATAACGCCACAAATTAAGAAAAAATTTAAAATTGTGGCATGATTAGTCATACAAATAGCTACGGCAACTTTCAATTTGCCGGACTCACAAACAATTTAATATTTATTTTACAAAGCACTTTAGCCTAAAGGTTAGGAACTGTTGTACGTCACATAGACGGTTGTAATGTTTGATATAGTTATGTCAAGAACATTGTTAATGGAGGAGATTACAATGAAACAGTTTTTATAAAGGCAAATGGAAATGCGACTCCTGCAACACCGGAAGAAATTATATCACTTTCAAAGAGAAAATATGGTGTGGATAATGAGACAAGCGAAGTGGCATATACTGATAATCAGTGGTCAGTATACCTTAATCTTTGTAAGGAATACAGACAAGATAAATCTGCTCCAACTATAAAGACCAGCTTTCAGGAGGGGAAAGTATGCAGGGAAAAGAAAGAACATTCACACCAGAAGTCGAAAAAGTCTGGAACAAAGATTACCAGTGTGAGTATTACAGAGGGGTTATAATAGATGGAGAGGACAATATAGTTGAGCGTTGCACAAGAACCCATGCAAGCTATGATGCTGCATTAGACGAGGAGAAGAAGAAAACAATAGTTATTAAAAGAAAATGGGCATTTTACAACGACCTTATGGAATATATACACAATTATGCCGATATCAGATAATAAGAAGCATTTGTAAAATTGTGATTTCAGGGGGCAGGCATGAATATATCAAATATAATGGGAAGCGCAGATACCAGTATTGTTGCAGCTTCTAAAAAGAATAAATGGAAACTGACAGACTCTTTAAAAGATAAAATTGCTGAAATGGCGAAAAAAGACGCACAGAATAATGAATACATGGGAAATGAATTTAAGAGTATAAGAAAGTCAGAAATAAGCAAGGTAGCGCCAGACAGGGCTGCTTTGATTGGAAAATTCAGCTATCTGACAGATTCTGGGAATGCGTCTGTCATGAAGGAAGTGCAGGAAGCGGATAAAAGATGGCTGTGCATGTTATTTGGAGAGCCATATGAGGCAGAGTGTCAGGGAAAAGGCTTTGGTTCAGCAGTTCATGTATATAATGAAGACGGAGAAGAAATACTTACATATACAGGTGGTGTTGGCTGGCAGGCAAAAGAAACAAAGGCAGAGACAAAGGTTAATTCTGCTTTAAAAACAACATATTATGAAGCTTATTCGGCAGAAAGAAAGGCATTAAAGAGCAAAGAAAGTGATAATATAGCAGCAGGAGCAGATAATACATTTGATGCAAGAGCGTAGCTTATTGCAATATCTTCATAAAATATTATCGACATACGCCCATATACACGCTATAATATGTTTGCTTTAATATGTAGATATCACGAGATTAGAATAAGTAACAGAGGAAAATGTTTATGAATTATATTGTTATGGATCTTGAGTGGAATCAGAGTGCCAAGGGAAAACAATTTTCTGAGGATCATTTTCCTTTTGAGATTATACAGATAGGCGCGGCGAAGGTTAATGAGAAGCTGGATATTGTAGATGAGTGGCAGTGTACCATTAAGCCACAGGTGTATACAAAGCTGCAGAATACAGTCAGGAAGATACTAGGGATAACAGAAAATGACCTTGCTAACGGAACTGATTTCGTATCGGGTGTAACTGAATTTCTTGAATGGTGCGGTGAGGATTATACATTTGTTACATGGGGAAGCATGGATATTACTGAATTAAGAAGGAATATGAAGTTCTATGATGTTCCGGAGAATTTCCCAAAGCCGCTTCTGTATCTTGATCTTCAGAAACTTTACAGTATTAATTTTTCAGATGGCAAGACACGCATGAATCTTAAATCTGCAATTGATGAGCAGGGAATCAAGGGAGATGAGCATTATCATTCAGCAATGAGTGATGCAAGATATACAGCCAAGATAATGAAGAAGCTGGATTTTGACAGAGTTAAGAAGTTCTGCAGTATAGATACATTTACAATTCCAGAGTCAAGAAAGGACGAGGTATATCTTAACTTTGGAACTTATGAGAAGTATATTTCAAAGGGATTTGCTACAAGGGACAAGGCTGCAAGCGACAGAACTGTACGTTCCTGCAAATGCTTTTTATGTGGCAGGACTATGACAAGAACAGTCAAGTGGTTTGCCACTAATTCGAAATGCTATTACGGCTTGTTTACATGTGATGAACACGGACTTATAAAGGGGCGTTTCAGAGTTAAACAGACCGAAGAAGGCAGATATTATGCAGTCAGAATTATGAAGCACACTGATGAAAAGGGTGCACTTAAGATATATGAAAAGCAGATAAAAGAGAGAGAGCACAGACGCAGGCGGCGTCAGGCTGAGAAACTCTCAGAACAGAAATAATGGCATGTCAGAAATCCAACTGACATGCCATTTTAACATTTTAATATCAGAACATTAATCCATATATTACTGCAAGACCAAGAATTACCTGGATAATTGTGAATCTGAAAACAACCTGTGTATCTGACCAGTCTTTATTTTTTCTCATATGGTCGTGGATTGGTGTACGAAGGTTCTTCATTAGGTTGATGTGAAGAAATCTCATGAATGAAACCTTGATAAGACCAAGTCCGCCATCAAGAATAATTACAAGTGCCATTGGAATATAAAGCAGCGGTGCATGGAGCTTGAGGAATGTAAATGCTATAAATATTCCTATTGCTCTAGAACCTGCGTCACCCATAAGAAGCTTGCTTGGTGATGCATTGAACCATAGGTAGCCGAGGATACACACAATCATAATAAGAACGGTGTGTCTGTAAGCTGATTCAATATTAAATGACTTAAAAAGAACATACACTGAGGCAAGTGTTACAACAGAGAGTGTACCGCATAAGCCGTCAACACCATCTGAACAGTTAGTAACATTGATACTTACCCATATAAGTATAATAATAAGTATTGCATATATAATTGGATTAAGAGTTACTGTCTTTCCAAAGAATGCAAGGTCAAATGTGTTAGGGTTGTAATGCAGGTAAGTAACTGCCGCCATAACTGATATTGCAAGGTCAATAAGACCTTTCTTTAAATTACCCCATGGTGATGAAGCACTGTCATCAAGGTATCCGCTGAGCATTGCGGCAAGCACAAGTATAAGATAAATGATAAGTTCGGCACTTAAGTTTACGAATAATGCACATGTGACCGTGAATGTAAGAATGAAAATCATGCCGGCGCCTCTTGGTTTTCCAACTGATTTACTTCCGTTGATGGCATAAGCCCTTCCGGCATCTCTTGGAAGAAGATTCTTGCCAAGAGCAATTGCAGCTATTGTAAATGCGAAAGCAAACAGGATGCTGACAAATGCCATTATGTTAGTGAAACTTTCGTTAACAATATAGTATATCATAAGAATTTAATACTCCTTTTCATCTTTCTAACTTATATAAAGCATTTATTTCAATGCGATTTACAGTATAACATAATATATGTGAAATGAACATTTTTTTTGCTAATGAAATGTAGTAATTAATTTGCTAATGTGGTAATATACTATTAATTAGTGGGATATCTGAGGGGACCCATAAGTGTCGTGTAGGATAATAATAATATAATGGAGGATTTTATGAAGAATATGCAAAAATACGAGCAGCTGGCAATCACAGAACTGGATGCATATCTTTTTGGACAGGGAACTCATTATGAGATATATAACAAAATGGGTGCGCATGTTGGAGTAAAAGACGGAAAAGAAGGTGTGTATTTTGCTGTGTGGGCACCTGCTGCAAGAGAAGTCTATGTTATAGGTGAGTTTAATAACTGGAATGCATATGGTTATGATATGAAGAAGATTTCAGATGGTGGAATATATGATTTGTTCATACCGGGAGCTAAAGCAGGGGATATGTATAAGTTCCTTATTATTTCCCAGAGTGGAGAGGCTCTTTACAAGGCAGATCCATATGCTAATCAGGCACAGTTAAGACCAGAGACAGCATCAATAGTTGCCGATCTTTCAGGTTATGAATGGAAAGATTCTGAATGGGTTGAGAAGAAGAAGACGGAGAATCATCTTAAAGCTCCTCTTTCTATATATGAATGTCATCTTGGCTCATGGAAGAAGAAAGATGATGGAACAGAGGACGGATTCTATACATATAGAGAATTGGCACCTGAGCTTGCAAAATATGTTTCAGATATGGGATATACACATATTGAACTTATGGGAATTGCAGAGTATCCATATGATGGATCATGGGGATATCAGGTGACTGGTTATTATGCACCTACAGCAAGATACGGAACACCTAAGGATTTCATGTATTTTGTAGATTATATGCATGAAAAAGGAATTGGTGTAATTCTTGACTGGGTACCGGCACATTTTCCAAAGGATGCACATGGACTTGCTAATTTCGATGGAAGCTGTGTATATGAGTATGCAGACCCTAGAAAGGGAGAGCATCCTGACTGGGGAACGAAGGTATTTGATTATTCCAAGAATGAAGTGGCTAACTTCCTTATTGCTAATGGAATGTTCTGGGTGGACAAGTTCCATATTGATGGTTTAAGAGTTGATGCTGTTGCTTCAATGCTGTATCTGGATTACGGAAGGACAGAAGGAAACTGGGTTCCTAACAAATATGGTGACAACGGTAATCTCGAAGCAATCAGCTTTTTAAAGCATTTTAACAGCATGTTAAAGAAGAGATTCCCACAGGCAATAACTATAGCTGAGGAGTCAACAGCATGGCCTATGGTAAGTGGTGATCCTGACAATGGGGAATGTCTTGGCTTTACATTTAAGTGGAATATGGGCTGGATGCATGATTTCCTTGAATATATGAAGCTTGATCCATATTTTAGAAAGTTTAATCATAGCAAGATGACATTTTCATTGATGTATGCTTACAGCGAGAATTTCATTCTTGTGCTTTCACATGATGAGGTTGTACATCTTAAGTGTTCTATGCTTGGTAAAATGCCTGGTGACAGGGAGGACAAGTTCAAGAATCTTAAGCTGGCATATGCATATATGTGTGGACATCCTGGTAAGAAGCTTTTATTCATGGGACAGGAATTTGGTCAGTGGAATGAGTGGAGTGAGAAGCGTGCTCTTGACTGGTATCTGTTAGAGGATGAAAGTCATACAGAACTTAAGGATTTTACGAAAAAGTGTCTGAAGCTTAATAAGAATTATCCATGTCTGTATGCTACTGATTACAGCAGTGAAGGATTCAGATGGATTAATGCCAATGATAAAGATAATAGCGTTTTATCATTTATGAGAATCAGTCCGGATGGAAAGAAGAATCTTCTCTTTGTACTTAATTTTACACCAGTTGAAAGAGACAGCTTCAGAATAGGAGTTCCGTTCAAGACTAAGTATAAGCTGGTTCTTGGAGATAATGAAGCTGACCAGAAGAAGACTCTTACAGCCGTTAAGGGAGATTGTGATGGATATCCGCAGTCATTGCTTATTGACTTACATAAGTATGGAATAGCTGTGTATGAGTTTAACGGTGATGTTTCTAAGGTTCATGCTACGAAGATATAGGACAATAATATAGAGAAAGGGAGCTGGTTTGGATTTTCATTAATTCTGAATCAGCTTCCTTTTTATTTGTTGCCACTAATCTCTCAATTATCCCGCTATATCTGCCGAAATATTTATTACATGACAATGCAATGGGTGATTGTTTCAGACAGTGAATAAGAAAGGCAGCAGAATATGACATATACAGTTTCAGGTGCGAATTTTAATAAAGATGTGGCCACACAGGGAACATCAATTAATTATAAAGAGAATAAGACGGCTAAAAGTGAGGGTGTGGCAGGTGCATTTGCAGGAGTGGTAATTTCTGGGGGTGTGACAGCTGCAACTGACAATACATATGAGGGGCTACTTAAGGAGGCAGATGATGTAAAGAGCCAGATTATGGCGAGTGCTTCTGGTGCAAAGATAAGCCTTAAGGCATTGATGATGAAGTTATCAGGTGCTGATGCGGTAAAGCTAGATGAGGACGGCTTTAATCTTACAGATGCTACACCAGATGATATGGTTAATATTATTGAGAAAATTAAGATTGAACTTGCGATGCACTCTGATGATTATGTTAATTATGGCACAGCAGTTTCCAAGGATAAGATTGAGAGTGTGACTGGAAGTGCAGCAACAGCGGCAAGTGTCGAGAGCCGTATGCAGGGAGCAGATATAGCTGTCAATGATGAAAGTGTTGCTGAGGTTAAAGGCACACTTGAAAAGAGTAAAGAGTTAAAGCCATTATCAGAGAACACAAAGAATTACATGGTTGCTAATCGCATAGAGCCTTCAATTGCTGGAATATATCAGGCACAGGCGGCAACCTCATCAAGTATCAGTGCGGATGGCGTTACAATAGGAAAGTGCGCAGATGCAATATCTGACGCTGATTTTGAAGCTTTAAGGCCGGGAATTGAGAAGATAATTGCTTCGTCAGGTCTTGAGGTTAATGATAATACACTTGCGGATGCAAGAGCATTTATTAATGCACAGATTCCTGTTACTAAAGAAAATCTTGAATATAAAGCACAGCTTGATTCGATAGACATTGATATGATACAGGCTGATTCAGAGGAACTGCTTAATAAAATATTTGATAATATGAAGCTTGGAGGCAAGGCAGAGAATACGCTCGTTACAGGTTCGCCAGTTGATGATATAAGGACAGCTCTTGATACTATTAACAGGGCAGAGTATTCAGATGTTGCAAATGTGGTATCAAAAGGGGAAACATTTACAATAGCAAGCCTTAAGCTGGAGATGGATGCAAGAAGCTTCAGAATTGAATACAGTGCAGCAACAGTAAGCACAGGAAATAGTGAAGTTAGGAATCAGGCATCTGATGTACAGCAGGCAGCAGATAAGGCGTATGACACGCTTGTAACAGCAAGGGTTCTTATGAGTGCGAATGCGTCCATATATCTCGTTAAGAATAACATTTCTATTCTTACAACTCCGATAGATGAGCTTAATTCAATGCTTATGGAATATGAACAGGCGGATGAAATGTATGAAGAAGCGCAGATTGCATATACAGATGTTCTTGAAGCAAGAAAGACATTGAATGAGATAGTAAGAAATCCTGCGCGTGTATTTGCCAGTATGTTTGACAAGATGAATGAAACTTATGAGGCAGTCGGAACTCAGATAAGAGGCGATTTAGGTGATTCATTAAAGAAGGCAGTACAGGGAAGTGCGGATGATATTATTAGGGAGCTTGGACTTGAGGGAACTGATGAGGACAAGGAAGCAATAAAGGTACTGGCTGCTAATAACATGGATATGACAAAGGAAAATGTAGAGATAGTCAAATCTGTTAATGCAATGATTAATAATCTTATTAAGAATATGAAACCAGAGACAGTTCTTAATATGATAAAAGACGGAGTAAATCCAATGAATGCTTCAATTGAGGAAGTCAACGAATATCTTACAGAGGCTAATGATAAGGCATCTAAGGATAATGAGGAGAAGTTTTCAAAGTTTCTTTATAAGCTTGACCGTACCAATGGTATTACTAAAGAGCAGAGAAAGCAGTTTATAGGAATATACCAGATGATGAATATATTCACCAGAGATGCCGGAGTGGCAGCAGGTGCGCTGATTAAGCAGGGAGCTGAGGTCACTATGAATAATCTTATGACTGCATATAATTCAAGAAAGCATTATGACATGGACGCTGTTATTGATGAGAATACAGGAATGGCAGAGGTAAGCGGAATTGCTAACTATTACAGTGCATTATTCATGGCAAATGGTGGATTAGTTACCCCGAATACATTAAAGAATGTGGATAACTCATCCGGAATCGGAGAACAGTCCGTTGAAATGTTTATTGAACAGTTAGAGGATAACTATGATGCGGCAGCCGAGGAACAATATTATGAGGAATATCTTAAGGAACAGCAGGCAGCAGTGCAGGCAGGAGCTGATATATTGAGGCAGATAAGAAATGCAGATACAGAAATAAACAGTGGTAACATACAGGCTGTTAAAGCATTTTTAGAATCCGGACAGTTCCCGGATATCAGAGGTGTTAAGACAACACGTGATTATGCAAGGGATTCGATTGAAAAAATCGGACATAAAGAAAAACTGTCACTTATGTATGAAGAAATGAAAGATGAGACAGAGGAAGAACTTCAGGAGGTTCTTTCCAAAGCAGGAGACCTTGATACACAGATAGATGTCAATTACGAGGGATTTCTGGATTTAAGACTTAAAGACAGAACAATTGGATATATTAAGAATCTGGCATTAAGGCATGATTACAGAATACCATATATAACAGACTCAGGAAGTACAGGCATGCTGAAGCTTACTTTGGTTCAGGATGACGACAATAAAGGTCGTATATCTGTAAACATGCTAAGTAGCGTATTAGGAAAAGTTTCTGTTGAGGCTAAGGCTGACAGAGAAAGTCTTGGTATGTACATTGTCAGTGACACAGCAGTTTCAGATGAAGGAAGCCAGCTTCTTGAGGATATGGAAGAAAATTTAAAAGAAGGATTTGGATTTACAAATGTGACCGTCAACATTAGAAAATCGTCAGACGTGCCATATGTGACTTATGAAGCAGCGGCTGACAGTGTGGCAACAGATAAGCTGTATGAAATTGCAGCACAGATTGTAAAACTGCTTGCAGGCTAAAGATTTGCACAGAAAGTCCGATATATAGAGCATGAACAGGTAAATTGGACAGACAGAAAGGTTAAGATATGAGAATAGGAACTAATGTGGCAGCGATTGTTGCCAACAATGCATTACAGAAATCACAGAATAATCTGTCAACATCAATTGAAAGATTATCATCAGGATACAAGATAAATGGCTCTAAGGACGATGCTGCAGGATGTGCTATTTCTGAAAAGATGAGAGCACAGATAAGAGGTCTTAGTCAGGCCCAGAATAATACAGCTGATGGAGTTTCTGTTTTAAATACAGCAGAAGGTGCAATTACAGAAATCCAGAGTATGCTCACAAGATTAAAGGAACTTAGCGTTCAGGCTGCTAATGATGTTAATTCAGATGATGAAAGAGAAGCTATACAGAAAGAGATAGAACAGATTAATAACGAGATTGACAGAATATCTGATCAGACAGAATTCAATACACAGTCTCTTATTAACGGTAATCTTTCAAGAAGAGTATATTCAGATCTTCAGGGAGTTAATCAGCTTTCTGTATCTGACAGCTATACAGCAGGTGTATATGGAATAACTGTTACTGAGGATGCAAGACAGGCTATAGCGGTAGGAGCAGGAAGTATTACTATGTCATCAACAGCTTCTATAACAAAAGAACAGGAAGGAACAATAAGCATAAACGGTTACAAGATAAGCATTTCCGAAGGTGATACACTTGATAAGGTGATGGGAAAGATTATTGACGGAGTTAACATCACAGGTGGTTCTGCATTTACAGTTAAAGACCTTAATAATGATACAGCAGCTAATGGTACTGATTATGCAGGTTATGTGCCAACAGCCGATTATGCTGGTTCAACACTTGTTATTATGACTAACCAGTATGGAAGCGACCAGAAGATGAATATAACATGCGATAATGCAGAGCTTGCAGATATTTTGGGAATACCACAGGCAGCAACACAAGATGGTATATATGTAGAAGGAAGCGATGTTAAGGCAGAGATTGCTACAGGAGATGATGGAAAGCGAATTGGTTTTGCTGATTCGGCAATTCTTTCAACAAAGGGAACTGTAATTACAGTAACAGATGTTAATAACAAAGAGTTTTCAATGGATGTTCCAGGTAATGCGGCAGGTACTGTATTTGACGATAGTAACAATGATGGACAGTCAGCTGCAGGTGCAGGTACAGCGAGAACTATAAGTCAGGAAGTCACAGACGTTGGAACTATGAGCATACATGTAGGTGCTAATCAGGATCAGGTTATTGTTATTGATATTCCGGCAATAACAACGTATTCACTTGGCACGGAGCATATGAATGTCATGACTCAGTATACAGCATCAAGGGCGATATCTACTGTAGATGAAGCTATTAATAAGACTAATAAAATACGTTCAAGAATCGGTGCATACGAGAACAGATTTGATCATACAACTAATAACCTTGAGGTTTCAAGTGAGAACCTTACCAAGTCATTATCAACAATGATAGATACTGATATGTCAGAAGAGATGACTACTTATACTTCTGAAACAGTTCTTACACAGGCAGCTACGTCAATACTTGCACAGGCTAATGAAAGACCTTCACAGGTATTACAGTTATTACAGTAGTTTAAGATTCAATGGTTATATAGGAAAGGGATGCTATGACTAAAGAAACAATTAAGACATTTCAGTATAGAATTACACAGGCAACAGCATCACAGCTTGTTGTGATTCTGTATGATATGGCTATAGAATATCTTAATGATGCATGTGAGAGTGATAGTACAGAGCATGCGCATAATAATATATATATGGCACAGAAGGTTATAGACCAGCTTATATGCGGACTTGATATGCAGTATGAGATATCAGCTAATCTTTTCGTAATATATAATCATATGAAGAGGTCACTTATATCAGCATCTGTAAGTCTTGATAATAATGAGATTAACAGAATTACAGGGCTTTTAAAGAAACTCAGGGCATCCTTTTATGAGGTTAGTAAACAGGATGATTCTGAGCCGCTTATGAAGAATACACAGGCTGTATATTCAGGCCTTACATATTCAAAAGGTGGAATTAGTAATGAAACACAGACTGATAATATAGAAAACAGAGGATTCAGGGTTTAGCTCCGAATCCTCTGTTTATTATAATCTGCGTCTTCTTCTGTTATAGTGTCTTCTCTGTCTTTTTCTTCTTGCCCGTTCTTCAATAATGTAGATGATAAAAAGAATAACGGCACCAATTCCAACAAGTATCCATATATTAATTCTGATACATGTTTTTGGTTTATAAGATGATGAAACATCATTATTAATGTATGGCAGCAGGCTTCCGGTATCTGTTCCGGCAGCAGATATATTAAGTGTAGTTGTGCCGACAGTATTATCATTGTATAAGAACTTAAGATGTGTTGTCATAACACCATTCTCATTGGTCATGTCATAATTATCATCAACCGTCATTGATACATTTGACAATGAACTTTTATTAGGTATTGTGATAAATGAAGCGTTTAGTCCAAAGTTTAGTGAAAGAGTTGAGAAAACAGCCGAGTTGTAATAGTTGTCATTAGAGAACATTGCTCCGAGCTGGCTTCCGGTTGTTGTTGATTTCTGGAAATTGGCAAATCCCCAGTCAAAAAGGGTTCTTGTATCAACATATCTTATCTCATCTGTGGCTTCCTTAAATACAACGCATATAAGACGCATACCGTCTTTTTCTGCAAATGTAACAAGTGTATTCTGTGATTCATCAGTATATCCTGTTTTGCCACCCTTGCAGTATTCATAATAGTAGGCACGACCCTTTAACATCTTGTGTCGGTGTCTTATTGTACGCTGTGCAGACATGTTAGTTGCAGGAATTACATATGCATCGGCAGTTGAATCAATGCTGACAAAAGAAGCATTGTTATAGCACCCTCTTGCAATCATTGCCATATCATATGCCGTTGTGTAGTGGTTGGTATTATATAATCCGCTTGCATTGGCAAAATGTGTATTCAAAGCACCAAGTTCTTTTGCCTTGGCATTCATCATATCGACAAATGCATCTATTGAGCCAGCCACATGTTCACCGAGGGCATAAGCCATCTCGTTGGCAGAATACAGCAGAAGTCCGTGAAGAAGCTGGTTGACAGTAAATTGCTCGCCTGCTTTTGAACTTAAGTTGGCATCCTCATATACATTAATTGAGTTAGCAGCTGACTGTGAAAATGTTACAACATCGTCCATATTACAGTTCTCAATAGTAAGGAGTCCTGTTAAAATCTTGGTTGTGCTGGCTGGATAACATTTTTCATGAGAGTTCCTCTCGAAAAGAATGGAACCTGTATCAGCATCAATAAGAATGCAGCTGTTTGAGTTAACATCAGGTGCATCCGGCCATACAGCCTTTGTGCTGGTTGTGTCTGTCTCACTGTAGACTTTGTTGTATGCTGCAGCCTGGGTATCCGCTGCAAAAGCTGAGAATACCAAAACAGTGGCAGATACAGCGCTGGTTATCTTTATAAGTAATCCTTTTAAAAATTGCTTTTTCATTATAGAGATAATTCCTCCGATTAATAAAATATACAAATACATTGTAGCCCAGGATTGTACATAAGTAAACCCCGCTTGGCAAAAAGTGATATTTATGGTAAATAATATATAGGAAACTCAGATTTCGGCTATGTCTGTGTGCGGCATGTGCTTTCAGGATGACTTCGCTTAGCATGAGTAAATGCCGCCATCTGCAAAGTCTATTACAGTGCGTGAAATCAAACGCACTTCGTTTGGACGTGCTTTCACGCACTGAACTTATGCAGATGGTGGCATTAACTCCTGCACAGCTTGTCATATTCAAGCGTATACCGCACACGGACATAGCCGAAATCTGAGCTAATATATAAGATAGGAGTAATGTATGAGACTTAGAAATGTACCCGGAGCAAGGGAAGTAATGATAGAGAATGAATATGTGTTTACAGAGCCAGAGGGGATGAAAGGCACATGGTCACAGGTTTTCGGTAACGATAATCCAATCCGTATTGAGATTGGTATGGGTAAAGGCACATTTATAACAACATTGGCAGCAAATAATCCTGATATTAATTATGTGGGTATAGAGAAGTATTCAAGCGTACTTTTAAGAGCTGTAGAGAAACAGGATGAGCTTCAGCTTCCTAATTTAAGATTCATCAGAATGGATGCAGAGGCAATATGTGAGGTGTTTGGAGCGGGAGAGGTAGACAGAATATACCTTAATTTTTCAGATCCATGGCCAAAAGACAGACATGCGAAGAGAAGACTTACCTCAAGACAGTTCATGGCAAGATATGACATTATATTAAAGCCGGACGGACAGGTGGAATTCAAAACAGATAATAAAGATTTATTCGATTTTTCATTAGAAGAGATTAAAGAGGCAGACTGGGAGCTTCCTGTTGTCACATTTGACTTACATAATGACTCTGTACTTAACGAGGGTAATGTAATGACAGAGTATGAGACAAGATTTTCACAGATGGGCAATCCTATCTGTAAACTTATCGCAGTAAGAAATCATTAATAATAAATGCATATACTATATAAAGGCTTTTGGAGAATTGTTGTGAAGAATAAAGCATTTGCAAGGAAAGTATCAGAAGTGATGTATGTGCATAAAGGTGCGAATTACAGAGTGGTAAGATTTAAGAATTCCCTCGACGATGTCGTGAGAATTCTTAATACCAAAAAATAATCTAGAGGTCATCGGGCGAGTCATAAGGCTGCACGGTGACTTTTCTTTTGTCCAGAAAATGCTGCACTGTAATGTTTAACAGGTAGCTTAATACGGCAAATACGGGAACTCCAAGGAACATTCCAATTACGCCAAACAGCGCCCCACCTACGGTTATTGAGAACACAACCCATACAGGCTTAAGACCTGTAGTACTGCCGATGATACGAGGTCCAATAAGCAGACCGTCAACCTGCTGGATGCAGACAATCATGATTACAAATATGATAAGTTTGATAGGGCTTGCGATAACAATAATCACACCGCCAATCACGCCACCGATGTATGGTCCGAAATACGGAATCATGTTCGTTATGCCGACAATCACGCTTATAAGAACAGCATATGGTAGCTTGAGAATCAGCATGATAATAAAGCAGATAATCATGACAATAATTGAGTCAAATGATTTGCCGATAATATAATTAATAAAAATGCTTGCACAATTCTTACAGATGATGCGTGTATTGTCTGCTGTTTTCCTAGGAAGCACGGCATATAAAAATCTCTTAAAATGATAAAAGATATTCTTATTATCAGAAATCATGTAGATGGACACGATAATTGCAATAACAAGGTTTAACACACCCGAAAGAATGGCCATGGATGTATTAAGAATGTAAGGAACCATATTGGTAAGTGCACCAGTCATGTAGTCAACAAGTTTAGGAAGAGCATCTTCAATCTTCTGATTAATGAAATTGTAATCAATAGAAGAATTGGCGTGCTTATCTTCAAACTCAGTGAACCAGTTGCGGATATTCTCGTACCATACAGGAGCCTGATTGGCAATCTCTGTAATACTTTTGTATATCTGAGGCACAACAAAGCCTATTAATACTGCAAATGCGCCAACTGCTATCAGGTAAGCAACAAGAATTGAAAGCATTTTGGCGGCTTTCTTGGACTTGATATGGCATACCCCCATGAAGAACCTGTTATAAAGGGCCTTGATAAACGGATAAAGAACAAGCGCAATCATGCCACCAATAAGAAATGGTGACAGTATATGGAATATATTGCCAAATGACTTGACGGTTGCAGGCCAGTTACCAATGAACTTATATATAAGAATTGCACCTAGCACAAAAAGCAGACCATATATAACAATTGTAAAGTATTTGCTGTTAGGCTGGAATACATTCTTGCCAACAGCTTTGTCAGGTTTTGGCGGCTGTTCCTGTTCAGAATCAAGATTAATAGCCTCAATTGGAATATTGTCAACGTGTTTTGGCTGTTGTTCGAATTTTTTTAACTTCATATCAACTCTCTTTTCTTAATAAATGTATATTAAATATAAATATTTTCTCTTAAAATTGGGAATATAATAGAATTATAAGGGGTATAAAGGCACATATCAATATAAAAAACATGGTAAAATGATGAAAAAACAAGAAAATTATAAAAAAAGATAAATTGTTCTTAAATAAATACAAAAAAGTGCTTGCATTTTATTAAACTATGCTATAAAATATTACTTGTGCTTGAGACAACACAAAAGCACAGAACAAAATAAGTTATGCACCGCTAGCTCAGTTGGTAGAGCACCTGACTCTTAATCAGGGTGTCCAGGGTTCGAACCCCTGGCGGTGCACTGGAAGGTCTTATGATTTAGGGAATCCTAGGTTGTAAGGCTTTTATTTTTTATACAAAAATAGACACCCTCTTAATCAGGGTGTCCAGGATTGTTTTAAAAAATCTTTTCATATCTTTGAAGGTCATTATCAAATTCTCTTTTTAAACTATCAGGAACAATTACATCACGGTTATACTTCTCATCATGATATATATAATATTCTTCAAAATATGTTTTATCTCCATCTTTTACCGCAACACAATAACTTCCCAATTTAGTTGTTTCAACAGATGTTATTAATGTTTCCAAGTTATCTGATATAATACGCTGCTCCTTAACATATGTTTTAGTAACATTGTGTGTTATATAAAATATAAGCAAATCCAATGCCAACAGAATTAATACACTAAATACAATTTTCATTTAATTTTTCCTCCGATTCTTAAAAAATATTTCATCTAATTCATACAATCCGGACCCGATCAACTCTTCTTGAGCTGCCAAGTGAACATAATTTTGTAAAATGGTATAAGAAGAATGTCCCATCAGCAGGCGGAGCATTTCCATATTGCCGCCATAATATAAATAACTGGTTGCAAATGTATGCCTTAAAAGATGTGCATGTACTCTTTCCATTCCTGGAAGATTCTGTATATTTGCAAACAGCTTTTTAATAGTATTCTCTGTCACTGGCTCTTGTTCATAACGATTCAAAAAAACAATTCCAGTTCTTTTACCCAAGTAATTATTAATACTTAATCTTAAGAATTCAGGAATCAGAACAATTCTTGATTTGTTATTTTTTGAATTCTTAATTGTTAAAGTATTCTTAACAATACAATCTGTCTTTAAATTAATTACTTCTTGACGTCGAAGTCCACAATCAAGAAACAGATGAAATATACAATAATTCCTCAATGCTAATTCTGAATTAATTATATATTGATCAATGACAGCAACATCATCTTTAGTAAGAGGTATTACAATCTCACTATCATCTTTTGGCAGCTTTATACGCTGCGTAATATCGATATCGATATACCCTTCTTGATATAACCAGGAACAAAATACGCGGACAGCTCTGTAATATGTATGAAGTGATACATTCTTTATTCCAGTCAAACCAAGATAGATTATATATTGTCTTAAATTGTCACTGGTAAGCTCTAGTATATTCAGCTTACTCAAAGAAAGCCATTTGTTAAATCTGCTTAAATTTTCTTCATAATACCGGACAGAATCAGGAGCAAGATATGATTTACGCTGCATAATAAATTTCTGTATATAATCATTCATTTACAATTGACCCGTCAAAATCTTTCTGGTTGAGCTGTCGGCTTCTTTTATATTTGTAATTCATAGCATGATGAATATCATTATCATTTAACATAACCAGGTTATCTAAAAAGTCCTTTTCAACATCATCATTGTTTATACCCTTACCATAAAGAGAAAATGATATTGCACTATGTATATAACGCTTTTTCATAAGGTTATAATCAAGCTTCCTTGAATATTCCCTGTGCAGCTTCTCAGGTACTTTACTTTTTTTAACATCAACCTGTTTTGTTCTGCGTAATGCTTTCCAGAAGTTGGTATAATCACACCGGCTTTTATTACTGTCTGTAGTAACATCTACAAGGCGGAGAGTATCATGTGTGAGATATTCTGTTATCATTCGCCTGTTGTCCAAATAATCATATATTCTTTTACACACACCATATTTTTTATTACGCTCATGCTTTATAAGACAATATGATTTTGTTCCTTTCCTGGTTGTCTGAAATTCAACATTCATTACAATTGTAATTCTGGGCGTAAGTTTATCCGCCAGTTTTTGGACAGAATCAAAATTAACAGTTCCTTTAGTAGCAAGATCATGCATATATTCATTGCATTTTTCTATAAAAAACACATTAGAGCCATACTCTGCATAAAACTGCAGTCGGACAATATCAAGGTACTTCCAATTACGCAGCTCATACAGGTTAGACAATACATAATAATCATATCTGCTTATGAGCTGATTATAATACCATTCATTAATAAACCATGGTTTATAGCCCTGTTCTATTACCTCTTTTGTCTTAAGATACATTCTTACAAAACATTTATCATTACGCTTGCCAAGAGATATGTAATCATTTTCATATTCATTGTTAGGCTTAAACTGATACTGATAATTGATTCTTTTATAACGGCTGACCTGCATCTGACAAAAATTATCAATTCTCAAATATTTTTCTGGTGACTGCAGATAATTAGTGTGCCAGCAATAATCAATACGATTTTCTTTTACCTCATGAATGTGAAGATGATAGTATTTTTCGATTGCGAATATAACACGCATGGAATACTCAAATGCTGCATTAACACCCTGTAACCATAACGGCTTAGATCTTAATTGTACAAGAATCTCACTTGTGACATCCGTTGGTACTCTTGTTGCAATAAATATATCAAATGTATCAGGACAAGAGATGCAATTATTATAATATCCGGCAAAAGAGCGATTACTATATGTCAGCTGCATATCTTCCAGACCGGGCAATGTCCAATCTATGTTAATATCAATTGCTTCAGTATCAGCTAATTTCTGCATATCAACACGAAACTTTTTAACAAAAGGGTCTTCTGTATCTTTCATAAAATCATTAACAAAACTTACAGAATAATAAAATGTATCAATGTTATGCAAAAACTTTTTTTCCTTCCTGAAAAACCAGTTTTGATTCTGCTGGTTATCAAATTCATGTTCAATAAAACTCATTTTTCCCCCGTTCTCAAAATTTACTAAAAGGGCTATTTCAGTAAATTTTAAAAAGTTCATTTTTGCCAGTATTTATCTATATTTTTGGTGCTTTTTACTTGTATTTTCTGACCACCCATTGGATATCCGGTGGTCAGCCTGTCTCTCGCTCATGGGTCCCCTTAATCCCCATTCGCAAAAAACAGGCTAACACCGTTATTCAAATGTCTGGTAACTATCATATATGCTATATAATTTCTTCCTGGCATGAAAAAACTCCTGGCCGACTTTCTCTTTCATTGGATACCATATTTTTACGCTTACAAATGTACTACCACCCATAAACAGATTAAGCAGCATACCCTTAAAACCGAAATTTGATAACTTTCTATGTTTATATTCATATTCAATAAGGCTTCTAATCTGTCTGTCTAACATTCTGTCAAACTGTGCAACAAGAACAACAGTATAACCATAATGACGGTGCAGCGTAAAAAAAGACAGCCATTTATCACGACCTGCAGTACTCCAATCTCGAGAATTAAACATTAATTCGCTTTCATCTATTACCAGTAATATGGCATCTTCTTTTACTCTCTTACCCTTGAAATAATCTTTGCTGTATTGTATTAGGAATTCAGGGGACAGCTTTTCATTAGGGCAGTAGGTAAAATATTTTCGCCCCTTGATATCATGGGCGACATCGAAATTACATATAATAGGCCTTCCTCTCCGGAGTCCATGCAAAATAACATCCGCGGTATGCAGAGACTTACCAGAGCCGGGAGTACCACTATATAGAAATATCATTCAATTGCACGAATCCAGCGCATTATTACACTGTAAACATAATACACACCTACCGCGACAAGGTATGCAGCCATTACAACCAGACAATCTTTAACCGGGAAAAACCAGTTAAGATATCCAAGCGCTGGAAGATCTTTAAATGAATCAAAAAATTTAAGGAAAGGACTTACAGGTAATACTTTCAGTAACTTCTCCCAGAATTGAGTAAATAATTCCATAATTATTCCCTTTCATAAGATACATATTTACCAGAATCATTGTAATAACCATTGCCATTCTGAACATCAATAGAATGAGAATCAAACTCTGCATCACTGCCATACTCATAGCAAACAATCAAATGTCCGTCACTGCCAAAATACCCACCAATTACACCATCATCATAATTCTCGCCTGGCTTACCAGTAATCATAAGACCTCCTTAATGTTTAATAAGTTTATTAGTTACAAATGCAAGACCAACACAAAAACCTAGCAGCTCCATTTTTCGCAATATTGCAGCCACGGAATCAAATTTTGAAAAATCAATTTCAACTGAATATTCAGGAATCCCGAAACTGTTTTCTACAATTAACGGGATTGTAAAACTAGGAGCAACCGGATCTGCAGCCAGACAGGAAAAGAATCTGTAAATATCAAATGGTATACAGAAAGGGAATATATCTGTTACTTTGATTTTGTATTTATCCAGGTCCTCATCTTTGGTATCAGTACCTGCATCTGGTTTAGCATCTTCTTTAGCTTCATCTTTTTCTCTTTCTTCAGCTCTGGTCAATGATTCCGTTAAAGCCTTATCATTTTCTTCTTCCCTGGCTGCTACTTTTTCATCTGTCAATGCAGGATCTATTACTTCATCATGCGGTATTGCGTCATAATTTACATCATCAAGATCTATCACTGTACCAGCAACCTTATCAGCAAGTGTTCCGTTACCTGTTTTTACAATTGTCCCAGGAACATAATCATCTTCATCCTGTGAATCAGTTCCAATAACACGGGAAGCCGGAGGAGTATATACATATCCTTCAGTATCAACATCAACATCTGATAATCCGAACGGAATCATTAAATCCATATTATCAACAGAACCAAAGCTAGAGTTATATACATAATGCTGATATTTAAAATTAAATGGATCCCATGCTCCATATTTACCACTAACAGAATAATACATAGACCAGTCCTTACTTGTATCTTTATAATAAGTGAACAAAGTAATAAAAGAATTTTCTGAACTTAATACATTACCAGAAACGTCATAACATTCATACGAATAATAATTCCCTCTCCAGCCGTTATCTGTTTTAGAATATTTAATTTTTACAGTATCATCAGGTATATCAATGAATTTAATTGACATTCTCTGTTCTGCGTCATTATATTCATACATATTCACATCTAAAATGTACTTTGAACCTAAATTTGCAAGATTAAATGCATAGGTCTTAGGTAAATTTTCCAAAAAAGCAGATCTTGCTGCATTCATTGTAGGCACAGGATCAGTCATCAAAAATGTACCACCAGAGGTATCAATATAAGATTGAAAATCAATATTTTTTAAATACTGATACCAGGCAAAATTTTCCATTGCAGCTGCACCAATAACAGTAGCTGTACCAAGAGCAAGCGTATATATTTTATTAGCGTCTTCATATATTTCTTGTGATATATATGTGACCCAGTCTTTTACAGCCATTGTCAAAATGCCGAGTGTTCCTGAAGTACGCCATTGCTCTGGAGTATATGCACTTGTTATCTTTTCACTTTCAATTAACATAGCAATACATTCATTTAATGGAATTACTGTTTCTGTTACATTTGCAAATGGATTTGATTCACATTGACAATAATTATCATATACCCATGACATATAATCCTGACTTGAACCTGATTGCCTGTATTCAGCCTCTGTATAAGAATTAGCACACTCTATATATCTTTGTCTTACTGACATCTTATCCCATTTTTTTGCCATTTCTTTTTTCCAGGAATCACTCTTTTTTATAATAGATTCATCAAACTGGCTGTTTGTATATTCCGACAGAAGATGAATATTCTTTCTGACCTGATTGAAAAAACTGCGTGAAGCTTCTTCTTGTTTATCCTTACTAGCATTGAATCCTATCAATTCAAGAGCCCAAGAAAATGCATCTAAAAAAGGATCACCGGTCATTACAGCAGCTTCTACTTGTACAGGCTTTCTATAATCTGTATATATAATGCAGCTCATCAGCGTTACTATCAGGAGCGGCACTATTAATATCTTCTTTATTCTTCTATACATTAATACCCCCTTATATCAAAAAAGAGGACATTTCTGTCCCCTTCATTGATTATTAATCCGACAATTATTAAGCCTTTGCTGTGACTTTCTTGAATGTCTTGATTCCAAAGGCTACTACAATACCAGCGCCTAATACTGGTAACGCAATTGGAAGAGCAGAAGTAAGAAATGATAAACAATCATTTGCTACTGTCTGCATTGAATTAAGTAATGACTGTGATACTGTTGTTGCAGCCTGAGTTTCTCCTGCAATCATTGAAAACATACCCATATTTTTTCCTCCTATGATTTTTTTATTGTTCTTAATAGAACATTTATTGTATAACCAATAAGCCATATAATTAGTGCAAGACCTGCTCCACATATAAAACCTATTGGGAATACTTCAATTATTATTTCTTTCATGTTTTCTCCTATCTGAAAGTGAAAACAAATATTAATACACAGCATATTCCGGACAGAAAAGCTATAAATGCAGCAATAATGATTTCTCCATATGTAACTGTAGGGGTAATTTGTGCAGCGTCATCAACAGTTTCTTTCTCGGTAGTTGTTTCCTTGAGTGTTGATGTTTCCTCCGCTGCTATGGAGCTTATTTCTTGTTCGGCTTCTTCTACAAGATTGTGTGTATATTCTTTCCCTGTTCCTTCCGCTCTTGTGTCTGTAGGTTTAAGTATAAATGCTGTTACTGCCAGCAATATTATTGCCAGCGTTTTAATTGCTTTTCTCATATCATTCCTATCATGCTGAGAAGCATTTTAAAAAAAGCTAGTATCTTTTCAAAAATCTGTTCCATGATTACCCCCTTCAGTTTTCTATGCCGTCCGCTATCAAGCCGGGCCCTAGTCTTTGGGAAAAGCATCCAAAGCCTACGCCCATGGGTTCCCGCCCGGCTTGATGGCCGCTAGGTTTGAGCCTTCGGCGGTCATTAGGAAAAAGGGCGGCGGTGTGCGTCTTTACTTCTGTTTTGTTGCCGCTGCTGTCTTGGCTGCTGTTTCTTCTGGTGCTGCAGGGGTTTCTTTCTGGATAAAATCAAGCTTTTTGATAACAAATACATTTTTACCGCCGCTTGACTTCATACCGAATACGGCATCTGCATACGCTGGAAGACCCTGCGCCTTAGCAATCTCATAGAATTCCTTAGGCATCTTTTCCTTTGCCGGGATATATCCGACTTCTCCGGTGTCTTCATCGAACTGGTCACGAGATACATCATCTGTAATCACATAATGCATTGCACAACCGGATACACGCTCAAGGCTGCCCTCTGGTATCATGTCATAAGGTTTTGCTACTGCCAGCACTAAAATTCTTGTTTTCTGATTCATGTTTTTTTCCCTTTCTAGGCTATCTTTTCAAGCAGGAGCCGCCCTCACACTCCCACGACATAGCGGCGGGCAATGCTATTGCCCTTGCTATGTTTCGAATTTTACTTCGGAGCGTTTGCGCGCTCTTCTATAATGGGGATAGAATCATGCAAGCTGGTATCAATCTTCTGGAAAATTAAGTCATATAAAATTGAATACTTCTGAAGAAGATTAGAATTGACATTTGAAAGCTCTATTCCAAACCTGATATCTTCTGCAATAGAGTTACCTCTATTACAAAAAAGACCAGCTTTTTGAGCATTAAGATCTTTAATCTGTTGCATTAAGCCGGTCATTTCTCTGTCAATTTCAATTTTCATAATTACATCCTTTCCCTTCACTGCTCCCGACATTGCAGGATTGCCAGCTACTTGATATAATATTTTGTTAAGATAGACAATTGCCGCCAACAGTAGCGGTGTTGTTATGCGGCTTTTGTTGTCTAATATTTAAGTACATATGTATTTTACAACCAAATGTTAGCGATGTCAATTGAAAAACTAACAAATGTTTGCAAATTAGAAAGGGGTTAAATGAATATAAGTGAAAAGATATTTAATATCATGGAAGAAAAACACTTGAAACAAGCGGATTTAGCAAGAAAATTAAATTTAAAAACTGGAGCTGTAGCAAATTGGAAAGTTAGAGGAACAACTCCGCCTATGGAATACGCTGCTAACATTTGTGAGTTCCTGGGAATATCATTGTATGAATTATTAGATATAGAAAATTGCGAAGACAAAAAATTAATAGATGCATACTATGCAGCTGATCCAGGAACACAAGCATCTGTTAGAAAATTATTAGATATACCTGAAGACCAGGACGAAAAGTCATTATCTTCAAAGATTGGGTAAAAAGGAGAAAAAAATAATGAACACTTATACTTGGATTGCTCTTATAATAATATTAATAATTGTTAATTCTGTATTGAATAATAAAACAACGACAAAGAAAATAAATAAAATAAAAAAAGACGCAGAAGACTCCAGTAT
>OGQU01001070.1_pt1 | contig 24975 bp, 22 predicted proteins | sample 1553341 | NCBI WGS metagenome assembly OGQU01 (sample SAMEA2579920, study PRJEB22360) | human gut metagenome | biome: human gut; feature: human-associated habitat; material: faeces | place: Denmark | collected 2008/2010 | reverse complement strand
GGCGGTAATTTCTTTAATATCAATCCCGCATCCGGGAGGCCGGGTGCGGAGTGTAGCAACTCCTTCAAAACAAAAAACTCCTCTTGAGGGGAGCTGTCGATATAAGCGCGCCTGAGTCGTGACGAATAAGACAGACTGTGTTTTGACAGTTGCTAACTCCCCGCCTTGGAATTTGTTCCGGGCGGTTTTGTTTTTTATCATAAACAAAAAAGGGAGTTACAAACATGAAATCCAAACTTCACATCAAACAAAAAATCGGCCGGAAATTGGGCGAATACCGTCGCAATCACGGGATTCGCCTGGAGCATGCGGCCAAACAAAGCGGTGTTCCGTGGCAGATGATAGACCAGCTTGAGCTTGGCAGCACCGCCCAGTGGAGCGCATACAAACTGCTGCTTGACTTTTACGGCAAAGGGATCGGCATTGAATTGGTAGACAGGAAACCCGGCAGCTTTCGTCCTCAGGGGATCAGCGAACAGGAGAAGGAAAAGTACCTTCGCCGGGAACCCGGCGCGCAGAACCGGTCAGGGAAAGCCGGGGAGAGGGAGAAACTTTCTCCGCCGGAATTGCCGTAAAACCGAAAACCGTCCCGTTTTGCCGCGGGGCGGCCGGTTCGGAAAAAAGCGCAACGATACGCAAAGGAAAAGCGCCGGCAGTTTGTCGGCGCTTTTTGTGGTTTGAACGTCTGCATAAGCAGGCAGACGCAGACATGCCGGCCCGGCTGTAAGGCTTGTGCAGCTTCGGGCCGGGCGTTTGAGTTTCGGAATGGTTAATATCGCTTGCGTTGGCCGACGGAATTTTATGACGAAAGCCCTTCCGGCCGGACCGGCGCTTTTTGCCCCCTGCATGCAAACAATCCGGGAGAATATTTTTGATTCTTCATTTGCCGACAACCGGTATGTCCGTTCCGTTTTACGGAGCGGCGCTCAGTCGTTGTCGGCATATGGATTGCCGGTTTTGCGCACGGTAATCCGGATCGGCACGCCGCCGAAATCGAAAGTGTCGCGCAGGCTGTTGGTCAGATAGCGCAGATAACTGTCCGGCAGACCTTCCGGGTTGCTGGAGAAAATGAAAAATGACGGCGGCCGGATTTTGGCCTGGGTAATGTAACGCAGCTTGATCCGGCGTTTGTTTTTGCCGAGCGGCGGCGGATAGTTGCCGGTAACGTCGGCAAACCATTTGTTGAGCGGCGCCGTCGGCACCCGGCTGTTCCAGCGGGTATAAATTTTTACGACCGCACTCATCAGCTTGTCCAGCCCTTCGCCTTTGAGGGCGGAAATGGTGACTGTCGGGATCCCTTCCACCTGGGTGAGCGAGGTCCGCAGCCGGTATTTCAAACGTTCGATGGCTTCTTTCTTGTCGGCAATGTCCCATTTGTTGACGGCAATGATCAGTGCCCGCCCTTCATCCAGCACGCGGGATGCAATCGTTAAATCCTGTTTGTCGAGAACCGCGTCGGCGTCCAAGACCAGAACCACCACCTGAGCCATGTTGACGGCATAACGCGATGATGCGGCCGACATTTTCTCAAGCGAGTCGCTGACTTTCGACTGTTTGCGCAGCCCGGCGGTATCTACCAGTTTGAATTTTCTTCCCCGCCATTCCCAGTCGGAAGCGATGGCGTCGCGGGTAACCCCGGCTTCCGGCCCGGTCAGCATCCGTTCGTCCTGCAAAAGGGCGTTGACCAGCGTCGATTTGCCGACGTTCGGCCGGCCGACGATTGCCACCTGAATCGGGCGTTTGTCGTCATATTCTTCACCGTCGCCGGTGTTCTTCTCCGCGCTTTCTTCGTCCGCCTTTTCCCCGTTCGGCGCGTCTTCCGGATAATAATGCTCTTTCAGCGCGTCGTATAAGTCAAGCATTCCCAGTCCGTGTTCGGCGGAAAAGGGGATCGGCTCGCCGAGCCCCAGTTTGTAGGCCTCGAAACGGCTGTCTTCCTGCTGCCGGCCTTCGCATTTGTTGGCCAGCAGAACCACCGGTTTGTGCGAGCGGCGCAAAATGTCGGCAAAGTGTTCGTCATAAGGCTGCAAACCGGCGCGCGCATCATAGAGAAACAAACATACGTCGGCCTCGTCAATGGCTTTTTTGGTCTGTTCCCACATCCGCGCTTCCAGATTGTCTTCGTTGGAATACTCGTATCCGGCGGTATCAATGATGACAAGCGGCAGGTCGTTTAAGCGGGCCTGCGTTTCCTTGCGGTCGCGGGTAACGCCCGGTTTGTCGTGAACGATCGCCAGCTTTTTTCCCGCCAGACGGTTAAACAGCGTCGATTTGCCGACGTTCGGCCTTCCGATAATAGCGACTTTGAGCGGCATCGGGGCAACCTCCTTTTACTGATAAGCGATAATGTCGGCGTCAACGGTGGTGATGATCACCTGGCTGCCGGCCGCCACCGGCGGCAGCGACGAACCGTCGCCGTTTTCGATATAGCCGAGGATTTTCCCGGTATAGGGCGAAACATAAAAAGTATAGCCGTTCGAGGTGTTGACCAGCAGCCGGTTGTTAATCAGAAGCGGCCCGGCATAAGTAACGCCGACCTGGTCGGAAACGTCGTTGCCGGCCGGGATTTTCGTATCCCAGACGATTTTGCCGCTGTCGGCCTGAATTGCCATCAGACGGGCGTCGTTTGCCAGTAGAAACAGATATTTGCCGGCCAGCCAGGGCTGGTTGCCGCTGCCGATTTCCCGTTCCCAGATTCTCTGGCCGCTGCGCAGGTCAATGGCCACCAGCAGGTTGTTGCTGCCGGCGGCAAAAACGATGTCGCCGGAGATGACCGGGTTGGCATGAATGGTGTTGATGTCGTCAAGCGAGTTGGTGCGGCGGGAAGAAACCAGATAGTCGCCCCACAAAGGCGAACCGGTGCTGGCCTTGAGCGCGCGCAGTTCTCCGTTCGAGAAGCCGGCGATCAGCACGTCGGCCGATTCGCTGAAAGCTGGAACGGCGCCGCCGACTTTGGTTGTTTCCTCGCTCGGGGCGGCATAGCGCCATATCTCGCTGCCGGTTTGGGCGTTAAGCGCCAGCAGCACGTTGTCGATCGTCTGCACGAAAATTTTGCCGCCGCCGACGGCCGGCGCGATCCGAACCGGAGTTTTGGCAAAATATTCCCATTTGACTTTTCCGTTGGCGGCGTCAAGCGCAAATATGCCGCCGAAACCGGTCGCGGCATAAACCGTGCCCTGACGGAAAGCCAGGCCGGCGCCTTTTAAGGACACTTCCTTGTCGTCGCGCAGCCGCGGCTTGAGACGGCGCTTCCACAGTCTTTCCCCGTCGCTCTGGCGAAAGGCGCTGACCGTGGCGTCGGCGTCAATGGTAAAGACGGTGTTGTCGGCAATCACCGGCGCGGCGATCAGGTAGTCGCGGCCGGAATTGCCGCTGCCGAAGCTGCTGCTCCAGGCCTTTTTCAGATTGTCGCCGCTTTTTAAGTGCCCCATGTTGTGCGAAGCGTTGCCGCCGCTTTGCGGCCAGGCGGCGTTGACGGCAGGTTTGGGCAGCACGATCTGAATGTCGCCCGCCGTATAGTCGGCGGCAATCACTTCCCTTTCGCTCAAAACCGGGATTCTCTCGCCGTCGATTTGCAGTTTTTCCTTGCCGAACATTCCGCATCCGGCAAGAGCCAGACACATGGCAGCAACGGCGCTTTTCTTGTTCAATCGCATGGGCTTCACCTCTGATAAAATTGTTATTGCGGCAATACGGATATAATGTCTTTGATCCGCGCTTTCATCACTTCGGGCGTTTTACCGTCGGCCAGAAGACGGTTGTAGATTTCCTTCGCCTCGGCGGTTTTGCCGTCGCGGAGATAAGCCAGCGCCAGCATTTCGTTTGCCGTCGGCTGCCAGCTGTTGCCGCCGTCGGCGGCAATGCCCCCGATCAGCTCTTCGATTTCTTCCGCCGGCGCATTGTCCAGCTTATAGGAGGCCAGTTTCAGGATCGTCGTGTCGCGCAGCTGGGGGTTAAACGACTTGTCTTCGATAATTTCGTTCATCAGTTTGAAAGCTTCGTCGTTTTTCTTCTGCTCAAGCAGAATGTTTGCCTTCTGCATTTTGGCAAGGTCGGAGAATATGCCGTAGTCTTTGCCGGCGATATAGTCGAAGGTGTCGATGCTCTCGTCATACTTGCCCTGGTTTTGCAGGCTGAGCGCGTAGGCGTAGGAATCCGACCAGGTTTGCAGCTTTTTCGTATACCAGGCCTTGATGGCCTCGAAGCTGACGGCGGCGGTTAAGGCGGCAACCACCAGAATGATGATGTAAAGGCCGTATTTGTCCCACATCTTCTTCATCGATTCGTTTTTCAGGTCCTCGTTGACTTCTTTAATAAAGGCTTCTTGTGCGCCGGTATCAATTTCTCTCATTTTTCCACTTTCGTTTTAAGTTTGCGTTTGTTTGAAAAGTTATAAACAAATCTTGGCATTTGGCAACCAAAATATGCGGCGGCCGCCAAAAGCCTCAACGCGTCATCGTATAGATGACGAAATCCCTTATCCACTGCAAGGCTTCTGTCGGCACCCCGCGGCCGAAAGCCAGCATGTTGTCGTCGGTGATAATCGCCAGATAGTAGCTGTCCGCCGCCGGGTTGTAGACTGCCTGAATGTCGCGGATGCGGCTTAAGTCCGCATATTCTTTGTTTGAGATAAACAAAAACTTGTGTACCAGAATCAGGCGTCCGTCCTTTAGCACGATTTTGTCTTTTTTAAACATCAGGCCGATGAACAAAACTGCCAGCAAAAAGGCGGCGGCGAAGATAACCGCGGTCTGCGCCGGCGAACCGATCATCCTTTCCACCCGGGAATAGTTGAAGGCTGCGGCGGCAAGCACCAGCAGGTAAAAACACAGCCAGAACGCGCCGAGCAGACTGAAAATGTCCCAGAACATCCGCTTCGGCCGGATGACGGTGCGATCCGCCTTTTTGATGCAGACGATGTCGGCGGGCGTTTTCGGCGCTTCTTCGTAAACCGCGATCAGCCCTTTGGCAAACAGATACTCTTTCAGGCTCTTGTCAAGTTCCGGCACTTCCCTTTTCACGGTTCCCTCGTCGGTGTCGATGACGGTCGGCATGTTGAGGCGTTTGGCGTAATAATACCAAATCTGGTAAATGCCGGTGCCGTCGGTCGAAATATAAAGCGGAATGGTTTTTTCGGGGTCACGGTGCACCAGCTCGACAATGTATTTGTTTTTGTTTAAAATGCCGAACTGGAAAAATTCCATTCTCAGGCGGACGCCCTCGTAATTGCGCAAAAATTCGCGGAACAGTTCGTTTTCGCCGAATACGCCGCGCAGATCGACGGAAAAGGTCTTGCCGTTGAAAAAGATTTTCTTGTAACGGACGTATGACACGATCGAACCGATGACGATGCCGAGCCCGATGATGATGAAGGCGGCGTCGACCGCGGTGTGGCTGAACAGCGGCGCGCGGGTGTCGGCGTCAAGCGTATAGCCCAGGCCTTCGGGATCGTACATGCCGCCGGTCAGTTCAAAACAGCCGAGGACGGCCATCAGCAGCCCGAGAACGATCCCCGGCATCACCACTTTGAGCGGCATCCGGTCGGCGTGTTTGGTCGGCACCTCTTCCAGTTTGAGCTGATAATCGTAACTTAAGTGTTTGGGAAGTCTTCTCCGCATGGCCCTCGGTCCTTGTTGATTGCGCATAAGTTGAAATATGGCTTATGTTATAGCATATTTTTTAAATAATCATCTTTTTTTTATAAATATAATTAACTTTTATCATATTTTAACCAATAGCGTTTTAGGATAAGCGCGTAACGCCGGTAGATTGGGGGAATATGTAATGGATTGCAGTTTGGCCAGTGTTTGCGGAGGGTGCTCCCTGCGGCATCTGGACGAAAAGGAATATCGGCAACGTAAATGCGCTGTGGTGCAAAAAGCGCTGCAATCCATTACCCGGCAGGATTTTGTTTTTTCCGAACCCGTTTTTATCAAAGAAGGCTGCCGCCGCCGCGCCAGCTTTGCCTTTCGTCGCGCCGGAGGCGGAATTGTGCTCGGTTTTAACGCATATCGCAGCAATGAAATTGTTGATCTGCCCGGTTGTCCGCAGCTGACCCCGGCTCTAAACCGCGGTCTTGAGTTTTTCCGCGGCCTGTTGTCCGAATTGTGCCGGGTGCCGCTGACGGTTAAAGAAGGGCGGAAAGGCAGGGCCAAAACCGTTTACGTCGAAAAAGGTGACCTGTGGCTGACGGAAGCGGACAACGGTCTTGACGCGGTGCTGGAATTTGACCGCCCGCTTAATCTTGAGCTGCGGGAGATTATATTTGAACGTGTTTCGGCCGCCGCCGATGTCGTCCGCGTTTCTCATCGCTTTGCTCCCGACCGGCCGGCGGAAACAATTCTGGAAAAGGGGCGTCCGTATATTGAAGCCGGCGGCGTCGGCGTTTTTATTCCCGCCGGGACTTTCCTGCAGCCCTCGAAAGAAGGGCAGGCGGCACTCACTGCTTTGGTGCTGAAGTATTTGGGGGAAACTTCCGGCAAAATTGCCGACCTGTTTTGCGGTGTCGGTACTTTTTCTTATCCGCTGGCGCAAAAGCCGGGCAACCGGGTGCTGGCCGTCGACGCTTCAAAAGAACTGCTGGAAGGTTTCAGAAGTTCCGTCAACCGGCAGATGATCGCCAATATCGAAATCGTGTGCCGCAATCTGTTCAAATATCCGCTGGAAGGCGCCGAACTGGAAGGGCTGGCGGCGGTTGTTTTCGATCCCCCGCGGGCCGGCGCGAAAGAGCAGGCCGCCCGGCTGGCGGCGCTGGCCGCGGGGGAAACGGCCCCGGAAACTATAATATAGCGTGATGTTTCCGCCCGGCTGGCGGCGCTGCCGGCGGGAAAACGGCCGCGGAAACTGATTGCCGTTTCCTGCAATCCGGAAACTTTTGCCCGCGATGCGGAAATTCTGCAAAACGGCAGTTATCGCCTGTGCGAAGTGACACCGGTCGATCAGTTCGTTTATACTTCCCATTGCGAACTGGTGGCGCTGTTTGCCGACGAAGGTTTGCTGTAAACAATTTTTTGCCGCCTATTTACAAATTGAAAGCCTTTCTTTATAGTCTTTGCTATGTCAACCGAACAACAAGGAATGTTTTAATGTCGAAAAAAATGCTTTTGGCCGCGGCCGTTTTGGCGCTGGCTTCCTGCGCCGCCGAAAAAGAGGCGCCGTTTTTCCGCTATTGTCCGAACGTGCAGCTGGTGCCCGAGTTCAGCCGCATGACGCAAATGGCCGGCAAACAGGAAGAGGCAAAAATCGAACTGATCGGCTACGAAGGTTACTGCCGTACCGATCTGCGCAATCAGACCAAGGCGGTGGTGGCGCCGATTTTTGAAGTTTCCCGCCGTACGGAGGCTTCAAACGAATACGTGCGTTTCAGCTATTATACCGATACCGGCGACAACAAGGTTGCCCTGATCGGCAGGGAAAACCACCCGGTCAGCGTCAAGGTGCCGAATGTCGGCGAAAAAGTGATGTATCAGGGCGATTATGTGGAAATGAGGATTCCCGACAACGAACCGGGGTTCGTCATCAAAATGGGACTGGTTTTGAGCAATGCGCAGTACCGCTATAACCGCACCCACGGGCTCAAGTAAAAGTTTAATAAGGAGAACAAGATGTCTTACTATCATCAGAAATTGTCTTCGCGGATGGCGCATGCGATTCGCTTTCTGGCGGCCGACGCCATTAACAGGTCAAAGTCCGGGCACCCCGGCATGCCGCTCGGCATGGCCGACGTTGCAACCGTGCTTTTTTCCCGCTACGTAAAGATTAATCCGGCAGCGCCGCGCTGGTTTGACCGCGACCGTTTCGTCCTTTCCGCCGGCCACGGTTCAATGCTTTTGTACTCGCTGCTTTATCTTTTGGGATATGAAGATATTTCGCTTGAAGATATCAAAAATTTCCGTCAGCTCGGCGCCAAAACCGCCGGCCATCCGGAATACGGTCATCTGGCCGGGGTGGAAATGACTACCGGACCGCTCGGACAGGGGATTGCTTCGGCAGTCGGCATGGCAATGGCGGAACGGCGCCTGAATGCCCGTTTCGGCGACGCGCTGTGCAGTCATTACACCTATGTTATTGCCGGCGACGGTTGTCTGATGGAAGGCATTTCCGAAGAGGCGATCGCACTGGCCGGACACTGGAAATTAAACAAGCTGATCGTTTTCTGGGACAATAACAACATCACCATTGACGGCACCGTCGACAAAGCCAGTTCCGTCGACCAGATCAAACGTTTCGAAGCCGCCGGCTGGAAAACGCTGTCAGTTGACGGCCATGATCAGGAGGCGGTAGCCGCGGCGATTGATGAAGCGCACAAGTCCGACCGCCCGGTTTTGGTGGCCTGCAAAACCGTCATCGGATTCGGCGCGCCGGCCAAACAGGGAACCAGTGCCTGTCACGGTTCGCCGCTCGGCGACGAGGAACGGGCGGCAATGGCTGCCGGTCTGCAATGGCCGTATGCCCCGTTTGAAATTCCCGCCGACGTTCTGTCCGCCTGGCGCGAAGCCGGCCGGCGTTCTTTGTCCGCTTATGACAAATGGTGCCGAAAGGCGGCGGCCGCTGGTGCGAAATTTGACGATGTTATCAACAACCGTCTGCCGAAAAATTGGGACAAAGCTCTGAACGCGTTAAAAAACGAGGCGATTCGCGAACAGACCAAAGCAGCCACCCGCAAGGCTTCGCAGATGTGTCTGGAAAAAATTGTTCCCCATGTGCCGGAAATTATCGGCGGTTCGGCTGACCTGGCCGCTTCCAACCTGACTTTTGTCAAAGGCATGAAAACGATCACCGCCGAAGACTATGACGGCAACAACCTGATGTACGGCATCCGCGAACATGCGATGGGCGCGATTATGAACGGTCTGGCGCTGCACGGCGGCGTGATTCCCTACGGCGGTACTTTCTTTGTCTTTTCCGACTACGTCCGGCCGTCGATCCGGCTGGCGGCGCTGATGGGACTGCGCGTCGTTTATGTGCTGACCCACGATTCGATCGGCGTCGGCGAAGACGGCCCCACACATCAGCCGGTGGAACATCTGGCCTCTTACCGGGCAATGCCGAACGTGCTGATGTTCCGTCCCTGCGACGTGGTGGAAACGGCGGAGGCCTGGCAGCTGGCGCTGACGACCGAAACCATGCCGAGCCTGCTGGCGCTGAGCCGGCAGAATCTGCCGCTGCTGCGCGTTTCTTCCCGTCAGAATCTGACGGCGAAGGGCGGCTACGTTATTTCCGACGTGGCAAAGGGCAGCCGCCGGCAGGCGACGATCATTGCCACCGGGTCGGAAGTCTCGATTGCCGTCGAAGCGCAGAAAAAACTGCGGGAAGAGGGAATTGAAGTTGCTGTGGTTTCCATGCCCTGTACCGAGTTGTTTGACCGTCAGGATGAAAAATACCGCAACAGGGTTCTCGGCCGTGCGCCGCGGATCGTGGTCGAAGCTGCCGCCAAATTCGGCTGGGAGAAGTATCTCGGCAGCAAGGGCGAAATCATCGGCATGGACGGATTCGGCGCTTCCGGTCCGGCGTCCGGGCTTTATGAGCATTTCGGCATTACCGCCGACGCGGTGGCGGCCGCGGTCAGAAAATACCGCAAATAAAAGGGGAGGGGCGAAAGCCCCTTCTTTTTTGCGAATAATTTTGCGGGGAGATGAAAGAACGGGGAGATTTGCGGCGAAAGCTCTTTTCTTTTGGGACAAACCGTTTCCGGTCGGCAGGGAAAGTTCCGGAATATCCCCCGCCGGCAGAAAAAACTTGAAAAAAAGCCCCGGCCGACTATACTCTGGAATAAATTCGGATTTAACCCAATTTCATTTAAGGAGAAAATATATGCCCTTAGTTACAATGCGTCAGATTCTGGACCACGCGGCGGAAAACAGCTACGGCGTTCCGGCTTTTAACATCAACGACATGGAACAGGTGATTGCCGTTCTGCAGGCAGCAAAGAAAGTCAACGCCCCGGTCATTCTGCAAACCTCGACCGGTGCCCGCAAATTTGCCGGCGACCCGATGATCCGTCATATGGTTGCCGCCGGTATCGAAATGTTTCCGGAACTGCCGATCTGTATTCACCAGGATCACGGCGCGTCGGTAGATATCTGCCAGTCGGCGATCGTCAACGGCTATTCTTCCGTTATGATGGACGGTTCGCTTGAAGCCGACGGCAAAACCCCGTCTTCTTACGAATACAACGTCCGTGTTACCAAAGAAGTGGTTGCCCGCGCGCATGCGGTCGGCGCTTCGGTCGAAGGCGAACTGGGTGTTATCGGCTCGCTTGAAACCGGCAAGGCCGACAAGGAAGACGGTCACGGTGCCGAAGGCACGCTGGACAAGAAACGTCTGGTAACCGATCCGGACGAAGCCGCCCGTTTTGTTGCCGAAACCAAATTGGACGCGCTGGCGGTTGCCGTCGGCACTTCGCACGGCGCTTATAAATTTACCCGCAAGCCGACCGGTGACATTCTGGCAATTGATGTTATTGAAAAAATTCATGCCAAACTGCCGAATACCCATATGGTTATGCACGGTTCCTCTTCGGTTCCGCAGGAATTGCAGGATCTGATCAACGCTTACGGCGGCGCCATCCCGCAGACTTTCGGCGTTCCGGTCGAAGAAATCGTCCGCGGCATCAAATCCGGCGTGCGCAAAGTCAATGTTGACACCGACTGCCGTATGGCCATCACCGGTGCCATCCGCAAACTGTTTGCCGAAAATCCGAAAGAATTTGACCCGCGCAAATATCTGAAGCCGGCAATCGAAGAAATGCAGAAGGTCTGCGAAGCCCGTTACATTGCTTTCGGCGCCGCCGGCCATGCCGATCAGATCAAAGCCATCCCGATGTCGGAAATGGCCAAGAGATATGCGAGCGGCGAACTGTAATCAGGTGCCCTGAAGCAGATTGTCTGCTGTTTGAAAAAAATCTCCCGTCCGTCCGGGCGGGAGATTTTTTTGTGGCAAAAAAGCCCCGCGCCGGGCGGGAGGTTTTTTTTGTGGTAAGAAGCCTCTGCGCCGGGCGGGAGATTTTTTGTAGCGAGAAAGCCCCGTACCGGGCGGAAGATTTTTTTGTGGCAAGAGAGTCCCGCGCCGGGCGGGAGATTTTTTTGTGGCAAGAAGCCTCTGCGTCGGGTGGAAAATTTATTTGTGGCAAGAAGGCTCCGCGCCGGGCGGGAGATTTTTTTGTGGCAAGAAAGTCCCGCGCCGGGCGAGAGGTTTATTTGTGGTAAGAGAGTCCCGAGCCGGGTGCAGGCTTTGATAAAACTTATAATTTTTTTAATTTTCCTTTTCTCTCTCCCTTTTTCGTTTCTCGCTCTCCCTTTTCCGTTTTTAGCTCTCCCTTTCTTTCTTCTCCTTTTTCCGCTCTTTCTTTTCCGCTTTCCTGTTTTTTTCTTCTCTTCTCCTTTTTCCGTTTCTCGCTCTCCCTTTCTTTCTTCTCCTTTTTCCGCTCTTTCTTTTCCGCTTTCCTGTTTTTTTCTTCTCTTCTCCTTTTTCTGTTTCTCCGCTCTTCCTTTCTTTCTCTTTTTTTTGTTCCTCCGTTTTTGCCTTCCTGCTTCCCTTCCTTTCTTTTTTCCTTTTCGTCTCCGTTTTTTCTTTCGTCATCTTTGTCTCTTATTATTTCTCTGAACTCGTTTTCATTTTATTTTTGCATTGTAGCTCTCCCTTCCTGCCGCTTTTCCTTTCTTTTGTCATTGGGAAGCGACGAGCGGCAAAAAACGGAAGAGATGGACAGAAAAAAAAGAAACGACGGGCGGCAAAAACGGAAGAGACGGACAGAAAAAAAGAAACGATGGGCGGCAAAAACGGAAGAGACGGACAGAAAAAAAAGAAACGACGGGCGGCAAAAACGGAAGAGACGGACAGAAAAAAAAGAAACGACGAGCGGCAAAAAACGGAAGCGCTGGGCAGAAAGAAACGAAAGCGACGGGCGACAAAAAACAGAAACGACGGGCGGTAAAAACGGAAGAGACGGGCAGAAAACGGTAAAAAATCGGATGTTAAAAAAATTTTTCCGTGTTATAAAATGTAAAAAAACAACAATGATTACGGAATCAAAAACAATGCTGCGCATCAGTAACTTCAAACTCCCGTTCGGGGAAGACGAAAAAGGATTGCCGGAAAGGCTGGCGGCCGAACTCGGCTGTCCGGTGACGAACGTCAGAATTTTGAAAAAGGCGGTTGACGCCCGCAGCCGGTCGCGGATATGGGCGGTTTATACTTTGGAATTTTCCGTGGCTGACGAAGCGTCGCTTTTAAAACAACGGCTTTCTTTTATTGAAAAAAGCGAGCCGGAACCGCGTATCTGCCTGCCGTCGTCCGCGGCTTTTCCGACCCGTCCGCTGGTTGTCGGCAGCGGTCCGGCCGGCATGTTTGCGGCTTTGACTCTGGCTCGTGCGGGAGCCCGGCCGATTGTGCTGGAACGCGGCAAGGCGGTGCCCGAGCGGCAGCGCGACGTGGAAAGTTTCTGGCGCGGCGGCCGTCTGCAAAAGGATTCCAACGTTCAGTTCGGCGAAGGCGGCGCCGGTACTTTTTCCGACGGCAAACTGATGACCGGCATCAAAAAGGATATGTACACGGCCGAAGTTTTTCGTGAGTTGACGGCCGCGGGAGCGCCGGAAGAGATTTTGTATCTGGCCAAGCCGCACCTCGGCACCGATCGGCTGGCGCAAATCGTGCAGAATATTCGTGCCGAAATTGTTTCTCTCGGCGGCGAATACCGTTTTCAAAACCGGTTGGAAGATTTGCTGGCTGACGATGACGGTCTGAAAGCTGTCAAAATCCGCGACGCCGGCGGCAGCGTATACGAAGAGCCGGTTTCCGCCCTGGTGCTGGCGATCGGCCACAGTGCGCGTGATACGTTTGAAATGCTCTTCCGCCGCGGGGTGCCGATGACGTCCAAAGCTTTTTCCGTCGGCGTCCGCATCGAACATCCGCAAAGCCTGATCGACCGTGCGGTTTATCATGATTTTGCCGGGCACCCGAAATTGGGAGCCGCCGATTACAAACTGGCCGTTCATCTGCCCGACGGGCGTTCGGCCTATACCTTCTGCATGTGTCCGGGCGGTGTGGTGGTGCCGGCCGCGTCCGAAGAGGGAAGAGTGGTCACCAACGGCATGAGCTATTATGCCCGCGACCGGGAAAATGCCAACTCTGCGCTGTTGGTCGGCGTCGGGCCGGAAGATTTCGGCAGCGATCATCCGTTAAGCGGAATGTATTGGCAGCGGCGGCTGGAGGAAAATGCTTTCCGGGCCGGCGGCAGCACTTATGCGGCACCGGCGCAAAGGGTGGAGGATCTGCTTAAAGGCCGGCCGTCAGTCAAAGGCGGCGAAGTGGTTCCGAGCTATGCCCGCGGCGTGGTCTGGGGCGATTTTGAACATGTTCTGCCGGCGTTTGTCACGGAAACGCTGCGCCTGTCGATTGAGGAAATGGATCGGAAACTGCATGGTTTCAACTTTCCCGATGCGGTGATGACCGGGGTCGAAACCCGCAGTTCTTCGCCGATTCGGATTTTACGCGGCGATTCGCTGCAAAGTCCGCTGACGGGGCTTTATCCCTGCGGGGAAGGAGCCGGTTATGCCGGCGGCATCGTTTCCGCCGCGGCGGACGGTATCCGGGTTGCGCTGGCGGTGCTGCAAAAACACGCGGAATAAAAAAATAAGAAAAAGGCGCCGGAATTTGATCCGCCGCCTTTCTTTCGTTCCCTAAAACTATTATTTGGAGTATCTGACTGCTTAGGGACAAAACGCCACCATCGGTTTCGTTTTGTCTCATTTTGACTTTTTTTGTTTTATTTGTCAAATATTAAATCCGAACTCCCGCAAATAATCGGGATAAAAAATAATTATTCAGCTTTGTCAGACGGTTGCTTGTTTTTTGCATATTGAGCGCCGGTCTTGATATCTTGCAGAAAATCTTCCCAGTCCTGTTCGTGGTCCAGTTCTTCGTGCAGAATTTTGCGGGAAATGTGGAAAGTTTCAAAATCTTTTCCCCAGCACATGTCGCATATCTGCTGATAACGTTTGATCGCGCAGCGTTCGGAATCGAGGTTTTGCCGAAGCAGCGTGACGTCAAACGGATCTTCGGGGGCAAGATATTTGCAGGACGCCGTTTTTTCCCAGTCGGCGGGATTTAAAATCGGCGTGCCGCCGAGCTGGATAATGCGGACGGCCAGCCATTCGGCATGTTCCAGTTCTTCTTTGGCGTGTTTCATAAATTCTCCCTGGATTGAAGTGCGCATCGGACCTTCGATTACCTGAGCGCCGATCCAGTACTGATAATAAGCCAGCCATTCTTCGGCAAAAGCCTCGTTTAAGACCTTCAGCAGTTCTTCGTTGTCGATGTTGCTGATTTTTTTGGCCATTTCTCCCATTGTGTTTCTCCTTTTGGTTTAATAAGATTAAAGACTAAAAGGCTAGATAATTGCTGTTAAAGAAAAATCAACCTGTTGCCCTTACAATAAAAGCAATAACGGCTTGTCGAACGAAAGGAGAGAAAAATGGTTTTGATCGCCCCCAGTCTGCTGGCTGCCGATTTCGGCCGGCTGGCGCTGGAAACCGCGGCGGTGGCCGATGCCGGCGCCGACTGGCTGCATTTGGATATTATGGACGGGCACTATGTTCCCAACCTGACTTTCGGCCCGGCGGTGGTCAGAAGCCTGCGCGGCGACAGCAGGCTGGTGTTTGATGCTCATCTGATGGTGGAAAATCCCGATAAAATGATCCCCTGGTTTGCCGAAGCGGGCGCCGACGTCATTACCGTTCATGCGGAAACCTGCCCGCACCTGGACCGAACTTTGCAGCAGATTCGCGCCCTCGGCAAAAAGGCCGGCATTTCGCTCAATCCCGCCACCCCGGAGAGCGTGCTCGAGTATGTGCTGGATCGTCTGGACCTGGTATTGGTGATGACCGTCAATCCCGGTTTCGGCGGACAGGAGTTTATTCCCGCGCAGTTGGAAAAAATCCGCCGGCTGAAAAAAATGATTGCCTCGCGTCCGATTCTGATTGAGGCCGACGGCGGCATCAATGCGGAAACCGCGCCGTTGTGCCGGGCGGCCGGCGCCGACGTGCTGGTGGCCGGCAGCGCCGTTTTCGGCGGCGGCAATTATGTTGCAAACATTGCCGCTTTGCGCTAAAATCAAAATTAAGTTAACCCCGGCACAACAGGAGAACCGAGATGGCTTTGGTGATGGTGATCGAAGACGAAGAAGCGCTGGCGCTGCTTTTGAAGTACAATCTGGAAAAGGAAGGTTTCGACGTAGTGTGGGAATCTTCGGGTAACCGGGCATTGGCGGCAGTGGAAAAATACTGCCCGTCGGTGATTCTGCTTGACTGGATGCTGCCCGAACTTTCCGGCGTGGAAATCTGCAAGATGATCCGCAACAAGCCGGATATTAAGGATATTCCGATCATCATGCTGACCGCCAAAGGGGAAGAGGAAGACAAGATCAAGGGCCTGTCGGCCGGTGCGGACGACTATGTTACCAAACCGTTTTCGGTGCCGGAACTGATGGCCCGGGTGAAAACCAACCTCCGCCGTGCGCCGGAGCTTTTGCCGCAAAAGGAGCTGGTGTTTGAGGATATCCGCATGGATTTGGCGGAAAAAAAGGTTTTTCGCGGCGACAAGTACATTCACCTGGGGCCGACCGAATTCCGGCTGCTGCGGATGCTGATGGAAACTCCGGGCAAAGTTTTTTCCCGCGAATTTCTGCTCAAAAACGTCTGGGGCAACAATATTTACGTGGAGTCGCGCACGGTTGATGTGCATATCCGCCGCCTGCGCAAGTCTTTAAACGAATTCGGCCCCGATTATATCCGCACGGTGCGGGCGACCGGTTATGCGATTGACAACAGCCTGGGCGAAGAAGACGCCGACGGGGAAAAATAAGTTTTGCCCAAATGTTGACAAAAATTTGGAATTGCCTATAATGGAAAATAACAGAGATTATTTTCACTAAATTTATACGATATGACAAAAACAAAAGCTAAAACCGTTACCTGCTTTCTGCTGGGTGCGGAAGGTGCCGGTGTTCTCGCCGCTTTCGTGGTAAGTGTGTTAACGATTGCCGAATGGGGCGGGGCGTCAATTTCCGGTTACGGCAAATGGATCGTGTGCAACGGATTTTATCTGCTGTCCGCCATGGCGCTCTTTTACGGGTTCGTTTTCCGTCCGATCCGCCGCAAGGCCGTTGAAACTTTCAGTTCCGTCATTCATTTCGGCCGCTGGACCTTCTATGCGGAAGGCGCTGCCGTTCTGACGTTTGCGCTTTGCGGATATTTGCACTGGTTCTGGCTTTCCATGCCGGCGCTTGCCGTTTATTCGGGCTGGAAGCTGATAGAGATTGCCGGCGACAGCCTGCTGCTGAACCGCTGCGGTGCCGTTTCCTGAAAGAACGGACCGGCAATGGAAGAAAAAAGGTTAGCGTAATGAAACGCTAACCTTTTTTGTGTGTCCGGCGGGGTCATTCGGCGCTTCCGGCAACGATCCAGGCGTTTCCGTTCAGGTCGAAGGCCACGGTTCGTCCGTCGGCGGCGGAAATTTCGAACATTTTGCCGCTGCGGGCTTTGCCGGCGTTGAGCGCGGGCAGAAGCGAAAGGCAGTAGCGGCTTCTTTCCTGATATCCGTCGCCAAAGCGCTTGACTACCGTCAAAATGCCGTTTTGCCGGTCGAAAGAGGTTGCTTCCACTTGCTTCAGTTTGCAGTTTTCGATTATTTTCAAACGCTGAGCCTGAATTTTTTCATCCGAGCGGGTGGCATAACTGACGGCGAAAAATACCGCGAAAAACACACACATTATCCAAATCATCAGTTTGGAATATTTTCTGTTTTTTCTCATATTATAAAAATTAATAATTATTGTTAACGTTATGATTATAGCTTTGATCGTTTCTTCTGTCTATGAAAAATGTTTAAATCCCTTGCTAAGCGCCGACTTTTGCGGCATTATAAACGAAAAATCATAAGGGAAAAATAAAAAGATGAGCTTGAAATTTGAAATTCTCGGCCGTTCCGGCAAAGCCCGCCGCGGACGTCTTCATACCAAACACGGAATTGTCAACACCCCCGCCTTCATGCCGGTCGGCACCTGCGCCACGGTCAAGGCGATGATGCCGGAGTCGGTGGCGGCAACCGGCGCGGAGATACTGCTCGGCAACACTTATCATCTGATGCTCCGTCCGGGCGCCGATCTGGTGGAAAAAATGGGCGGCCTGCACAAGTTTATGAACTGGCCGAAGCCGATTTTGACCGATTCCGGCGGTTTTCAGGTCATGAGCCTGACCGGCCTGCGCAAACTGAGCGAAGAAGGGGTGGAGTTCAGTTCTCACGTTGACGGCAAAAAATATTTCCTGTCGCCCGAAGAGTCGATGAAAATCCAGCATAAGCTCGATTCCAACATCACCATGTGTCTGGACGAATGCGTCAAGCTGCCGGCCGCTTACGAAACGGTGAAAAAATCGGTCGAAATGTCCATGCGCTGGGCCAAACGAAGCAAAGACGCCTGGATTAACCGCGAGGGATACGGCATTTTCGGCATCCAGCAGGGGGGAGATTATCGGGATTTGCGCGCCTGGTCGGCGGAACGGTTGAAAGAAATCGGCTTTGACGGTTATGCCATCGGCGGACTGGCGGTCGGCGAAGGGCAGGAAAAAATGTTTGAAGTGCTGGATTATGCGCCGGGAATGCTGCCCGACGACAAGCCCCGCTACCTGATGGGCGTCGGCCGGCCGGACGATATCGTCGGTGCCGTTTTGCGCGGGGTCGACATGTTCGACTGCGTGATGCCGACCCGTTCCGGCCGCACCGCCCAGGCGTTTACCCGTTTCGGCACGATCAATATCCGCAACGCCCGCCATCGTGAAGATCCGCGGCCGTTGGAAGAAGGATGCGACTGCCCGCTCTGCACCAACTATACCCGGGCTTATCTGCACCACCTGCAAAAAGCCAACGAAATTCTGGCGGTGATGCTGCTTACCTGGCACAATATCCGTTATTATCAGCGGCTGACGGCGGGGCTGCGGGCGGCGATCGAAAACGATGCGCTGGAAGATTTCGCCGCTGCGTTTTACGCCGATCAGGCCAAAGGCGACATTGAGGAGGTATGAACATGACGAATGAGGAAAAAGGCTGTGTCCGTTCAACCAAAAACCTGCGGGTCTGCGTTTCCGGCGGACACTGTGACGGCAAAGATCCCGCCTATGTCGAGGAATGCTACAAAATGGGAGCCAAAATCGCCAAAATGGGCTTCCGCCTCGACTACGGCTTTTCCAATTCCGGAGTGATGGGCGCGGTTGCCCGCGGCGTGCTGGACAACTGGCGGGAACGTCAGGACAAGTATTACGGCGACGTCACGCCGATCGTCGGCGTTACCACCCGCGAATATTACGAACTTTATGAAAAAGACGAAGTGTTGCAGCAGATCAGCGAGGTCGTGGTGGAAGATACGCTCGAAAACCGCAAGATCAAACTGCTGGAAGCCGACATCGTGGTTTTTGCCCCCGGCGGCGTCGGCACTCTGGACGAACTGGCTTACGACTGTGTGGCAATGCAGGACGGTTTTTTGAAAACCAAGCCTTTTATCATTTATAACGTCAACGGTTTTTTCTATCATATTCTGGAATATCTGAAAGTCCTGGCCGCAAGCGGTTTTGCCTCGCCGGTGCCGTTTATTGTGGTGGACGACAGCGAAGAGCTGGAAACGGCCTTTCGTCTGCTCCGGATGCGCTACAACAACTGCGCCGACGCCAGAGAAGCTTATGCCAACGCCCGCCAGCTGGCGTATGAACTGCCGTATTTTTTGAAAAAGAAAACCGACAGCAGCGTCCATGTGGAAGACATCTGGGCGGAAATGAAGGAAATTGAGGCTTCGGGCGGCGAAGAGCAAAAACAGGCGCTGGCCAGCGAGATTGAACAGGCTTATCTGGAAAAGGAAATCGAACGCATGTACGACCGTCTGGCCAAAACCGGGCGCGATACGGCGATTGTCAGTGACAAACTGACCCGCCTGAAACAAAGGAAGAAAAAATGGAAATAAAAACCATCCCTTCGTCGGTGTGGATTTTTCTCTGGCACTATTTTTCCCGGCAGAAGCTGTTGTTTTTTGCCAACCTCGGCGCTATAATCGCCGGCGAGTTTCTGGTGCGGCTGTCGCTTTACTACGCGGCGGAAATCGTCGGCGTCATTTCTGCCGGCATCGACCGCGCCGAAGCCCTGAAACAGGCGCTGGCGCTGGTGGTGATCGCTTCCGCGCTGCTTTTGCTGAAAAGCCTGGCGCAGAACATGATTTGTTTCCTTGAGGCGCGTTTTATGCCGAACTGCGTCGCCAACGTGGCCAAGGATTTGTTTGATTATGCCCATCGGCATTCGACCGCCTTTTTTGCCGAGGAAATGGCCGGCAACATTTCGGGCAAGACCAAAACCATCATCGACAGCATTTATCCGATGTATTACAATCTGGTCTGGGGTTTCCTGACCCCGCTTTCCGCCATGCTGATTACCATCGGCTTCGTGCTCAAGGTCAACCCGGTGCTGGCATTGCTTCTGCTGGCGCTCAACCTGGCGGTAATTTATGTAATCTATCGTTTGAGCCGGGGGATGGTTCCGGTTTCCGAAAAGCGGGCGCAGACCATGTCGGAAGCCAACGGCGTGCTGGTTGACAGCATCACCAACGCGGGGCTGGTCAAAAACTTTGCCAATTATCGTTTTGAACGCCGGCATTATTTCAAATTCATGAAAACGGCGGCGGCTGCCGACCGGGCGGAAACCAAAAAATTCGGCGAAATTTTTATCTGGCAGAACCTGTTTCGCGCCTTGGTGCAGGTTTTGTTTTATGCGCTGCCGGTGTGGTACTGGTATATCGGAGCAATCAGCGTTGCCGATTTTGTGCTTTTGCAGTCGCTGATTGCGATTTTAAGCAACACTTTCAGCATGTTGTCCATGAATTTTATGCAGTTTTTCAAAGTCTACGGCAGCATCCGCGACGGATTGAAGCTGCTGTCCAAACCCTGCGACGTCAATGACGTTTCCGGCGCGGTCAAACTGAAGGTGGACAACGGGGCGATTGAGTTTGCCAACATCAATTATCACTACAAAGGCGCCCGTTTTTTGTTTGAGGGGTTCAATCTGCGGATTGCCGGCGGCGAAAAGATCGGTCTGGTCGGCCGTTCGGGATCGGGCAAGTCGAGTCTGATCAAGCTGCTCTCCCGCTATTACGACATCCAGCGCGGCAAAATTACGATTGACGGACAGGACATCTCCGGTGTTACCCAGGAAAGCCTGCGCCGGCAGATTGCGCTGATCCCTCAGGATCCGAGTCTGTTTAATCGCAGCATTATGGAAAACATCCGCTACGGCCGGCCGCAGGCCACCGACGAAGAAGTGTTCGACGCCGCCCGCCGGGCCTATATTCACGATTTTATTATGCGCCTGCCGGAAGGTTACCAAAGCAAAGTCGGCGAACGCGGCGTAATGCTTTCGGGCGGAGAACGGCAGCGGATCGCGATTGCCCGCGCCATTCTTAAAAACGCGCCGATTCTGATTTTGGACGAGGCGACGTCGGCTCTTGACAGCGAAAGCGAAAAATACATTCAGGAATCCTTGAAAAGCCTGATGGCGGACAAAACCGTCATTGCCATTGCCCACCGGCTTTCCACCTTAAAAGAGATGGACCGGATTATCGTGATGGACAAGGGCAAAATCGTCGAAAGCGGTTCGCATGCCGCGCTGATCCGCAGAAAGGGCGTCTATTGGGGCTTTTACGCCATGCAGTCGTCCGGTTTTATCGAAGTTGACGAGGATACGCCATGCTCAAAATAATCTGGTCGTTCTTTTTCCTTTCCGCTTTTGCCGGTGCTCTCTGGCAGAGTTTGGACGGCAACTGGGCCGTCTGGAACGAGTTGACCGCCGCCCTTTTTGCTTCGGCCAAATCCGCCTTTTCGATTGCGCTGAACCTGACCGGGTTGCTCTGCCTGTGGCTTGGTTTGTTGAAAATAGCCGAACGGTCCGGCATTACGGAAGCTCTGGCGCGGCTGCTGCGGCCGCTGTTTGCGCGGATCATGCCCGGCGTGCCGGCCGATTCGCCGGCCGTCGGTTCAATGGTGATGAACATTGCCGCCAACGTGCTCGGGCTGGACAACGCGGCGACGCCGGCCGGGTTAAAGGCGATGGAACAACTGCAGGCGGACAACCCGCATAAAGACACCGCTTCCGATGCTCAGATTATGTTTATGGTGATCAATTCTTCCGCGGTAACGCTCATCCCGATTACGATTCTGATGTACCGTTCGGAACTCGGCAGCGAAAATCCGGCGGCCGTTTTCGTGCCGATTCTGCTGTCGACTTCGGCGTCCACCCTGGTCGGTTTTTTGTCCGTGGCGGTGGTGCAGAAACTCAATGTTTTCAACCGGGTGGTGCTTGGCTGGCTGTTTTTTGCCGCCGTTGCGGTCGGTGCCGCGGCCTGGGGGTTTCTCCGGCTGCCGGCCGGAGAGCGGACTTTGGTTTCGACTGCCGCCGGCAACATGATTCTTTTTTCGACGGCTGTGTTTTTCGTTTTGTGGGGATTATGGAAGAAAAAGGATGTCTACGAATTGTTTGTTGAAGGCGCGAAAGAAGGTTTTAGAATTGCCGTCACGATCATTCCCTATCTGGTGGCGATGCTGACGGCGATTGCCGTATTTCGCGCTTCGGGAATGTTTGATCTGCTGCTTGCCGGCATGGAAAAAATTTTGTCCGGGCTGGGATGGGACACTGGCTTTGTGCCGGCGCTTCCGACCGCGCTGATGAAGCCGCTTTCCGGCAGCGGCGCCCGGGCCATGATGATCGAAACCATGCAGACTTACGGCGCCGACAGTTTTCCCGGTTTTGTCGCCTCAATCGTCCAGGGTTCGACGGAAACCACCTTTTATGTGCTGGCGGTTTATTTCGGTGCGGTAAAGATAACGAAAACCCGTTCGGCGCTGCCCTGCGCGCTGCTGGCCGATCTGGCCGGAATTGTTACCGCCATTGCCGTCGGCTATTGCTTTTATGACGGCTGATTTTCCTGTTTGCCTGAAAACGTAAAACCCCGTTGATTTTCAACGGGGTTTTACGTTATTTGCCTGTAGCAGAAAAAGGTACGTTAAAATGCGGCGGAAATCAAGACGAAAAATCAAGGGACAGCGGGGAAAAATAATATAACTATCTATCGTACAATATTTTACATCACCTGAACGAAATATATGGATAAAGGGGAAAGGTCATGAAAATATTGTATAAAACCATGGGATTGGGGCTTTTGTCCGCGTGCCTGTGCCTGTTGTGTGCGGCGCCGGCTTCGGCCAAAGTCTGCTTTGTCGGCGAGGAAAACTGTACCGGCGGCGGCAGTTTTGAGGATTATAAAGATCCGGGTGAGGACGGCAAATTGTGCGAGGCCGAGGGGTATATGCTAAAAGACAATTGTACGGCCGATCAGGCAAAATACGTTGCCGGTTATTGTCCCTACAACAATGCGTACGTAAGGTGCTGCGGCAAGGAATATGCTTATGATTTGTGCAGTTATCCGCTGGTTTCCGACGGCAAATGCGGCAGTAAGCACAAATGCGTTTGTGACGCCAGATTCCCTTTTAACGACAAATATGAAGAAACTTCCTGCAAAATCAAGTATCCGGGGGCGATTGCCGACGGCGGGTCCTGTGTTCAGACCGGATATGACGCCAAAAGCGGCGGCAGTATAACCGATATTTATTTTTCGGAATGCGTCTGCAATCCGGCCATTTACCGTTATGTTAAGGAAGACTGCACCAACGGAACCGAACCTTCCGACGACGGTTGCACCGGCACCGACGGCATCACCCGTTACGGGTCCTGCATCTGCAATCGGGAAAAGTACGAGTTTGCGGCCGGCGACTGCGAATTCGGCGGCAATATCGACAAGAAGGAATATTACTGCATTCAGGGCGGCGCCTATTATTTTGACCGCTGTTACGAATGCGACGCCTATCCGGCAACGACGCTTGACCATGTTTTGGGCGGCGAGGGCGTCGGGTATGAAAAATGCACCTACGGCAAAAGATACAGGATTTTGCAATGCGAGGCCGGCTATCGTCCGGGCAAAGACGGCGGCAACTGTCGCGAATTGACCTGCGAGGAAGCGGTAGACGAATGGCTGACCACTTATCCGGAACAGAAAGAACGCTACACGCTGCTGGCCAGCCCCGGCAATATTCAGGACAGCAAGCTGGTAAACGCGACCAGCAACGCTGCCAATATCAAAACCAAAAACGTTATTTTGGGCGACGATCAGACGCTGACGCATATTTATGCCGGCATCAATTACTACGGCGCCAGCGCTTTCGGTAAAGAAAGAGGCGGTTATATGAAAGAGCGCTGCAAAACCAGGCCGAACATTGTTTATAACTCTTCCGAAAATGGCTTCTGGATCCCCAAACATTCGCCCTTCGGTTGGAGTCAGTCGACCAAAGGATCGGTCAAGCTCTATGGCTTAAAGCTGGATATGACGAAGTTGAAAGGAACTTTTTCTACCACTTACGGTATTGAGGCCCGCAATGTAGACATTACCGCTAAAAACTGGACGATTCCGGCTTCCGTCGACTATGCGCCGAAATTTATGTACGACGCCAATTACGACAACGAAGGTTATGAGGCGATGCCGGCGATCAACATTGCCGGAACGCTGACGATCCAAAGCCCGGTTACTTTTGACGGCATGTCTTTTAACAAGGAAGATGCCTATGCCGGCAGAGGGTATATCGATATACAAGTTTCAAATTCATATAAAGGACAAACGATAGCTACATTTAAATTTAAGGAAGATCAGGAGTTTAAGATTAAAGAAGTATATATGTTTCCCAATGGTGATGACCCTTATACCGATTATAATTCAAAAGTTAAATTTGTAGGTCCTTCTTCCGAAAATCCTGCAAATGTTTATACTAAACTGGGACTTGGTTATAGTTACTATGGGAGTGTTAGAAGGGGGCATAATATGATTGCTGAACTGTCAGGGCATTTAATATGGAATTTGTATAAAGGGAGTAGAACTTATCCGATTGTGCTGGGAACGGGAAGTAGAATCTATTCTACAAATTTTGGTTCAGGAGAGTATGCCAGAATAAAAAGAGGGAGTGATACTTATTGGTCATCTTGTCAGGCTGTAGATGAGCAGTTGAGAGAAAGGAAGGCCAGATATTTTCCTGGATGTAAAACCAAGCAGTATTGTGACAGATATAGCGGTAATGAGTTTTATGTGACGTGTCAAGTGACCAATAGCGGGATATCGACAGTTTTGGAAACTTCCTGTCACTGGTATTCTAAAGGATCTTCATATAAGGATGGGTGGTGTAGTCTGCCTGGACAGCCGACAATTACTCTTTCAGATGATTGTAAAATAAAATCAGGATGTGCAGATCAAAGTTTGGTTACCTGTAACTAACCCCCGCCCGTTGCCCGGATAAGTTCGGGTGATAGAAATCCCCTTTAGGGCGGGGCCCTCTGATACGGGGTGGGGAGAAAAGCTTTAACCTTCAAGCTTTTCTCCCCGCGGATCCCGGATCCTTTGCTTAAATGTCTGCCGTTATTCTCTTTCTCTCCAGCCGTCATCCCGCCGGTAAGCACCGCACTCCCAATCTGTCATCCCGCGAGCGAGTGGAGAGAGAGCTCAGGGATCTCAGGGGAAAAAAGAAGGAAAGGAGGAAGTAAGGAGAACAAGGAAGGAAAAAGAAGAGGAGCAAAAAGAGCAAAAAGAGAGAGAAAAAGCAGAGAGAATAAGGAAGCGGAAGAAAGAGGACGGAGAGAAGAGAGAATTAAAGAGGATAAGAAAGAAGAAAAAAGAGAAACGGCGAGAGCCAGAGTCAGGCTCAGGATGACAAAAAACGGGTGTCAAGACCCGGATTGTCTGCCGGACGAAAAACGGCAAAGTTTCAAACAAGAATTATTATCTGCAACTATTGAATTTATCTTATTATCCAAAGAGAGAACCGGCAATGTGTGTTAAGGCCGGTTTGTCGG
>OGQU01001061.1_pt1 | contig 25102 bp, 18 predicted proteins | sample 1553341 | NCBI WGS metagenome assembly OGQU01 (sample SAMEA2579920, study PRJEB22360) | human gut metagenome | biome: human gut; feature: human-associated habitat; material: faeces | place: Denmark | collected 2008/2010 | reverse complement strand
ATTTTAGATTAAACTAAGAAGGCGTTTTGGCTTGGTTTCCCACCAGCCGATCGCTTTCCCGCACAGTATCGAAAAGAATCTGTCTTATGTACTGAAATACCACGGTGTCCGTAATAAGAAAGAGATTGCTGAGAAAATTACAGAGTCTCTGCAGAAAGCAAAACTCTACGATGAGGTCAAAGATCAACTGAAAAAATCCGCCCTCAAATTATCCGGCGGTCAAAAGCAGCGTCTTGCTATCGCACGAAGCCTCTGTGCCGGTCCGGAGATCCTGCTCCTTGACGAGCCGTGCTCCGCACTGGATATGAAGAATACAATTGCAATCGAAGAAACACTTTTGGAGTTGAAAGACCAGTATACTTTCGTCATCGTCACACATAATCTGGCTCAGGCAAAGCGAATTGCCGATCAGGTGATCTTCATGGATCATGGAGAAGTACTAGAAGTGACGGAAAAAAAGAAATTCTTTGAAAATCCGGCATCGGAACCGGCGAAAGAGCAGATACAGTATATGTAATAAAAAACGAGCAAATGTCTTTTCACATGACATTTACTCGTTTTTTTATTTATTCCACAAAGGATTTCTGTCAGTCTGATTTTTATTTCAGCATCTCTCTGAGCAGTTCATTAACCATACCCGGATTTGCTTTTCCTTTCATTGCCTTCATGATCTGTCCAACCAGTGCGCCAAGTGCTTTTTCTTTTCCACCCTTGAAATCTTCCACTGCCTTTGGATTCTTTGCAATCACTTCTTCCGCAAGTGTGCGGAGTGCACCTTCATCGTTGACGGTCTTCAGTCCGTGATCCTCTACATATTTTTCCGGATCCACATCCTCTGCAAATACCCTTTCAAATACCTCTTTTGCTACAGAACTGTTGATGGTTCCCGCGTCTGCAAGTTCGATCAGTTTTGCAAGGTTCTCCGGTGAAAATTTAATATCTGCCGGCTCCTGTCCGTTTTCATTTAACAGACGCATGGTTTCTACCATCAGCCAGTTGGACACCTTTTTCGGCTTGTTGCAGATTGCACAGGTCGCCTCAAAGAGATCTGCCATCTTCTTCGTTCCGGTAATGAGCTCCGCATCATAACGTGGAATATCATAATCTTTCTCATAACGTGCAAGTTTTTCACTTCTCAGCTCCGGCTGTTTGTCTTTGATCTTCTGGATCCATTCATCACTGATCACGATCGGCACCAGATCCGGTTCCGGGAAATATCGATAGTCCTGCGCATCCTCTTTGGAACGCATCGCATAAGAATATTCTTTATTATCATCCCATCTTCTGGTTTCCTGAATGACTTTCTTTCCTTCTTCGATGAGTTCGATCTGTCTCTGTCTCTCTCCCTCGATCGCATGTGTAATCGCTTTAAAGGAGTTCAGGTTCTTCATCTCAGTACGTGTTCCAAACTCAGAAGCACCTACTTCACGAACCGAAAGATTGACGTCTGCTCGCATGGATCCTTCCTGAAGCTTACAGTCCGATGCTCCCAGATACTGGCAGATCATACGCAATTTTTCCAGATAAGCAATGACTTCATCTGCCGAACGCATATCCGGCTCCGATACAATCTCGATCAGCGGAACCCCACTTCGGTTATAATCTACTAAAGAGCAGTCCTCCCACTCATCATGGATCAGCTTTCCGGCATCCTCTTCCATATGCATCTCATGGATCCGGACTTTTTTCTTCTGCTCTCCGACTTCAATCTCTACATAGCCGTCTCTCGCAATTGGCAGATAGAGCTGTGAAATCTGATAGTTCTGCGGGTTATCCGGATAGAAATAATTTTTACGGTCGAATTTACACACCTGTGTGATCTTACAGTTTGTCGCAAGTCCTACTGCCATCGCATATTCTACTACTTTTTTATTTAATACCGGAAGGGAGCCCGGCATACCGGTACATACCGGGCAAGTATGTGTATTCGGTGCGCCCCCGAATGCGGTACTGCATCCACAGAAAATCTTTGTCTTTGTTGCCAGTTCGATATGAACTTCCAGTCCGATCACTGTCTCATACTGCTTTGCCATGATTACTGTACCTCCTTTTCCGCTGTCCGTCCGATCTGTGCAGGAACCTCATGCACTTTCTTTGTCGCACATTCATAAGTATATGCGGCACGGATCAGCGTCTTTTCGTCGAATACATTTCCTATGAGCTGCATTCCCACCGGCAGCCCTTTGCTGTCTTTTCCTACCGGCACACTCATGCCCGGAAGTCCGGCAAGATTGACAGAGATCGTATAAATATCTCCCAAATACATTTTCATCGGGTCATCCAGACTCTTTCCAAGCTCCGGTGCTGTTGTCGGGGCAGCAGGTCCCAAGATCAGATCGTATTTTTCAAATACACGGTCAAACTCCCTCTTGATCAGGGCTTTTGTTCTCAACGCTTTCAGATAATAGGCATCATAATATCCTGAACTTAATACGAAAGATCCCAGCATGATCCTTCTCTTTACCTCTGCTCCGAATCCTTCGGAACGGGTCTTTTTATACATATTGTGAAGTCCCTCATACTCTTTGGTACGATATCCATATTTTACTCCGTCGAAACGTTCCAGGTTGGAACTTGCCTCTGCTGCTGCGATCGTATAGTATGCCGGAATCGCATATTTTACGAGTCCCAGGTCAAACACCTCTACCATTGCACCTTTTTCCTCAAGCACTTTCGCTGCCTGCATGACTGCCTGATTTACTTCGGGATCCAGTCCTTCGCCCATATAATCTCTCGGGATTCCGATCCTGAGTCCTTTTACATCTTCCACCAGTGCTTCTGTAAAATCACAGTCATCCCGTTCGATCGACGTACTGTCTTTCTCATCGTGGGATGCGATCACTTCCAGGATTGCTGCACAGTCTGCCACATCCTTTGCCACCGGTCCGATCTGATCCAGTGAAGAACCATATGCCACCAGTCCATAACGGGAAACTGTACCGTACGTCGGTTTCAGTCCCACTACTCCGCAAAAGGAACTTGGCTGACGGATCGATCCACCGGTATCAGAACCAAGTGCATAATAACATTCGCACGCAGCCACTGCCGCACAGGATCCACCGGAAGAACCTCCCGGAACATGAGCTGTATTATGAGGGTTTTTCGTTGGTCCATAATAAGAAGTCTCCGTCGTACTTCCCATGGCAAACTCATCCATATTCGTCTTTCCGAGAATGACGGCTCCTGCATTCTTCAGGTTTTCAACCGCCTGTGCTGTATAAGTCGGCTTAAACCCGGAAAGAATTTTGGAACTGCATGTTGTAAGCTGTCCTTCAATACACATATTATCTTTGATCGCCACAGGAACTCCTGCCAGCGGGCCGGTCAGTTCTCCTGCATCAATCTTTTTCTGAATTTCATCTGCCTGTGCATAGGCCCCTTCTTCATCCAGTGTCACATAACTGTTGATTGTTGGCTCTACTTCTTTTGCCTGCTCGATTACTGCCCGGACTGCTTCTCTGACTGTCACCTCACCGGCTTTTATTTTTCTGCCCAGTTCAAGGGCTGTAAGTTTTAATAAATCCATCTTCATCTCACTCCCTTTAACCTATCGTCTTCGGCACTTCAAAGCTGTCTTCTTTCCGAAGCGGTGCATTTGCCAGCGTCTTCTCTTTATTATCACCATTTGTTACAACATCTTCCCTGAATACATTCTGCACCGGAAATACATGAGACATCGGTTCAATCCCGGTAGTATCCAGTTCATTTAAAGTATCTATATAATCCAGCATCTGCTCCATATCGCTTTTGGCGGCTTCTTTTTCTTCCTCCGAAAGTTCCAGTTTTGCAAGGATTCCCACATATTCTATCGTTTCGTCTGAGATTTTATTTGCCAATTCTGTCACCCTTTCTCACTTCATTTTTTGATACCAGGGTCAAAAGGTCTGACACCACGTGTGCTCGCACACGAGTGGTAGAATGACCTTGTGACCCGCCCCAATATGAGCATAAAAGTGGGGCGTAAGCACCACGATATGCGAATGTTGGGTAGGATTGTGGGAGCACGTAGTGCGTAACAATCCGTAGGTATCATAGTCGGGGGCTTTTGACCCCGACATCATTTTCTGTAAATATCATAAAATGCTTCATAGTCCTGACTTCCGATCTTTTTGGATGGTGTCAGGATCATTTTTCCTGTCACGGTGATCTCCGTTCCCTCCGTCAGCACTGCATTTTTATAGATTGCATTTTCACTTCCTGCTTCTACCATGATCGAATAACTCTGATAATTCAGGCTGTCGTATTCTTCATCATACAATTCTCCGAGATAGATCTCATACTCCATCACAGCCCAGTCTTTTGTTCCCGAGACATCATACACCCCTGCCGGAATCTCTTTTCCCACAGTATACTTCTTTTCCGGCTGGAGAGTATACGTCACACTCAACGGATTATCTTCTGACTGCATTTGTCCGGTCTGACCATTCTCCGTATGGAAGGCGAGTACCACATCTTCTCCGATCATGACATGGGCTCCCTCATACAATCTTACATCTTCCATTTCAGTAATATCTTCATCCTCATCAGATGCATTTTCAGAGAAATATCCATACAGATAAATGGAATTGTCCGGATCATCGGTCTGAAACGAACCGTATCCTGACTGAAGTGTTACTTCATAAGTTCCTTCCGGAATATCTGTTCCCACAACATATTCACCATATCCAAGCTCTGTATCGTAAACCTCTCCACTGTCGGATAACTCTCTCGTTACAAACTCATACGGATCATTCTCGTCCACACTTGTATCGATTTCTGAACCACTCCACCAGTTATCATCACCAGAGTTATTGATCTGATCAATCTTATTTTTTATCTCTGTCGTCACAAAACTGATCGCCGGTCCGCCAATACTGATCAGAATCATCAGCAATACAATGATTGTTGAAATCCATCCCTTTTTCTGCTTTCCGGACTTTTTCTTTTTCCTGCCCGTCTGCGTCCAGTTCTGTCCGCTCTGCCAGGAACTCTGTCCCTGCTGATTTTGTCCATTCTGCCAGGAACTCTGTCCCTGCTGGTTTCGTCCGCTCTGCCAGGAAGCCTGCCCCTGGCGGTTCAGCCCACCGGACGGCTTTCCGTTATGGGATTCACATAAATGCTTTGCCTCAATCCCTTTTCCGTCAAAGCTGCTTTCATTCAGGCGGTAATTTTTCCGCTCAATTTTTGTATTATCAAGACCGCAAAGTGTACATCTTCCATTTACAAGTTTTCCACCACAAAGATAACATCTTCTCTTTTTCATCTGAACTCCTCCGCTTTTCTGTCCACAACGGTCTCTTGCTTTCCATCACATTCCTTATAACTATCGGTCTGCTATGCTCTCTGTCACCATCTATGTGTCGCTGTCGGTCTGCCACACTCTCTGCTACTATGGCTCCAGTCTGCTCAAATCTCTCGGGAACAAGGTTGTCTCACGCACATTATCTTCGTTCATCATCTTCATTGTCAGACGTTCCATACCGATTCCAAGTCCACCATGTGGCGGCATTCCATGCTTAAATGCACTTAAATACTGCTCCATTCCCTCGTCCGTCATGCCACGCTTTTCCATTTTCGCAAGCAGCTCATGATAATCATGAATACGCTGTCCGCCCGTTGTGATCTCCATTCCTCTGAAAAGCAGGTCAAAGCTGAGCGTATAAGTCGGATCTGCCGGATCATCCATTGCATAGAACGGACGCTTCTTTGACGGATAATGCGTTACAAATACGAAATCCGCATCCCATTCTTCTTTTGCATATCTGCTGATCAGCATTTCCTCTTCCGGTTCGAGATCAAATGGATTCTTAATCTTTCGATCATACTTTTCTGCCACAAGTTTCTTGATCTCATCAAATCGTACAGCCGGGATCTCTTTCGTCTTCGGTACTTGAATATTCAGGATCTTCAGCTCTCTTGCATACTCTTTTTCAAGCAGGGTCATCGTATACTGAAGAAATCCGGTCTCCATTGCCATGATATCTTCAAATCCGTCGATATATCCCATTTCAAAATCCAGGCTGGTGTATTCGTTGAGGTGTCTCTTGGTATTATGCTTTTCTGCACGGAATACCGGAGCAGTTTCAAATACACGGTCAAAAACTCCCACCATCATCTGCTTATAAAACTGAGGGCTTTGCTGGAGGATCGCCGGTCTGTGGAAATATTCCAGCCGGAAGAGGTTTGCTCCTCCCTCCGCACTTTTCGCACCGATCTTCGGAGTATGGATCTCTGTAAATCCTTCCTGATAAAGGAAATCCCTGAACCCTCTTACGATTCCTTCCTGAATCCTGAATTTTGCACGCTCTCTGATATTTCTCAGAGAAATTGGTCTGTAATTTAATTTTGCTTCCAGAGATGTATTCAATTTCCATTTTGAAATCGGAAGCGGCATTGGCTCTGCCGGTTCACTTAAAATCTTCAGTTCTCCTAAACGGATCTCAATCCCGTTCGGAGCCTTTTCTGACTGTTCCAGCATCCCTGATACTTCTACTGTATCTGCTTCTTTCACATCTTTCAAGCTAAATTTTGAAACTCCTTCTTCATAAACACACTGCACAAGGCCTTCTCTTTTTCTCAGAATGATGAAAGCAACGGTTCCCATATCTCTGATCGTATGGATCGCACCATTCACTCTGACTTCAGTTCCGATCCTGCCTGCTTCAAGCAGTTCACTTAATTCCAGCGTCTCTTTCTTTTTTACTCCTGTTACAAACTCCATTTTACTTCTCCTTTCAGATTCCAGCATCCCGGTGAAGCTTTTTCTGAATAGAAAAAGTCCCGGGATACAACAGTATCCCGGGACGGAAATTATCAATATAATATCCGCGGTACCACCCGCATTGAATCCTCCGTCTGCTCTTTCGTCAGTTCTTTCGAATTCCCCTCTTTGCAGATAACGCCTGCTAAACGTGCTGTCCTACTGATCTTTCAGACAGCCGGCTCCCAAGTGTTCCCTTGATCTGCTCCGCTGTCCGGCACTCTCAGTCGGTGATGCCTGCTTCCTGTCAGTTTCTGAAGATCAGAGTCTTGCTCCACGCCTTTATCTATTTTAACACGTCAGCTTGTTAAAACTTGGTTTAAATATTAGCACACCACTTTTTTATTTGCAAGTTTTTTTTATTTTTTTTCAGTCTTTTTTTGGACTTCACTTTTCTGCTCTATTTTAATTCTTCGCTGACTGTCTCCAATGCTTTATCCAACTGGTTATCCTTCTTTGGATCAGCTTCGTCATACTGATATTCTACTTCTATATCGGGTTCAACACCCTTTTTGTTTATACTCCTTCCACTTGGAGTATAATATTCTGCGATCGTCACTTTAAAGCATGTTCCGTCTCCCAGATCCAGTAACTGCTGCACAACTCCCTTTCCGTATGTCGTCACCCCGACGATCTTTCCTGTGCCATAATCCTGAATTGCACCGCTGAAGATCTCAGATGCACTTGCACTGTACTGGTTTACAAGAACTGCCAGCGGCTTTTTGAATTCATTCGTACCATCGCACGTGATCTCATCCGTCTTACCATTTTTTTCTTTTGTGGAAACAATCGTTCCTTCTGGCAGAAGAAGCTTCAGCATGTTGCAGACAACATCCAGATTTCCTCCCGGATTATTTCTCAGATCGATCACCAGCCCTGCCATTCCCTGATCTTCCAGATCATCCAGTGCTGCTTTAAACTGATCGTATGTCACCAGATCAAATTCTGACACACGGATATAACCGATCCCGCCATCTTTCATCTCATACTCAACCGTCTGTGCTTCGATCGTATCTCTTGTGGCAGTCAGTGTCTCTTCCTTCCCGTCTCTCAGGACATATAATGTTACTTCCGTACCTTTTTCCCCTTTGATCCAAGATACGATCGTATCCAGTTCTTCATCGCCGACTTCATGGTCATCTACTTTCTCCAGGATATCCCCCGCCTTCAGACCCGCCTTTTCTGCTGGAGAATCCTGATAAACATTTACGATCGTCACTGCCTTTGTATCTGCATCTTTGGTCAGCGTTGCTCCGACACCGGAAAATGTTCCGCTGGTAGATTCCATCAGAGCCTTCGTCTCATCCTTATTGTAATAAACTGTATACGGATCTCCCAGTGCTGCTGCATAACCTGAATAGATTCCCTCTACCAGTGCATCCTGATCCACTTCATCCTGATACAGATAATATTTGTCGATCAGTTGATTCAGTTGATCCAGCTTCTTTGACACATCTCCCTCTGTTACATTTTCTGATGTATAAGAACCGCTGCTGTTCCGGTTCACGATATACCATCCTCCAAATCCAAGGATCGAGATCACCGCCATGATCACAATTCCGGTCAGCAGTCCTGCCGCAAAACCACTTTTCTTTCTGCCTGTATTTTCTTCCATTCCTGACTCCTTTCATCCTTTTATATTCTATGCACAAAGAGGACAAAGCAGACATTTATCCGCTCTGTCCTCCCTCAGTTCTTCCTTTGATGACGTATCTGTCATCTTCTGCTTCTGGTCAGCATACTACAAATATGTATTTGGATTTACTGCTGTTCCATTTAATTCTACCTGGAAATGCAGATGTGCACCACTCGAATATCCCGTTGATCCAACATATCCGATCTGCTGTCCTTTTGCAACTTTCTGCCCTGCTGCCACGCAGATTGCACTATGATGCATATATTTCGTTACGAGACCATTTCCATGATTGATCACGACCCAGTTCCCGGCACTGTTGCTCCATCCCGCGATCACCACAGTTCCTGCTGCTGCCGCATAAGTCGGTGTTCCTGCCGGAGCTGCATAATCATTTCCCTTGTGAGGTCTTGGATCAAATGCCCTGACTTCACCGAAATAGCTGGACTGATAGGTCATACCCGGACACGGATGCGTAAAATATCCATTTCCACTGACCACATTCCCACTGGCCGACGGCTTAAAAGAACTTCCTCCACTATTCAACTTTGCCTGCTCCTCCTGCAGCCGTCTTGCCTGCTCTGCTTTCTCCTTCAGTTCTTTGAGCGTATCAGCATTCTGCTGGATCTGCGTCTGGATACTTGCGATCTGTGCCTCTTTACTGCTGATCATCTCCTGAGCCTGCGTCTGCTGCTCTACGAGCTGACTTTGCAGCGTATTCAGATTTTTATATTCTTCCTGAAGCTTTGCCTCTTTGTCCTGTACAGTTTTCACCGTATCCTGAAACTCAACCAGCATATCCCGGTCATAAGAAGACAGCTTTGCCACATACTCGGCTTTATTCAGCAGATCTGTGATCGAACTGCTCGTCATCATCATTTCCAGAAACTGTGTATTACCGCCTTCATAAAGATAACGGATCCTCTTTTTCATGCTGTCGTACTGATCATCTTCCGCGATCTGAGCCTGAATCAATTCATTTTCCGCATCGGAGATTTCATCCTCTTTGGCGGTCAGATGCTCCTGCGTCTCATTCATTTTCTTAATGATCTCATCCAGTTTCTCCGACAGCGTCTTCTTTTCTTCTTCTGCTTTCTTTTTATCCGATTCAAGCTGATCTGCTTTTTTCTCAGCTTCATCAATCGTAACCGCACCGGACTGCGATGCTGTTCCGATACAAAGGACGAACACCAGCAAAATTCCTGTAATTTTCCTCATCCGGCCTTTCATAGGCTTCCTCCTATACTCTCAGATGCTTGCGTACTGTAAAGAAGCTTCCAAGGAAACCAATTCCGATCCCCATGATAAGTCCGATTGGCAATAAGTATGTATATACTACATTTACCGGAAGGAAATCAATAATATTCTTCAGAATACTGAACCGTTCCATGACATAGGAAACTGCCTTATCATAAAGTACATATAAAAGTCCCAGTGGGATCGCTGCGCCAAAGATACCGATGATCAGACCCTCGATCACGAACGGTGATCTTACAACAAAGTCTTTCGCACCAATATATTTCATAATAGCGATCTCTTCTTTTCTGACTGTAATACCCATTGTAACCGTATTGCTGATCAGGAAGATTGACACTCCCAACAGGATCGCAATGATCGCAATGGAAATATACGCAACCAGCATATTAACGCTGGAGAGTGTATTCGCTACAACATCTGATTTATTTACTTTCGACACTCCATCCAGACTCTGTGCAAACTTAACCAGATCCTGCTGCGTAGAAGAAAGCGATTTACTTCTCGCGATCAGATCCTGGTTGTTGTCTGTCGTCTTCATATAAACTTCATAGTTATCTGAATTGGCCAGCGGATTGTCATCTTTAAATCCTTCTGCAAGCTCTGGGTTATCCCCAAAATAATCCTTCTGGAAATCCTCCCATGCCTGCTCTGCTGAAATATATTTTACTTCTGAAACGTCGTCTCTTGCTTTCAGTTCCTTCCCAATCTTCTGAATCTGTTCATCTGTAGCTTCTTCATCAAAGAAGACCGTGATTGCCACACCTTCCTCAGCACTTCGGATGATATACTGAAAGTTTACAAGAATCGAGAAAAATAATCCGAACAGGAAGATACAGGCTGACATCGTTGCAATGGATGCCAGAGAGAACATCTTATTTCTCCAAATACTCTTAACTCCCTGCTTTCCAACGTATCCAATCGTACTAATCCTCATCTGTATACCCACCTTTTCGTTCATCACTGACGATGACACCCTGCTTCATAGTAATGACGCGTTCGTTCATCTCATTTACGATCTCCTGATTATGCGTGACAACAAGCACGGTTGTTCCACGCTCATTCGCCTCTTTCAGAAGGCTCATGATCTCCCAGGAGTTCGTTGGATCCAAGTTACCTGTCGGCTCATCCGCCAGCAGGATGGCAGGCTCATTTACGATCGCCCTTGCGATCGCAACTCTCTGCTGCTCTCCTCCGGAAAGTTCCTTCGGGAACGACTTGTACTTCTGTGCAAGTCCTACCAGTGACAAAGCAGCCGGTACTTTTTTCTTGATCACTTTGCTCGGTGTCTCTGTCACCCGCAATGCAAATGCAATATTCTCATAAATATTCCGATCTTTCAGAAGCCGGAAATCCTGAAATACAACTCCCAGTCCTCTTCTGTACTTTGCAATATTCCGGTGTCTCATACGGTTTAAGTTTTGTCCGTTCACGATGATCGTACCATCGGTCGGATTCAGTTCTTTCATAATCAGACGGATAAGGGTTGACTTTCCCGATCCACTGTCACCAACGATGAAGACGAACTCTCCCCGCTCGATCTTTACGGATACCCCGTTCAGAGCCGCATTGCCCTTGGAGTATTCCTTCTTCACGTTTCTTAATTCAATCATATGTTCCTCCTAATTATCCATACTCCGCAAAATTCCTAGTATTCTAATGACTCCATGTACTTCATGTACTTCACTACCATCAGAGCGATCTTGAACGTGATCGCATCCTCAAAGACACGCAAATCAAGTCCTGTACTCTTCTGCAGTTTATCCAGTCTGTATACCAGAGTATTTCTGTGGATGTAAAGCTGTCTGGATGTCTCTGATACATTGAGACTGTTCTCGAAGAATTTATTGATGGTAGTCAATGTCTCTTCATCAAAGTCATCCGGAGATTTTGCTTCAAAAATCTCCTTAATAAACATCTTGCACAACGGAAGCGGAAGCTGATAGATCAGTCTGCCGATTCCAAGAGTTGTATAGGCAACGATATCTTTCTCGCTAAAGAAGATCTTGCCCACATCCAACGCCAGCTTGGCTTCTTTATAAGACTTGGAAACTTCCTTGATGTCGTTGACCATCGTTCCATATGCTATATGCACCTGCTCGTCGCCTCCCTCTGACCGGAGCAGATCCAGCATATCCTTCGCCATTTTTTCAAGTTCTTTATTTCCATCTTTCTCTGAAAGTTCTTTTACAACAATGATATTCTTCTCATCTACCGCAGTTACAAAATCGCGGGATTTGCTTCCGAGAAGATTCCGCACATTGTCAAGAGCCGCACTGTCTTTTTCGTGGGATGTCTCAATAATAAAGATAACACGTTTCACTTCCGTGTCAATATGTAATTTTTTGGCACGATTATAAATATCCACCAGCAAAAGGTTATCCAAAAGCAGGTTTTTGATAAAATTATCCTTGTCAAATCTCTCTTTATATGCAACCAGAAGACTCTGGATCTGGAATGCTGCGATCTTTCCCAGCATATATTCTCCCTCGCTGTCTCCATTGGCAACAAGCACATATTCCAGACGCTGCTCATCAAAAATCTTGAAGAACTGTCTTCCCTGGATTACCTGACTGTCTGCAGGGGACTCTACAAATGCAAGCACTGCATCCGAACAGTTCTTATCTACCTCGCCTGTAGCTGCCAGTTCCTTCCCCTCTGTATCTAACACACAAAAATCAACCTTGGAAATCCCCTTCAATCCTTCAATCGTATTCTGAAGTATCTGATTAGAAATCATCCTTTTTCCTCCATTCCATCCGTTCTTCGATATGTGCAATTTACACATACCTTTCGTGTCGATTTTTTTTACGTACACATTTCCACTTAGTATATTAAGTCAAAACTGCAAAAAAATAAAGAGTAAATCCTTTTATTTTAGTCATTTTTTTGAATTTTTTACAAAAAATTCATATTTTCAGACTTAGCATAGTTCACAATTTTCCGAATATAGATCTTATTTCCAGGCAAATCCGTTATTCTTTTTCCTGTTCTACATGATATCTGAAAATTTTCTTCTGAATAAAAAAACGGATCCGGTTCCTCAATTTTATCTCATCCAGATGCCCTGTAAACGCACAGCCGCCTCCCAGCCAGACCCGTACATTCAGAAGGGCTTTATTTGCCGTAATAAACCGTTCCTGAAACGGGGACGGCAGCACCGACAGGATACAGTCCGTCTCCGTTCCGTTGATGGCATTGATCGCATCCTGGATCTGCTCTTCATTCTCCGAAATCACCATCTGCCCGGTAACGCGGATTCCCCGGTTGTGCCTGGACAGAACCGCCTCTACTTTTCCCAGATTTTCCTCACTGTCTGCAAGCAGGAATATTTTTTTATGATTTTTTTGCATATACTTCATGAACATCTTAAGGAAAACGTTCTCTTCAGTTTCCCGGAACAGCTTTTCATTTTCTATCTCTGCCGCTTTCAGGATCTCTGTATTCTCCGGCAGCAGCATCGTCAGTGCATTGATCTGCTCTTTCCATTGTGCATTTTCTCTTTCTTTCATCAGCATATCCATGGAAACCAGCTCGATCGTATCCACTGACTCACTCTCGAGATACTGCATTGCCCGGATCATCGCTTCTTTTGCTGTCAGGATTGGAATCTCCACATCAAATATATTCATCTTTTCTATCATAATAAATCACCCAACCATGCTCCCCATTCTGAGCATTTTATCAAAAATGAGTGGTTTTGTCAAAATAAGACCTTTCTGCTTCCGGTTTTCTATATTTTTTCCTCCGTCTGTGCTGTCCCGTTCTCCTGCGTCCGTCTTCTTTTTGTCACCAGTCCGCCGATCCTCCCGGTCTCTTTGGAAGTAAGTGATTTCCAGCCCTGTGCAAGTACCCGGTCTAACAGTCCCAGTTCTTCCGCAATCTCATACTTCATTTTTTCTTCCTCTTCCAGTTCGTTTAAATTGATCGGTTTTTCTTTTTTCTTTCCCATATTCTGCCTTCTTTCTTTTTTTAGAAGTATTTCCCAATCAGATCAGATTATACTGAAAAACTGATTCCTGTCATCTGCCCGTAAAACGAACAGGACGGAGCAGATACCAGTCAAGTATCTGCTCCGTCCCTCTTTATAAGATGATACAAATATAAGTGAATCGTCAATTATTCGATTGCTTCTGTCTCGATCACAAATTTTACACTTCCATCCATCTTGCTGTCCTTACCACTGAATGTATTGTAGGTGCAGTCATCAGAGGTCAGTGCTTTGAGTCTGTCAAGTACATCTCCGAATTCGTCTTCTACTGTACTCTTTAATTTACTTGTTCCTTCTTTATCGAACTGATCCATACCATCTGCCAGCTTCTTTGCTCCTTCTGAAAGTGAGGAAGCTCCTTCACGAAGTGCATTGCTGTTGGCTGAAAGTTTCGCTGCACCGGCTGACATCTGTGAACCAAGTGTATTCAGACCGGATGCAAGCTGGTTCGTTCCGCTCTGCAGCGTTCCTGCTCCGGCTGCCAGTGTTGAACTGCTTCCTTTCAGTTTCTCTGCACCTGAAAGAAGAGAAGTATTATAAGATCCGAGCTGCATAAATCCGCCATTCAATTCAGTAATTCCCTGGATTGCTGTCGGGAACTGTGCCTGAACAGATGTATTCAACTGTCCAAGTCCGCCTGAAAGAGTTCCAAGTCCGGTATTCAGTCCCTGCATTCCCTGATTCAACTGAGTCACAGATGCTGTAAGCTGGCTGATTGAATCTGACGGAAGACTGTCCTTTGCTGCTGCAATAGCATCCAGTTTCTTCTGCATTTCCGGAAGCTGCTGCTGTAATGCTGCTGCAGTCTCTTTAAATGTCTTCAGATTTGTCTGAAGCGTTGCTGCCCCGCTTGTGATGGCTGACAGGTCAAAGGTCGGTACACTGACCGTGATCGCAGATGCTTTCTGCACATTGTTCAGTCCGTCTGCAGCAGTCTGTGCATTCTGAAGTGCCGTAATTGCTGTACTGATCTGATCTCTTACTGACTCATCTGTTGTCGCATTTAACTGAACCTGCAATGCACTGATCGCATTTGCAATCTGCGTCTTGCTTGTATTGGCTGCTGCCTGTGCTGCATCCACTTTTATATTGTAATCTGTAATCTTCGCATTGACATCTGCAACCGCTGTCTCACAGTCACTTTGCAGTGTTCCGAGCTGGGTATTGATTGCATTGAGCTGTGTTTCCATTCCGGTCAGTGCTGCTGCAATATTGGCTACCGGTGTGGCAATTCCTGTCTGAAGACTTGCAGAAAGAGATTCCGTTGCAGAAATCAGTTCATTTCCGGTTGTCACCATACCATTCACCTGCGTCAGAAGTGCTGTCACTTCCTCTGAGCCAAGTACTGCCTGTAACTGCTTTGTACCTGCTGCAAGCTGGTTGGCTGCGATCACCAGATCGTCTGTTGCCTCTCCTTTTCCGTCAGCCGCTTTGCTCAATGTATCTACGGCTGTCTGCACCTGCTCCAGACCTTTGCTTAACTGAGATAACTGTGCGGCACCTGCTGCAATCTTCTGCTCGCCTACCACATAGGAAGTCACTCCATTTGCCAGTGCATTAGTTCCACTTGTATAGTCTTTAACGCCTTTGACAACTTTGCCTACTCCATTGACATACTCTGTCACGCTGCCGTTCAGTTCTCCGTTGCTGCCAAGATATTTCTGAATGCCCGCATTCAGTTCATCTGCACCTGCTGTATAGCTGCTCACTCCGTCTGCCAGTGTGGAAGCACCATCTGCCAGTGTTCCTGATCCGCTGACCAGTTCCAGTGCAGCATCTTCCAGCTCATTCAGTGAATCTTTCAGTGAATCAACATCTATGATATTATCCATATCATCCAGCAGATCTGTCAGGGCAACTGTAAAGGTGGAAGACATTGTGAAATCAGTTACATCTGCCTCCATCTCAAAATTCTCTGGAATCGTTACGCCTTTATCCTCAGCTTCTTTTGTTGTCTCTTCATCCAGATCAAGGCTGTCTTTCAGTCCCGGCATACCAAATCCGACTACAATATTACGGCTTCCGTCTGAAATAACTTTTCCATTGTCGATCGTTACATTGCTGAAAGTTTCATTCGGAAGGATCATTCCGGTCATCATGACAAATGGTGTATAAACTTCCTCTTCTTTTCCATCCACTGTGACGGTCTTCTTTTCGTTATTTGTATACTGTACCTGGATCTTGAGATGTCCGCTCTTTCCCTTCAGCTCATCCGGTTTTACTTCCTTGCCGTCCAAAAAATAGGTCAGTTTTACGGATACCGGAAGTTCCTTATCTGTCGTACCCTGATAATAAATATCTTCTCCCGCAGTATTCCAGGTCAGTTGATCTCCATTCTCCGTAAATGTCTCATCACCTTTGACATTCTTAATCTCTTTCAAAATACTTTCATCAGTCAGGTTTCCCGATACACTTCCAGAATTTTTCAGCCAGTCAGATACCGTCACCTCGTCACTATTTCCTGTCGCATCTGCATTGACATAAACCGTTTCTTCCTTATATACATCCTGCGTATCTGTGCTGCCTGCCGCATAAACCGGAACCGCTCCCATCATGACTGACATTCCAACAGCAAGCGAAGTTGTAAGGCTACGTTTGATTTTTCTGTTCTTGTTCATAATTTAACTCCCTTCTATTTCACCTCTGCGGGTTTCTTTTTTGCCCCGAGGAAACCAATCGAGGTCTTGCATATTACCTTGTCAAATATCATAAACATTGCAGGCAGGATCATGATAACTACGATCATACTGATGATCGCTCCCCTTGCAAGAAGGGTACAGATCGAACCGATCATCTCTACCTGTGAGTAGCAGGCCACTCCGAATGTTGCTGCAAAAAAGCTCAGTCCACTGCTGATAATAGACGGCATACTGGTCTTATGTGCAATACTGATTGCTTCCATCTTCTCTCTTCCACGCTGACGTTCTTTCTGATAACGGGTTGTCATCAGAATCGCATAATCTACCGTTGCTCCCAACTGGATTGCTCCGATTACAATGCTTGCCACAAACGGAAGGCTGGTTCCCTGATAGAACGGGATTGCCATATTAACCATGATTGCAAACTCAATTACCGCTACCAGAATAATCGGCAGGGAGATCGACTTGAATATGATCATGATAATAAGGAAAATCGCTGCAATGGAAATAGCATTTACATTCACTAAGTCCACATCCGTTACATCCTGCAGATCCTTCATCAGTGGAGCTTCTCCAATGACCATTCCACTCTTGTCATAAGACTTCACGATCTTATCAATGGCTGAAATCTGCGTATTGACCTCATCTGTTGCCGACTCATACTCTGAGCATACAAAGGCAAGTTCACAATCATCGCTCTGAAGCATCTCTTTCATGTCATCCGGGATCATGGAATCCGGTACGGTCGGACCGATCAGAGAATTCATGCTGATTGTCCATTTGACACCCTTTACTTCATCAATCTCTTCAAGCATCTTCTTTTTCTGCTTTGCATCCATGTTCTTATCCATCATGACCATGTGCAGATTGCTCATATTGAAATCTTTATTCAGTTCTGCATTCGCCACATTACTGTCCAATGTCTCCGGAAGAGACTCTGCAATATTATAGTAAATCTTAGTATGATTATTTCCGTAAATCGCAGGGAACAGAAGGATCAGGAAAATAATGATCCATGCCTTATAATGCTTTGTAATAAATGCAGAAGGCTTATCCATGTTGCTTAAAAGCAGTTTATGCTGCGTCTTTTCAATCGGTTTGTCAAAAACCAGTACCAGTGACGGAAGAACTGTTACACAGCAGACCACTCCGATCAGTACACCTTTCGCCATAACGATTCCGAGATCCCGTCCAAGTGCGAAAGTCATCACGCACAGGGCAACAAATCCGGCAACCGTCGTCACAGAACTTCCTGCAACAGACTTAAATGTATTGGCGATCGCATGCCCCATGGCACGCTCCTTCTCTCCCGGAAACCGCTTTTTATTCTCCTCATAACTGTTTAACAGGAAAATGGAATAGTCCATCGTAACTCCTAATTGCAGAACCGCTGTCAGTGCTTTCGTAATATAGGAAGTCTCTCCCAGAAAAACATTACTTCCCAGATTATAGAGAATCGCCAGTCCGATACTCAGAAGGAACAGGATCGGAACAACGAAGGAACCCGAAGTCAGTTCCAGAACAATCAGACTTAAAAGTGCTGCGATCACAACATAGATCGGAAGTTCTTTCAGTGCCAGATTCTTGATATCTGCTACAACACCTGTCATTCCACTGATAAAGCACTGCTCATTTGCGATCTTTCTCATCTCACCGACTGCATCCATGGAGTCATCTGAAGATGTCGTATTATCAAATAATACAAGCATCATCGTTGCATCACCCTTGAAAAAGGCTTCTCGCAGGTTGCTTGGGATCATCTCTACCGGAAGGCTGATGTCCGCAACATCATCATACCATAAAACATCCTTTACATGAGAAACATTCTCAAATTTTTCTTCCAGTTTTTGAACATCTTTCAGATCCATGTTCTCGACCACGACCATGGAAAATGCTCCCATCCCGTATTCATCCACCAGAATATCCTGACCTTTTACTGTCTCCAGATGCTCTGGAAGATAACTGAGCAAATCATAATTTACTCTCGTCTTTGCCATTCCGATCACTGACGGAATAATCAGCAGGAATCCGACGATCAGCATCAGAACCCTGTGCCTGGCAATCCATTTGCCAACTTTGACCATTTGTATCATCTCCTAAACTGTCTCATATATTTTAGCCTCTTCTAGTATAGCTCAAAATGACTAATAGTCAATATTAGAAAATTAAAAAAATGAATTTTAGTCATTTTTTATTGACTTTCACGAAAAATGTGCCATACTAGAAAGAGAAATCAGTAAAAAATCTGCTTGAATTTCTGCAGAATCTGGTAGTAAAATACTCTGGTGTGCAGGCAGATCACAAAGGAGGCAACTGGATATGGGAAAAGTAGAAGATAATAAAAAATTGAAAATGAATACACTACTTCAGACAGCATTTGACCTTTTTACAGGAAAAGGCTTTGCAAAGACAACCGTATCCGACATTGTAAATCAGGCCGGACTGGCAAAGGGAACTTTTTATTTGTATTTTAAAGATAAATATGACTTGCGGGATAAGCTGATCGCATTTAAAGCCAGCCAGCTTTTTGACGATGCACATAAGGCACTGGATGCTGCCGTTATCCCTGACTTCGAGGAAGAAATTCTTTTTGTAACGGACTATATCATTGAACGCTTTCAAAATCAGCAGGGACTGATGAAATTTCTTTCCAAGAACCTTTCGTGGGGAGTATTTCAGGATGCGGTCGGAACCGGATCGCTGGTTTCCCAGAAGTTTTACAACCACTATCTCGATTCCTTACAGCGGTATCACGTAGAATGTTCTTCTCCAAAACTTTTACTCTTCACCCTGATCGAATTTATCAGTTCTACCAGCTATAATTGTATTCTTCATAACGAGCCGGTGTCGATGGAAGAATATATGCCTTATATGCACGCCGCACTCAGGCAGATCTGCAAAGTATATATTACAGAAACTCCGGTTTAAAAAAAGAATGTTGGGAGCAAAAGCCCTCAACATTCTTTTTTCAGTTTTTCTCACGTAGATCATTTCGTTAAGACATTGCCTGATACGGAGAACTTTTTTACCGATAACCTGAAACACTTTCTGAAACAATTCCTAAAATAATTCGTCAAAACGCTTCATTGCCTCGGCTGTCTTCTCATGCTTTCCAAAGGAAGTCAGTCTGAAATAATTCTTTCCATTCTCACCAAACCCTGCTCCCGGTGTTCCCACGATCTGTGCATTCTCAAGCAGATAATCAAAGAACTCCCAGGATTCCATCTCTTTCGGGCATTTAAACCAGATGTATGGAGAATTTACCCCACCTGTAAACCAGATATTTTTCTTCTTCAGAGTTTCTGCGATCATACGTGCATTCTCTCTATAGTATTCAATATTCTGCTGGCACTCTGCCATGCCCTCTTCTGTGAAGACCCTTGCTGCCGCATACTGAATGATATATGGCGTACCGTTAAATTTTGTAGACTGCCTTCTGTTCCACATGTCATGAAGACTTAATGTTGCTCCATTAGAAGCCGTAAACACCAGCTCTGTCGGAACAACCGTATAGGAGAAACGAGTTCCTGTAAATCCTGCTGTCTTGGACAGAGAGCAAAATTCAATCGCACATTCTTTTGCACCCTCAATAGCATAAATACTCCGTGGAAGATCCTGATCGGTAATAAACGCCTCATAGGCAGAGTCATAAAGGATTACCGAATCATTCTTCAGGGCATAATCAACCCATGCTTTCAACTGCTCTTTATTGTAGCTTGCTCCGGTCGGATTATTCGGAGAACAAAGATAAATGATATCTGCCTTTACTTTATCATCCGGCATCGGAAGGAAGTCATTTTCCTCCGTTCCGTTCATATAGATGATCTTCTTTCCATCCATCGTATTTGTATCTACATAAACCGGGTAAACCGGATCAGGGACAAGAACTACATTATCATTTGAAAAAAGTTCTGTGATATTTCCTGTATCGCTCTTAGCTCCGTCTGAAATAAAAATTGCTGCAGGATCAACCTCAATGCCATTCCTTGCATAATAATCTGCAATCGCCTTGCGTGCAAACTCATATCCCTGCTCCGGGCCATATCCCATAAATGTCTCAGACACCGCCTGGGAATCAACTGCCTCATGAAGTGCCTCGATCACGCTCTTCGTAAGTGGAAGAGTTACATCGCCGATTCCAAGACGAATGATCTGATCTGCTTTGTCCGGATGCGTTTCCTCATATACTTTTACTCTTCTGGCAATTTCTGCAAAAAGGTAGCTGTCTTTTACATTCTGATAATTTTCATTTAACTTTGGCATTTTTCTCTTCCTTTCTTTAACCGACTAAAGTACTCTGTAAGTAATATTAGCAGAATTTCTCCAATTAGAAAAGAAGCTGACTGCAATTTCTAAAAATCCATTCTCTGGACCGCTTTTTCTGACTATTCTATGTGCAATTTGTCACAATCTCAGAAAAATATATGCAAAGGAAATACTTTCCACTACAAAAATAACCGGTACTCCAATCATGAATTTCAGTTTTCTTGTCTTGTGCCGGAACATCAGCATCCCTGCCAATGCCCCTGTGCAGCCACCGGCAGCCGCCAAAAGCAACAGTGTTCTCTCCGGTATTCTCCACGCACGTCGCTTTGCCTTCCACTTATCAATTCCGTAGATGATCCAGGTCAACAAATTCACCACGATCAGATAATACATAAGCCATTTCATAACCTGATCTCCTCTCTTAGCGTAAATGAATAGATAATCTTTTCTTTCACCGGTTTTTCAAGAAGCCCCTCCAATGCCTGTGCATAATATTCCAACTGTGCATGATAACGTTCTTTCAACTGCTCTGCACTCTTCACCTTGTCCGTCTTATAATCCAGTACTACAATCCCGTCTTCCTCTTCAAAGTAAGCATCTATAATTCCCTGAACAAGAATCACTTCCTTTTCCTGACTTCCTGGCTCACCGGAAAATCCCGGATAGACCTGATCTGCATCCACCCCCAGTACAAAAGGCTGCTCTCTCCATAACTTCCCTTTTCCGGCTGCCGCTGACATTCTTTTTCCGCTGTTGCTTTCCAGGAATAATAAAATATCAGATATGCGGATACACGCTGCCATCTCTGAAGTCATCTTTTTCTTCTTTTCAAAATCATGCACTGCATTTTTCAAAGCAGCTTTCGTATATTGCCTGGTAAAATCTAATAATTCCATAAGCTTATGATAAGCAGTTCCTCTGGACGCCCCGGTCAGACCTTCTTTTTGATTCTGCATAAATCCCGGTACTAACGGAACAATTTCCGGTTCCTGATACAGTTCCTCGCCACCGTCTTCCTGCATTTCACGCATCTGTTCTCCTGCGTAAATTCTCTTTTTCAGTTCTGAGACTGTAAATTTCAATTTCATCTGCTCTTCCTGTAAATATGGATAAGTATAATTCATCTGTTCTGACAGAAGCTCTTTCCATTCCGGCATATACGACTTTTCTGTATCCCAGTGTTCCAGCACTTCTCTCGCCAGTACTTCTGCCCGACCTGCTGTTGCTGCCCCATAGGATAATTCTTCTCTTGTAACAAGCCGCACCTGTATCCATTTTTCTGCCTTTTTCCAATCTCTCATCAGTGCCGGTAAGATCCAGTCAAAGCAGGTCTTTGCCCCTTCCATCTGATACAGTGCAAGCGAATCTTTTTCATCTGCTTTCCAGCTATTCTGCTTTTCTTCTCTTTTTATTATATCTTCCATCATTTCCAATGCCAGAAGTTCTTCTTCCCCAAGCTTCGCTGTACCGGTCAGGATCATCTTCTCTTTTGCCCTGGTCATGCCAACATAAAGAACTCTCAGTTCTTCCGAAAGATTCTCCAGCTTTGTTTTTTCCTGTATCATTCTTTTCAGAAAAGTTGGATTTTTCGTTCTCTGTTCCAGATCAACTGCATCAATTCCAATTCCCCAGTCCGGATGGATCACAATACTTCCCCTCTGATCCTGCATATTAAAGCTTTTTCCCATTCCCGCTACAAATACAATCGGAAATTCCAGTCCTTTACTTTTATGGATACTCATCAGGCGTACCGTATCTGCCTGTTCATCCATAATTCCGGCTTCTCCATAATCAACATTATATTTTTTCAACTGCTCAATATATCTGACAAAATTAAAAAGTCCTTTATAACTCGTCCCCTCAAATGCACACGCCTTTTCCATCAGCATCTCCACATTTGCGATCCGCTGCTCTCCTCCCGGCATCGCAGCAATAAAAGTCCGGTATCCTGTCTCTTCAAGGATCTTTGCCAGCAGATCATGGATCGGAGTATAGGAAAGTATGCTTCTGAAGTATCTGACCTGCCTCGTAAACTCTGCCAGCTTTTCTCTGACCGCTTCTGAAATCTCTCCGCTGCGGTTTTCCGCTTCTGCATCTGATTTTTTCTTTTCTTTCTTTTCTTTTTCTCCGGTTTCTCCACTCCCGTCTGCTCCGGTTTCTTCCGTTTTTTCTTCCCCACACAGCCAGACAGACTCGTAAAATGGCAGATTCGGATATGCCAGCCGGATCTGTGCCAGTTCTTCCGCATCCAGCCCGACAAATGGTGAAGTCAACACTGCTGTCAGTGGAAGATCCTGCCTCGCATTATCCAGAATCCGCAGATAATCTAAAAGGACACTGATCTCATACGTTTCAAAATACCCCTCTCTGCTCACTGAATATGCCGGGATTCCTTCTTCTGCCAGCACTGCTGAAAAAATTTCTGCCCATCCCTGGATACTCCGCGTTAAGATTACAATATCCTTATACTGTATCTTTCGAAAGGAATCACTGTCTTTATCGTAAATATATCCCGATCCCATCATTTCCCTGATCCTTCGTGCGATCATTCTTGCCTCAGCCTCTTTGGCATCTCTTGTCTTCATGTCCTGCTGATTAAAGATCAGAACTTCTGTCTTATCCGTAAAGACGGCATCTTCCGGTATCGGTGGAAACTCTGCTCCCGCATACAGAGCCGCATTTTCATCATATTCGATCCCTCCAAATTCCCGGAACATCAGCTTTTCAAAAAGATAGTTTGTACTGTCCAGTACTTCCTTCCTGCTTCGGAAATTTTTATGAAGATCAATTCTCTGACAGGGACTGCTTTCCACACTGTAAGTATCATACTTCTCCATAAAAAGTTCCGGTCTTGAGAGACGAAATCTGTATATGCTCTGCTTTACATCCCCTACCATGAACATATTATTTCTGCCTTTACTCATCCCTGACACACTCGTCAGGATCGTTTCCTGCACCAGATTACTGTCCTGATACTCATCCACCATCACTTCGGCAAACCGCTCCTGATATTCTTCAGCAACCGCAGATGGCACGATTTTCCCCTCTGTATTTCTCGTCAGGATTGCCAGTGCAAACTGCTCCATATCACTGAAATCAATCATATTTCTCCGCCGCTTTTTTTCATCAAACCGGTCAGCAAACTCCTGTACCAGTCCGGTCAGCGTCCTCATTGCCTGAGCGGAATCCTGCATATCTGCAATCCATTCATCTGCCGTTGCATAGAAATAAGATTTCTGAATCCCATCAATCAGAGCTTTCAACTGCTTCCGGACAGCCTGGACGGATTTCCGCAGCTCCGCATCGACAGTCTCATCTTTTTTACCCGAAAGCTTTTTCCAGTTGAAATCCATCAGAACCTCACTCATTTTCTCATAAGAGTCTGCCCTTTCCAGCTTTTTCAGTTCTTTTTCATCTGATTCCAATGCCTCTGCATACATATACGGACCTGCCGGGAGCTGACAGATTTCCATCGCCTGTCTGACCAGTCCATACAGATCGCCCAGTTGCTGTCTGACACGTTCTTCCACTGTATGCACCATTCTTGAATCTTCCAAATGCTCTCTGTCTATTTCATAATCTTCTGCACAGGAGATCAGCCACTGACGTGGATCAGGATAACTTCTTGAGTATTCATACAACTGAAGAATCAGTTCCTCAATCTTTTTATCCGTTCTGCCTGTTCCATATTTTTCCACAAATTCCCGGAACTCTTCCTCATCTTTTGCATAATGTTCTTCCAGCATTTCATCCAGTACATCCTGTTTAAGCAGACGTAGCTCCCCTTCTTCTCCCACACGGAATGACGGATCGATTCCGATCACATGGAAATGATCCCGGATTACCGACAGACAGAATTTATGCACCGTAGTGATCATCGCACTATGTATTAACGATGCCTGCTGTTCCAGATTCAGATTTCCCGGAGATTCTTCCAGTTTTTTTTCAATCGCTGCCGCGATCCTTTCTTTCATTTCGGCTGCCGCTGCCTCTGTATATGTGACAACAAGCAGCTTATCCACATCCACAGGATTCTTTTCATCCGTGATCATTGAGATGATCCTCTCAACGAGTACTGCTGTCTTTCCTGAACCGGCAGCAGCCGAAACCAGAATATTTCTGTCACGGTAAGTATGTGCATAAGCCCACACATCCTGTTCCTGCTCCTCAAGCTGCGATAGGATCCGGTCCACATCTTCCTGATAGAACCCGTCATAGCCCAGATCATAAAAAATATTTCCATCTGTATCATAAACAGTAATATTTTTCGCCTGAGCAGGGTAAATGATCTTGCTCCGGATCATCTTCTGGATTTCGATAATTGCCTGATTCTTTTCCATATCAGTCATATCTTTTTTCAGAAGACCTTCCTTGATTTCCTGGCTGATACAGATGGAACCACACAAATACTGATATTTCTCGACTTCACTTACCATATTCAGATTGATCATGGACAGGGTCTGGGAAATAGATGCAGAAAGCTTCTCTTGAAGTGCCGCGGAAAATATATGAAAAGAATAGCCGCTGATTCCTGCTAATGGGATAATAGAAATCATCAGAAGGGCAATTACAAGTCTTGT
>OGQU01001049.1_pt1 | contig 25464 bp, 13 predicted proteins | sample 1553341 | NCBI WGS metagenome assembly OGQU01 (sample SAMEA2579920, study PRJEB22360) | human gut metagenome | biome: human gut; feature: human-associated habitat; material: faeces | place: Denmark | collected 2008/2010 | reverse complement strand
GTGATAATAATCGGCTTGCAAAAGTACGGCTTTTCTTTGAATTGGCAAACTATTTTTGTATATTTTTCCAGCCGCCTATTCTATTGAGAGTCTTCTTAATACCCGTTATTATTCATTCCATTGAGTTTCGGATTACTTTGTATCTCTTTCAGAGGGATAGGGAAAAGTTCATGTTTACCCTCTGTAAAATTCCGGTAAGCCGGATATGGTTTGTTCTCTTTCTGATTGACGGAACTGATCTCACCAAACAGTTTCAGAGCCTTTCCCAACACTCCCCAACGTATCAGATCATATTTGCGTTGTCCTTCAAAAGCCAGTTCGAAGCCACGTTCCCAGTAGAGAGCCGTACGGAACTTTCCTTCCGGTGTAGAGTCGTCGATGAAAGTCAGGTTATGTGTCTTTTTCCGTGCGCCCATCATTTCATCATAATTCGCTTCTGTAATAGAGGTTGCTTCAGCACGTGTACGTACGCTATTCAGCAAATCCCATGCTTTCTGTCTGTCCGTTCCCGTTTCATTATACGCTTCGGCAGCCATCAATACCACATCAGCATAACGCAAAGGGCAATAGTTCACATCCGCATAATTGATATTCTTGTTCCACGATTCTTTCGGCATCCATTCCCGACGCCATTTTCCCACATACCAGCTTCCTGCGCTTCTTTCTTCTTTTACATGCTCTTTTTTAGTACCATTCCAGGTATAACGATAGGTGCAAATCGCAACATCACGACGTTTATCGCTCGCTTCGAAGAAGTTACGCCATTCGGGAACCACTATAAAGAAACCGTTGGCACGTCCCATATACTGATTTGCTTCGGATGCGGAAACTCCGGTAGGTTCCGCTACCTGCGGGCCGTTATAAATTCCCCATGCTCCACCATTACGACGTCCTTGCGAATGATAGAAAGCAATCTCCCAAAGACTCTCCTTATTATTCAGTACCCCCTGCGAGTAGCTTTTAAAGAGTGCCTCATAACCACCGTCATAAAAATCATGGTACCCTTTCTTTTCAAAAGCCTCCCACTCTTCTATCACTGCATCGAAATATTCCATCCGCTTACTATCCTCCGGACGTTTCAACTGTCCATTCGATTGAAGGCTATATCCTGCACGCTGCAAATAAACACGCATCAGCAATGCACGGGCAGCTCCTTGCGTCACTCGTTCGGGACTGGAAGAAGCAGTTGCCCAATCCAGATTGTTCTTAGCGAAAGTAAGGTCAGATATAATCTCGTCATAAATCACTTCCCTGTCCACACGTTCACCAAAAGCAGATTCGTAGGATGAAGAATAAGATGTTTTGAAAGGCACATCTCCCCAATATCTCACCAAATCAAATGCGAGGAAAGCACGCAGAAAGCGAGCTTCTGCTTCCAATGCTTTCAGACGGGTATTTTCTGCATATCCTGTCATGCCACAGATTCCGTCAATGGTGAGGTTAGCCCGGTCGATTCCCTCATATTTCAGTTTCCAGATACTTTCAATCCATGTGTTCGTGGAGTTTAGCTGATAATGTGCAATATCGTGAACCTGATTGTCAGACTGCGTACGAGCCGTATAATAGGTATCGTCCGATGCGGGAGAAGCCATTTCGTACCAACCGTAATGATTAAAGTCCGACAATGAACTATATATTCCCATCACTGACATTTCCGCTTTATCTTCCGAATCGAAATAGCGGTCCCGGTCATATTTTGAGTTAGGTTCTTCCGTCAGCAAATCCTCGCAAGAGGAAAATCCTGTTGCCAACAAGGCGAATACGGCATATAATAGATGTATCTTTTTCATGATTACTATGTATTTAAAGAATTAAAATGCTACGTTGAGACCAAAAATAAAAGAACGGCTAAGCGGATACGCTCCAAAGTCAACACCCGGTGTCAAACCGCTTTTCATCGTAGAGACTTCCGGATCGAAACCTGAATACTTGGTCCAAGTCAACAGATTATTACCAGTGGCATACAAACGCAAGTTTTTCAATCCCACCCTTGCAATCAGATTTTTAGGGAATGTATATCCCAAAGTCACATTACTTAGTTTCAAATAGGAAGCATCCTCCACTGCCCATGAATGAATATAATTATCTCCTTGTTGAGCATCATGATAAGCGGCTACGGTTTTACCAACATTCAAAGCAGCCAGTTCTCCGGGATCTGTCACTTTCTGTCCATCCGAATTGATGGTCATCCAGCGATTAGAGCTATTCATCACGTCCAATGCGTTGTAGTTCAGGCTACCCACCTTACTGGTAACCAGTTTGGTCGCATTCAACACTTCGTTACCATAGCTGAAAGTCAGGAATATACTTAAATCAAATCCTTTGTAAGTAAAAGAATTGTTCAAGCCTCCGTAGAATTTCGGTTGAGCGTTACCAATGACCGTTTTATCATTTTCATCAATCACATTATCATCTCCGGTCAAGTTCTTAAACTTCCACATGCCCGGACGAATCTGGCCTTTATCACCATGATAAGGTACACCATCTTTCAGGGTATAGGTCTGCGTAGAAGCATCATAATTGAAATCATCTACCTGATACAGCCCCTCGGTGATGTAACCATAGAACTGTCCTAATGGTTCTCCGACAGCAATACGATGGGTATTTTGATTAAAGCCGAACTTGGCTTCATAGAGTTGCACCGCCTCACCGGTCAATGCTTTCACGGAATTTTTATTGTGAGACAGCGTCAGTGTAGTATTCCAACTAAACTTCTTTGTAGAGAAATTCACAGTATTCACAGTCAGTTCCACACCTACATTCTTCGTTTCTCCGGCATTAATCAACATACTCTGATAACCGGAAGAATAAGGCAACTGGGCGTTAAGCAGCAAGTTACTACTCCTATTTATATAGAATTCGGGCGAAACAGTGATGCGTTGATTCAGAAATCCTAAATCGACCCCCATATTAAAAGTCTTGTTCGCTTCCCATTTCAGGTCGGGATTCGGTATCTGCTTGGAAGCATAACCGGGAGTAAGCTGATCTCCCATAGCTGTGATGATGGAAGACATCAAAGCAAGGCTGTTATAGCTACCGATTCTGTTGTTCCCCGCCAAACCGTATCCGATACGGAATTTCAAGTCGGAAAAAACATTCAGTTTCTTTATAAAATCCTCTTCACCTACACGCCATGCTGCCGATACAGCAGGAAAGTATCCCCATTTATTATTCTTTCCGAATTTAGAAGAGCCATCCGCACGGAACGTCGCAGAAAACAAATACTTATCCGTAAAGTCATAATTGAGACGAGCAAAGAAAGAGAGCAGATTATCATCATAGTTTTCATCGGACGAAGCAACGGACGGAGTACCCAGACTCATATCTCCCAAAATGAACTCATCGGTAGGCAACCCACTGACACCGGATTCGAGCACACGAGTCCAGCGTTTTACAAATTCCTGTCCCAATTGTACCACTACTTTATGTTTTTTCTGAAAACGTTTGTCATAAGTCAGGACGTTAGAGGTCTGAAAACTTCCGGTCTCTGTATTTCTGATAGAGCCGTAAATACCGTTGCGTCTTCCCATTATAGATTGGTCGCCATAGAAAAGCTCCCGGCGATAAAGTTGATAGCGCATACCCGTATTGTTGCGGAAGGTCAATCCTTTGATGATTTTGAAAGTCAGTCCGCCATTGGCTTGCAAAGTGCGTGTTTCCTTATTATCCTTTTCTTCAGCGGCGGCAATCAATGGATTCTGCATCACGTTTCCATCCGCATCGCTTAATACAGGATCTTCTCCTGCCAACAAATCCGAATCACTACCACGTATACCAATAGTAGGACGGTATTGCAAAATCTGAACCATTTTATTAAACTTTGCATCTACATTGCTTCCGCCCTCATTCGTACCATTTCCGGCAACACCAGCTCCATACACTTTCAGATAATCGAAGTTGATACGTCCTGTAACGGAGAGCCGCTTATTCACTTCGCTTTTCACGCTAAGCGCAATATTATGTTTGTCGCTGCCGCTATATACCATCGCACCTTCATCCTTGAAGTAACCATAAGACATATTGTAGTTCAACTTATCATTACCACCGTTGACGCCTACCCGGTAATTTTGCGTAACGGTAGTGCGTCCCATCGTACGATCCAGCCAATCGATACCTTTACGATTGCCATAGTTCTCATGAAGATCGACAAAACCACCATAACGATTCTGCCATGACCGCATACTTTCCTCGGGATCAGTAGCATCTCCTAATGTTCTTTCATAATCCGCCAACACAAATTCCTCTACACTTAATACATCCAACCGCTTGGCAAGCGTACGCACACCTACATAAGAATCGAAAGTAAGTGTTGCTTTTCCTTCTCCTTTCGCACCGCTTTTGGTGGTGATTACCACTACGCCATTCGCTCCCCGGGCGCCGTAGATGGCTGTTGCCGAAGCATCTTTCAACACGTCGATACTTTCAATATCGGCAGGATCAAGGCTGGACATGCCATCTTCCGTCGGAAATCCGTCGATAATATAAAGCGGTTCGTTGCTTTGCGTAATTGATATACCGCCACGAACACGCACTGACATCGTAGCACCGGGCTGACCGTCTGTTTGTATAATCTGCACACCCGCCATACGTCCCGCTAAAGCTTGGGTTACATCAGACGAAGGAACTTTGAGCAAATCGCCGCTTCTCACAGAAGCTACAGAACCGGTCAGGTCTTTACGCTTTACTGTTGCATAACCGATAGCTACCACCTCATCCAACAATACCGACGCAGCTTTCATGGTCACATCAATCTGTTTCCTTCCTTTCACGGCTACTTCCATATTTTCCAATCCGATAAAAGAGAAGACCAAGACATCTTTCTGCGGATCACTAACGGTAATGGTGTATTTACCATTGATATCGGTAATGGTACCCGTGTTTTGTTTTCCTTTCACGGTTACATTTCCTCCAATCACTTCCAAGCCTTCGTTGTCCACCACCTTACCGGTAACGGTCAAACTCTGGGCATAAATGCCGGATACACCGACAAGAAGCAACAAAATGCAAATAATTCTACTTTTCATCATATTCTGTTTGTTATTTATATTCACTATGTTTCATTGTTTATCATTGATTTACTACCCGAGTAGATATAGGACTCCGGTCGGTCATTTCAACCACCTGATAAACCCCGTCTATCTCATCGTAAAGCAACGAGGAACCCGTATATTGTCGAGAGTAAAAATTGCCATTCAACGCAGGATTGTCTGTTCCATAACTAAATACTGCTTGTTCGGTGCGATGATTCACTGTCAGTTCCGGTGCCTTGGAAGCATCCAAAACCGCTTTGATCGTCCAGTCGCCTACGTTAAAGGTATCACCATCACGGTTAATAATAGAAACAGCCTCATCTCCTACCTGAATTATAGCCAAGAAACGGGTGGCAGAACAACCGTCAACCCGTGCAGTCAAATGCCACTGGTTGGGATACTCCGCTCCGGTGATGGCGGGCGGCACTACAAAACGGTCCGTTTGGGACAGCGTAAAAACATGTCCTCCAAAAAGTTGTGTCACAGCCACCCATCCTTTGGCCTTATTATCTGTAGACAACGTTTTCTTTACCGCATCGATCTTAAATTCCGTAGGACTATGCAACAGCCACTCCCAGCGGACAGCCTCCGATGCCTCCAGCTCATCATACACAATCACCGTATGAGGATGAAGCATCAACACATGTCGGCGGTATTTAGTCAACGGGGTGGCACCGAATCCATTTTCCGGTGTCTGCTCAATACCTGCCTGCTTGAAGTAGCCAACCCACATCGGGTCATTGCTGATACCTCTGTAAGCATGTGAAGCATCTCCCAAACAGTAACTGATATGCTGCCCGCCCATAGCACGCATCACACTGCCGTAACCTTCGGTAGAATAAGGTTGTCCGATACCGTTTACCAACAGTGAATTATGTGCCCGCGTATGGCGATAGGACATCAGATTATGAGCATCGCTGAAATTCTGATAATAACCCGTGCTGCGATACACATCGAACCCTTATACAACAGGTTAAAAGCATTCTGACTGGCAGTAGTGTGACTGCCGGACCCGAATGTACTGGAACGGAACGAGAGTGCAAGATCCCTTTCTGTATCTTCCGGGGCACTGTGCATGGCTACTTCACCAGCGTCTTTATACCAAACCATTTTATCAGCCCCGGCAGGAAAAGTTGTATTGTAATCCTGATCGGTACACATCCGGTAAAGACGCAATTCATAATCCCGACGCAACAGGTCCCGACATTCTCCGGCATACCATCCGGCATAGGAATTACCCGTTTCACACGCCAGATAGTCAGCAAAAGCGGCAATCAGCCGGTTGGGTTCGCTCCCCTTTTCACTACTGTCACCAAAGCCGTTACTTTTCGATCCCGGCGGGCAAGTATAAACCAACGAACGTCCAACATTCTGATACCACGGATGCGATAGAAAATCGTACTGACTGATGAATGAAAGAAGAGACGGCATATACGCCAAAGTCAATATATTGGCACTGAAATAACCGGTGCCATTGTGCCATATACCATCACGATTGAAACCGGAGGCAGGAGCTCGGGCTGTCCACAATTCATAATAATACTCCATCATGGGCAGCACTTCGGAAGAATAGGTCGGTTTATCATAAAGCGACAAAGCCACTTGAAAGAGGACGCGCATATTCTGCTGCCAAAAATGATTATCAAAGAGATGGTTTTCCTGAAAACCGCAATTTACCTTGTAATAGTAACGTGCCACACGCATCATCAGTTCTTCGGCAGCAGTACGATCGGAAGCAGACAAGTTATTATAAAGCAGATCGTAGGCTGCAACAAGACACCATGTGATGTTGCTGGCAGTAAAGTTGGATGCAAAAAGTTGTCCATCGGCAGGGGGAGCGACAATCAGAGCTTCGAGAAGCTGACGCAACTTTTCGGCATAAATTTCTTTTTGGGTCAGGTGATAAGCCTGATAAAGATAAGTGGCATGTTGCCGGAGTTCTTCTGCACGACTATACAAATCAGTCATTCCAGTGTATTCGGCGTTCAATGCCAGAGAAGCACGACTTTGTAGTTCTTTATATTCAGGGTGTGAAGTGACACGGTTACGAGCCCCCTCAATACGGTCGTCTAAAAAACAGTAAATACGAGGATGCAGACGGGGAGCATTTGCTAAGAATGTCTGAAAAGAAGGTGTTACAAATTCCGGTGTATCATTCTTCACTTCGAAACGATAGATAGCACTCCATTCACCGGGCATCGTCCCATTAAGATTAGTGGAACGAAAGCGCCAATACCATGTGCCAACTTCCAAGCGGCGATGAAGATTATACATACACCATTCCTGCGGTTCGGAAAGTAGCGTTTCGGAACTGTTGAAATCTTCAGTACGTGAAAGGGAAAATTGCAGTCTTTCGCCCGTCTTCATGGCTTGAGGAACAATAAGAGGAGCAGGATTCAGATACAATTCATTATCTCCTTTGGGATAAGGTTGCGTCCGTATCTTATCCTGATAGGCATCGGGATTTCCGGCAGGCGTCTCTGGCTGCGTACTGTCCGGTTCGGGCAGCGAGTCAGATGTACAGCTACAGAACAACTGTACTATGAACAAAAGAAAAACCGATAGGCGAAATGTGGTGTGCATATTATTTTCTTTTCTAGGTATAAGATTAGAGGGCTATTTTCAAAAGTTTCAATGTAAGAAGAAGGTAAAGCGGGACGGGGGAATCCCACTTTCCTTGAATTTCTATTGAGTAAGGTCGAATATTCAGTGACTATTTAAAGATTGTAATCATGGGGCGGCAAAGAGCTTGTTGGTTAGCAGCTGTTTTAACAGCAATACCCGCTTCTTGTGCATTAGTTACGGCACCACTGGGCACATTAATACGTACACCAGAAACATTACCTTGGTTATTGATAGTACTAGAAGCATAGTTTACCGTAGCAATCGGTTCTCTATCAAACATTTTACCATTGACAAACTCAAACTCCGACATGTTTCTGAAGTCCTCACTACCACTAGCAGGTACCTCTTTCATAGTAAACAATGTACCCATAAACGCACTCAATTGCGACAATGTAGGAATATACCATGCACTCAAATTCTCACTATCAGGAGCATGTTCTCCCACCCATTTCTCATAAGTTGTTTTAAACGCAACATCTCCAAGACCTGTTAATAAAACGTCCGTAGTCTGTGTTCCATTTGTCATACCTGCAGCTGTTTCAGCCAAAGTAGTCAATAATTCCGTATTAAGAGTTTGACGAGCAGTCGCTACATTCTCAATCGCTACCGCATATCCGGCAATTGTCTTGCCCTGAAGTGCTACAGGATAATTAGCCGGCACATCACTACCGATAGCCTCCATTTTGAAAACAATACCGACAGCATCCGCTGCATCACGTACCACTTTACCTTCAGCATTGATATAGCTACCAACTTTCATTTCCAATGCTTCATAATCCGGATCCACTCCTACTTCAATGTCAAAGTTTCCATCTCCGATTTCAAATTTAGCCATAATCTGCATATTAGCATCCAAAGGTAATGTATTTGCCGGTATTTTAATCTCTTTACTATATCCGCCACTCAATGCCATGGTTATTTCTTCTGTAAATTTACCTACATTTGAAGGAGCAAAAAAGAAATTAGCGAACCAATTGCCATCCGCAGAAGCAAAACTTGCATTTGTAAAAGTCACAGGAGCCGTAGCAGAACATTTACCCTCTAAAATATCATATCCGCTCAAAGCGTTATATTTTATTTCCAGTTTATTAGCTGCCGCAGCTACTTCCGGATTCTTCGGTTTTACGCTCACATTAGCGAACGGGCGTTTCAATGTCACACTGGCATTACCAATCGTTTCCAATTTTCCGCAAAAAGCGTCGCTGGCTGCCATCAACGCTTCATTTGTCAGATCGAATGATGCAGTATTATATCCTACTGCTCTCAAATCAGCAGTGTCATATACTTTATTAGCAGCACCACTTTCCGGTACGTATTCAGCCCAAAACAATGCTTTCGACACTTCTTTTTGTTCATCTACGGAAATGGTGAAAGATACCTTACCATCCGTAATCGGTTTAGTTACCTGATCGCCTATCTTATCGCCATCAGCATTCAGTAATTGCATGATACATTGCATCGTATAACCGGTAGGGATGGTAACACCCGCACGGCTAAAGACGTCATTTACAGGAGCCTGTACAGAGATAGTAACAGGAGCATTGATTTCTGTTCCGTTGTCCGAAACGATTTCTTCTTGTCCACAGGATGCGAAAAGCACTACGAACAAAGCCATTAGCGAATAAAATAAGTTCTTTTTCATGATCTTAATTGTTTTATGGTTAAGCTATTTTTAATTGATTTGTCTATTTTATAATTCTCCAAGATCTACCTCCAGATCACCTTCATAATCGGGGTCGATCCCTATTCCTCCATTGATATCGGAAGTCAGGAAGTTACCGCGTACCGTTGTGTTTTTACCCCGTTCACAAGGAATACGGAAAGCAGTACGTGCCAGCACTTCATTCTTCTCATTCAAGATTTCCAGTTCTACAGGAATAGAAACGGTTTCTCCGGCATCGGTTAATACATAGTCGAATCCCAGTTTCAGCTCTTTCGTACCATCGGCAGGGCGTTCAAAGGCCACTTTATATTCCATGTACATGAGCGAGTTCTTAGGTACATCGTCCCACAAATTGTAGCCGGTAGGCAAATAATCACTGTACTTCACACGAGCGGTAAAACTTTCACCTTTCAGTCCGCCTGTGGACAGTTTATTGAGGAACGTTGCCACATCTTTAGCCACCAGTTCATAGCGTGCTACGGGGCGATACAGTTCAACGTCAAGACTTGTTTCAGCTCCCCAATGATTGCGGAAAGAAGTCAGGTCTGCCATAGCAGAAGCAGCAAAAACATCTTTATAACGGCTATTCCCTATATACTTTCCGGCAGGAAGGATAAAAGCTAGATTCTTGGCATCGTAAACAAGTCCCTGTTCAGGTGTCTCCGCATTCACATAATCGGCCCACACCAGGATGCGGTAATTACGGGCGTGCAGCTTCATACTAACAGACAGACTGGCACGGTTAAAATCCTCTTCGTATACCGTTTGCCGTGCCGCCACCTGTCTATCCAGATAGGCTTCTACGATGAAACGACGCAGATAGTTGGTTTCCGACGCACGGGTGATAGTCACCGGTGCTCTTTCTGCCAAACTTAGATTCATTGCAAGATTAAGGTTGAGTGTTACAGCTGTCGGGTCCACTCCCAGTTCTCCTTCGGGAGTCATTTCCGGTTCTTCGTGCAGGCTGCATCCATTCACCAGCAGGGTGATGAACAACAGGAAAGTGCACTGTGCCAGTATATATAAATTTCTTCTCATATTGTTATCTTATTTATATGTATGTTCCTATCTTAGGTTAGAAGCGGTAGACCAACGATGCTCCCACACGGGTTATCCCCCAGTAATGACGGACACGCGTATCCAGCAGTGCGCCGTTGTCTACATTATAATAGGTGTTATACTTCATGTTGGCATATCCCACTCCCAGATTAAATTCCGCTCCCCAGTGTTTGGAAAGGGGGAGTTTGTAACCGTAGCTTATTCCGGCTCCCAACAGCGGACGATCAGTATCTTGATAACGGTCATCGTTCCACTTTACGTTAAACCATGCCACGTGGGCGTGTAGTCCGACAAAGTGTCCCCGTCCTGTCTCATTTCCTATCCACCAGCGGGCTTCAGGTTGCAATGCTACCGTACGCACGCCGTGCTTATCTCCCAAGTCCCACAAACTGCAAGTCAATGGCAACTCTACTGTGATCTTTTTATGTACCTGCATTTCCACGGCAAGGTTCAACAAAGCACAAGCATCATATATTACATTCGTTTTCAGTGCCAGATAGCGTTGACCATCAAAGGCAGCCGCTTTCTTTCCTGTATTCTCTTTGCCGGATTGGCGTTTATCCTCCTCCTTTTTTGAAGAAGTCGCAACTGCTGTTTCCTGCTTTTTTCCGCCGGACTTGTAAACCGTAGTTTCCTCCGGAGCTGCCGAAGTCTGTACACGGGGTTTACCGGGAGTCTGTGCCGACAAGACGGTTATGCCCGATAATGCAGCCAACAGACATATAGTTCTCATATTAAAAGTAGAGTGTCTCATATATTCGTATCTTTCATGTTCATTGATTAGATTTCCAGTTCGGGCACTGTATCCCTCATTACCGTTTCGTACCCATCCTCATTGATGACAGTAGCTTCACCTTTATAAGTGATATTCACCTTCTCTTGAGTGCTGCGGATAAAGAATGAAGGAGCACCGTCGGATTTCAGGTTTACACTAATCAGCCATCCGCCTACTTTGATACGTCCGTCGGACAAGATTTCGGGATCTTTGGCAGGATATTTCAGTGCATGTGTATTGATGACAGTGGCAAAACGATATACTTGTGCCTTTTCCGATGTAGCGGTGAAATGCCAGTGATTAGGATACTTCTTGAACACCCCTTTGTCATCAGCACGTAGCCAGTTGACTGCCGGATAGAAAAAACGGCTCGTCGTATCAGTCTGCAATGTTCCGGTGGAGAAAAGATAAGCGTCTGATGCTCCTCCGCGGTTCGTGGCTTGAATATGCACGAAGCGATGATTCGATTTATCCACTGTCATGGGATTTTCTGTGGTATGCAGCAAATAACTCCAGTTTACAGGTTCGTCTGCCACTAGTTCGTCATAGATAAAGATGAGTCCTGTCTTTCCCAAATTGACAATGTGACGGCGGAAAGTTTTCACATGATTCTCATCCCAGCCATTTTCGGGCGTATAATGCACCTCCGACTGTTCGCCGCGTGTCAGCCAAAGCGGTGAAATCACTTTTCCGTAAGCATTGGAAGCATCACCCAGCACATACCCGATCTTCTCGCTGGCATAATAACGGGGAATCCATCCATATCCTTCCGTACCGATACGTTGTCCCATACCGTTCACCAGAATCGTATTGTGAGCACGTGTGGCACGATGGCACAACATACTATGTACGTCGGTAAACTCAATGTGGTGTCCGCTACTGTAAAATAATGGTTTTCCACCATAGAACGTATTGAAAGCATTCTGATTGGCAAGTGCATGAGAGGTAGAACCATAAGGGCTTGACCGGAAACTCCACATCGCATTTCCACCTACTCTATCCCAGTTCGTCTGGAAAGAGGCAAGTCCTGTTGCGGGGAAGACGTATCCTGCAGGGAGTGCAGTCAATCCTTCACCTTCCGGCAGAGGTTTATCACATTGCAGGCGGAACCAGGCAAGATCACCGGGCTTATTCAATAAGGCTTTCTTCATATAATCCGGTTCCACTTTCAATGTGCGGCGGACGAAATCAGCGGCATAAGTGTTTCCGGTAAGGCGTGCCAGCGCATCCAAATATCCTATACGGATACTGTTTGGACGTCCCACATTCTGATGAGAACTTCCGTTTCCTCCGGATTTGGAGAAAGGAGGTTGCTGGAAGATGGTATACATGATATTTCCCTGATACCAAGGATCGGAAAAGAAGTCGTAACCGGTCAGTTTGCTATAATAGTAAGGTACTTCTACTAATGTACGGGTATTGACCGTAAAGTAAGAATCGCCATTGTGCCAGCCACCGTCTTTGTTCAATCCGGGGAAACGTGCCAACCAGACGTTATAGCAGTAATCCACCCATGTGTTGGCTTCGGGCAGATCGCCATATACACTGAATGCCGCCATTGTAAGGATGCGAAGTGTCATCTGCCACACATGATTGTCGGCGATGTGATTTTCCATCCGGTTATTAAAGTTCTCATACATTTCACCACCTTTATTTTTGATGGCTTCCAGCAATGCTTTCTTTTGTGATGTATTCAACCGGTCGTAGAAAGAATCATAAGCCATAGAGCAGAGAGACAATAAGCTAGAAGCATTAAAATCTCCTTTCACATTCTTATCTTTATCCCAGTCGGCCATGATAAATACCCGTTTGATGGCTTCGTCAGCATATTTAGTATCCTGCGTCAGCAACCAGGCCCGTATCAATGCTTCGGTGTTGCCCTCTTCCGCATCGATGATGCGACGGCTTTCACGAGTGAGGTATGAATTTATCTGCATCTCGTTCTTCAGATTCTTCACCTGCGAGACATTAATATCTTTCACTGATTTCATTGGAGTCTGAAGTACCTGATCTGCACGCTCAAGATACCATTGTCTTTCTGCCTTTTGTTTGCTGTGATTTATAAAGTCCTTCCATTCGTTCTTCATGATCCACACACGCGGATGGTCGGCTGGTAGTTTTGCCAACACTGTTTTCAATGAAGGAGGACAGAATTTGCCCGGACGATCTTCTACGGTGACTTGCTGTGTGCTTCCCCAAGTCACTTGTCCGTCTTCTACATAACCGAACTGCCAGTACCATACACCCGGCGCAAGCGGTTGTTCCGGATTATAGAACGGCCAGCGAGTTTCCACTTGAACAACTCCCGACTTCAATCCGGCATCCTGCGAATAACGTAACCGATAGGTAATCTTTGTTTTATCTACCTTCTTTACTTTGTGTTCGAATCCATCCAACGGACTGTCCTGCGAGTTCATGTCCGAACGGAGCGGCCATTGGAAAGAAACCGCGCGGTCATTAACCACCGCTTTATCAAGAGGATAAGGAGTGGCACGCATTTCGTGCATCAATGTCTTCTCCGTCAGCTTAATAACTGCTTGTTTTTGCGCATGTGTCATCTGTGCAGTCACAGACAAGATTACGAATGAAATCAATAATACTTTTTTCATGATATCAAATGATTGGTTTTTCTGTAGGCAAATGTAGATAAACCGTCCGAAACGGAACTTTCAATTCATTTCTTCCTTCTCTGATACTGTCTAACAGGACTTTGTTTTCGTTCATTTCAACTTAGAAATTGTCTAAAACAAGCGTTACAAGAGGCTACAAAGAGGGTAAAAGGGTAAAATAGCCCCCAAAACGGAATGACCGAAACCGATAGAAAGATGAAGGTTATTAGTTCTTGTTTAGGTTTTCACCACAGAGGACGCGGAAGACACAGAGGTGAATTTGGTTTATGACTTACAGTGGTGACCCTAATTTTGATGCGTAATCCTCCTACCATAAAGTTGAAAAAATATAAAAACATCTGCCACCTGCAACCAAACGCGTGTAACACACTAATTGACAAATAGTTGGAGCGTTGCAGATACCTGCGACAGATAGGTTGCAGATAAAGTATCTGCAACACAGTATAAACCTTGCATAAGCCAATTCTCCAGGAGGGCAAAAGTTTATTGTATGCATTAACTTCCCGTTTCCAGGCGGGGAACTGTCGTTTCCGGCATTAGAAATTACAGTTTCCACGGCAGGAAACGAGAGTTTCTAAGGCGGGACACTACAGTTTCTACGTAAGGATACTGTCGTTTCCCCGTAGAGACACCACAAATTATCCATAGAGTCACCCCAATTATCCCATAGCTTTGCATAAAGGAATCAAGGCTTTTTCTTTGATTATATAACGTGTTGCAGATACTTTATCTGCAACCTATCTGCCACAGGTATCTGCAACGTTACAACTATCTATTAACTAGTGAATTACACGCGTTTGGTTGCAGGTGGCAGATGTTTTTATGTTTTTCAACTTTATAGTAGACAAAAAAATCTCATTCATTTCTGCACCTGCATGAACAAGCAACAACTACTTAGTATGCTGCTTCACATACTCCGATGGCAGACAACCGACATACTTCTTGAAACTGGTAGAGAAATAAGAAGAAGATCCGAACCCTACCATTCCGCTAATCTCCGAAATGGAGTAGCGCCCTTCAAGCAACAATTTACACGCCTTATTAAAACGGATGCGCCGGATAAAGTTGGCAGGCGGTTCACCGGATATGGAATTCATCTTGAGATACAGTGATGAACGGCTCATACAAAGCTGGCTTGCCAACTCATCAGAGGTGAAGTCTTCATTACTGATATTTTCTTCTACTACCTGAATAGCTTTGCTCATGAATTCCTCATCCAGATTATTCGAAGTCATTTTAGCAGTATCTATATCAATCGTATTCGAATAATAGTGTTTCAACCGCTGGCGTGCTTTCAGTTGATTAGCAATTTTTCCTTTCAATAAATGAATCGAGAACGGTTTGGCAATGTAATCATCCGCTCCAGCCTGAATACCCTCCGTCTGTGCATCGACACTTCCTTTGGCAGACAACAGCAGGACGGGAATGTGACAGGTTTGCAGATTTCGTTTAATAAGCTGGCAAAGTTTGATACCGTCAATACCCGGCATCATCACGTCGGAAAGGACAATATCCACACGATGCTCTTTCATAATAGCCAATGCTTCTTCGCCGTTTCCGGCGGTAAGTGTCACATAGTTCTGCCGGAAATTATCTTTCAGGTAATCCACCATTTCTTTATTGTCATCTACCAACAAGATAGTAGGCCGTTCTTCCTCACTGCCGGCTTCTATCTGATCACCGTCCGATAGTTCTTCTGCAACTATAGCCGACGCATCACCAGAGAAATATTCATCAGCCACCGGAAGCTCCCGGAGAGAAGTAGATGTTTCGACTTCATGTGCCGGCAATTCACGCTCTTTCTCTGTGAAGGCAGCCATATCAGCAGGTAGCGTGACTTTAAATTCGGTATATTGAGCAGGTTCGCTTGCTACCATAATAGTGCCGTGATGCTTTTCTACAAGCATCTTCACCAATGACAGCCCGATACCCGTCCCCTTTCGCTGACCGTCTACCTGATAGAAACGTTCGAAAATGTGGGTTAGCTGTTCCGGAGACATACCGATTCCGCTATCTCTTACCGTGAAGCCATAGGTATCTCCCTCTGTCCATAAGGAAAGCGAAATACTTCCGCCGTCCGGTGTAAACTTAAAGGCGTTAGACAACAGGTTCATCAAGATAGTCTCTACATACGTCCGGTCCGCCGGAAACAATCGTCCTTCCAGATCGGATTTTATATGAAAGCTGATAGCACGCTTCTGCGCATTTTCTTTAAACAGGGCAAAAGCATCTTGCAACAGTCCTTCTACATTCACCTGCGCAACATGAATGGGCATTGCACCTGCTTCGGCTTTACGGAAATCCAGCAACTGGTTGACAATGTGCAACAACTTACGACCGTTCTTATAAACGTAATCCAGTTTCTGCTGTACCGGAGTTCCTTTCAGATTGCTCTGCCCCAAGAGTTCCTCCAACGGAGCCAGTATCAGACTCAACGGAGTACGCAACTCATGAGACATATTCATGTAAAAACGTACTTTCTCCTGACTGATTTCTTCTATCTTGTTTCGTTCTATCTGTTCGATCCGGACTTGCATCTTCATTTTGGCACGGGCAATAAAGAAATAAATCACAAAGACGAGAAGCCCTACAGAAAAGAAGATGAAAAGTGTCTTTGCCCACCAGGTCTGATACCACATCGGAATGATATGCACAAAAAATTCAGTGGTCGCCTCACTCCACTTTCCATTGTTGTTACATGCCTTCACCTTGAATACATACTCACCGGGCGGGAGATTGGAATAACTTGCCCGTGCAAAGGAAACATGGCGGGAGTAGTTCCACTCGGTTTCAAAGCCTTCCAATTTGTAAACGAACTGGTTCCGTTTGCCAGCCAAATAGTTGATAACGGCAAACCGGATATTAAAAAGTTTCTGATCGGAAGGGAACGACATACCCAGCATCCGCCCTTGCTCGTCCTGATAATAACGTACCCGTTCACTTTTCATATCCGTAATCACCTGATTTAAGACAACGGCTCCTGTCACTACCGCATCCGGGGAATATGGATTATCACCCAATTCGTATGGCTTGAAATAGGCAACGCCCCCAAGAGACCCCAGAAAGAATGTACCATCGTGCGCTTTGCAAGCTCCGAAATAGTTAAACTGATCGTGAGGCAATCCGTCCTGCTTCGTATAGTTGAGGAAAGTACCCTCCTCCGTATTGAAGCAAGCCAGTCCCTTGTTAGTTGTCAACCATAAACGCCCCCGTTCATCTTCCAGTATATTATAAATAAAGTCGTTTGGCAAACCGTCTTTCATCGTATAGTGTTTCCAGGCAGTCGGTGCTCCTTCCTTATAGCAATATAATCCTGTGGAAGAACCGATCCAGATTTCATGACGGCTATCCTCCTGTACACAGAAAGCCTGTATCAACCCATGCAGATAAGCCGAAGAAGAAAGATGCAGTTCTTCCAGTTTCCCGCCGGCATACAAAAACAGGCTCTCTTCCGTACCAATCCATATTCTTCCTTTCGAATCGCGAAACAAGGTATATATCAATACATTCTCCAACTTTTTATGCTTTTTAGCCAACGGATGCTGTGAAAGTTCGCCGGTCTGTTTGTCGAAAAGGTAAAGCCCGCTCATGCCGCCTACCCAAAGCGTTCCATCCGTTCCGTCCAATAAGGAGTAACAACTGTTAGTCAGGGAAGTAGAATGGGGAAAGGAATATGTTTCTATCCTGCCACTCCGGTGATGCAGACGACTCATTCCCCCTCCATGAGTGCCGATATAGACACTTCCATCCTTGTCCGTCCATATACATTTTATATTGTCCGACTTTAAAGCATTGGCGGAAGTACCCGTCCGGTAATACGAAAAGACTCCGGTTTTCCGGTTATAATAATTTAATCCGCCGTCGTTCGTGCCAATCCAGAGATTGCCATTATCCGGGTCTTCGGCAATACAACTCACTGTGTTATCACTTAACGAATTCCTCCAGGCGGAATGTTGCAAGCGTCCGAATGCCGGAGCGAGAGGATGATAATAATTAAGCCCGCCGTAAAATGTACCGATCCACATTCCCCCTTGATTATCTTTCAAGATAGAACGGATGGAATTATGGCCCAAGGTAGTCGGATCTTCAGGAGAAAAACGACAGATCCGGAACGTTTCCGTCTCCGGTTCAAGGATAAGCAAACCTTCCATGGTTCCTATCCAAACCCTTCCTTTATCATCTCCGGACAATGTCCTGACCGAGTTCGTAAGGAAATAAGCAGGAGTATTTTGCTTGTTATAATGATGTTTTATTTGAAAGTTGTTATCCACACAATACACCCCGTTTGTCAATGAAGCCAGCCAACAGTTGCCGGTTTTGTCGTCATAGAGCATATCGGAGATGGTTTCTCCTTTCAATTGGAGAAGAAGCCGGGTCACGTTTTCGTTGCGTACATAATAGAAATAGACACCTTCCGAAGTTCCCAACAGGAAACCGTCATTCATCCGGCAAACAGAATAGATCGTTTTTCCGGCAAGTTCCGGCTGCACTTTCATCCGCCCGGTCTTTTTATCAAAAATCACCAGACCGATATTGGTAGCAAGCAAAAGCCGGTCGCCTTCCTCCGGTTCTCCGATAGCCAATACTTGCATCGGCTGATTGTCCGGTGAAGAATAATTGGTGAAATTATTCCCTACTATATTATAACGGGATAAACCGACCTGTGTGCCTACCCATACCGTACCTTTCGAATCGGTATGAAGTGAATAGACATGATTGTTTGCCAGACTGGTCGTATCATCCGGCGCTTTATAATACGAAACGAAACGGGAACCTTCATACCAGTTCAGTCCGTCTATGGTGCCTACCCAAAGCTTATTATTATGATCTTGTGTCAGAGCGAGCACAGTATTTTGCGACAACCCGTCATCCACGGATAATCGCTTAAAATGAATGAAGCTGTCGGCGGCCGATACAGCCAAAGGAAAAAATAAAATGCAAACGGTTAATCCGAATAGGTACTTAAATAGCAAATGCCGGTCTTTCATGAGCTAATATTGAAGAATTTATCGTAAAGATAAGTATTTTCAATTCAATCTGATAAATGAATCCCGTTTTTTAACTCATATAAAGGACCGGTATCGGCTCAAAACAGGGTAACCGCGCCAAAGTCCGACAGTTATGAATTCATATTTTAGATGCGGTTGCCCTGAACTTTAAATTTTTTACGGTTTCTCTTCAAGTTAGTAAGACGGATTTTCTGATTTTTCTTTCAGATCTTTATAACGTTTCAAGGCTTCCAGATAATAATAATCAGCATAATTGAGCGGAGTATCAATTTCACTGTCATGCGGGAAACTGCCAACCGAATGTAACAGGATGAAGCCATGATTTTCTCCTTCCTGGGCCAAATAATCATCAGAGGATAACTGTTTCAGGATATGCTCCGCATAACGGAAATATTCTTCCCCTTGTTTCTTGTCGCCATAACCACTCAACTCCAGCAATGCAGAAGCTGTTACGGCAGCTGCAGAAGCATCCCGCGGTTCATTCGGAATATTGGGAGCATCATAATCCCAATAAGGTACATAGTCATTTTCGGACGGACGGTGATCGATAATGAACCGCGCTATTTTATGAGCGGCATCCAGATAGTTCTGCTGCTTAGTGAAGCGATAACACATGGTATAACCATACACTCCCCAAGCCTGTCCACGCGCCCAAGCGGAAGAATCGGCATATCCCTGAAAGGTTCCTTTCGACTCTACCTCACCGCTATCTGCCAGATAGCTCACCACATGGTAGGAGGTCATGTCCTCCCGGAAGTGATTCTTCAACGTTTTGTCAGCATGAGAGATGGCTATTTCACGATATTTCGGATTATTGGTTTGCTCCGAAGCCCAGAACAGCATTTCAAGATTCATCATATTATCAATAATCACCGGATAACTCCAATCGCCGAAATCCCACGAACGAATCAGTCCGACTTCCGGACGAAAACGGGAGCACAAGCTTTCTGAAGAATGAATCAGAATCAAACTGTCCGTTGGCTCCGGTTTCAAACGGATGCCCTGCCCATAACTGCAAAACATCATAAAACCCAAATCGTGATTACCTGTATAATATTGCATATCCTGCAGACGGTCCGTATATTTACGCGCCTCTTTTGCGAGAGCCTCATCACCGGTCAACTCGTATGCCAGCCACATGGAACCGGGATAGAAACCACTCGTCCAATCTGTGGGGTGCTCCAGTCTGTACTTTCCTTCTTTGATAGAACGGGGAAAACAGGCGGTATCCGGTTCATTCTTCAATTGTTCTGCCATATAGAGCAACTGATGTCCCGATGTTTTCACTGCATGGTCAAACCATGCCATCTCATTTCCTTTTGAAGCATCGCAAGCAGTCAGGAGCGCCATACTCCCTACCGCTAGTAAAAGTTTGTTTTTCATTGTTCCACTTTATTTTGTTACTGTATTCTATTACTGGCAACAAAGTTAGAGCAAGTCGCGGACAGCCCCTTTGCAAATCTATTTTTTCATTTTTGTTTCTATTTATACGGACTTTGATTTTGTCCAAAAGTGCTTTGTTTTTATCTTTTATAGAAAAACAGGCACGGATTTTACCAAATAAGCTGTTGTCAGGCATAACCAAACAACTATGCAGCCTTTTGCAAAATCCGTGCCTCCACCAAAAAGTACGCGCTCTTCTATCTCACAATATCTTCCGGGAATTTAGCCGGCATCTCCACCCTCTTCCAGGTTTCATAATACCAGGTGTTCAACTCATTTCCATTCAAATCATTCTTGATAAAATATTTTAGATGGAGATAATCATTGTCTTTAATCTCAAATTCCAAAATATTGTCCTGATTGTCCAGCATCGGAAGATGAATGTTCTTCTCGATACTTTCCTTATAAGAATCGTCCGTGAGTTGTTTATAAGTACCATATCCAGTAATAATCGCATCCGCACCGGGAATAATGGTAAAGTTAACGATTTGTCCGTCATCACTCAACACTTTAAATGTATTACTGGGTTTCAACGCTCCCGGAACATCGGGAGACTCGGATACATAATGGCAGAGCTGCCAAATACCTTTCAAATCGGCCGCTTTGAATTTGGTTTTCTTCTGGGCCGTCGCACCTGTTACCGCTAACAACATTATTGAAAGCATGGTAAAGAAATAGAGCTTTTTCATTGTTGTATTATTTTAGTTAACACTCTCGAATGCGTATTTCCAAATATAAAGATTTATTTTGAGAATACAGCAATTCAGAGCATAAAAAAACTCGCATAACCTGAAGATTATGCGAGTTTTACATAAATATACCGAAATATTAGAAATCAGCATTTCTTGGTGTACGCGGGAACGGTATCACGTCACGGATATTCGCCATACCTGTTACAAACAATAACAGACGTTCGAACCCTAATCCGAAACCAGAGTGAGGACAAGTACCGAACTTACGGGTATCCAGATACCACCACATATCCTTCATCGGGATGTGCATTTCTTCAATACGGGTCATCAGCTTGTTATAGTCGGCTTCACGTTCGGAACCACCGATAATTTCACCAATTTTCGGGAAAAGAACGTCCATGGCACGTACAGTCTTACCGTCTTCGTTCTGCTTCATATAGAAGGCCTTGATTTCCTTCGGATAGTCAGTCAGAATCACCGGACGTTTGAAGTGTTCTTCCACTAAGAAACGTTCGTGTTCGGAAGCCAGGTCCACTCCCCAGTAAACCGGGAATTCGAACTTATGTCCTTTCGCAACAGCTTCTTCAAGAATCTTGATACCATCTGTATAAGGCAAACGTACGAAATCATCTTTCAATACACCTTGCAGACGTTCAATCAAGCCTTTGTCGAACATATCGTTCAGGAACTTCACATCATCCGCACAGTTATCCAACGCCCATTTCACACAATATTTGATGAACTCTTCGGCCAAGTCCATGTTGTCTGTAATGTCGTTGAAAGCCACTTCCGGCTCAATCATCCAGAACTCTGCCAAGTGGCGGGGAGTATTGGAGTTTTCGGCACGGAACGTAGGACCGAATGTGTAGATAGCTCCCAAAGCAGTAGCTGCCAACTCACCTTCCAGCTGACCGGAAACAGTCAGACTTGCCTGCTTACCGAAGAAATCATCTTCATAAGAGATAGAACCTCTCTCGTCTTTCTTCAAGTCATACAGGTTCATGGTAGTCACCTGGAACATCTGTCCGGCACCTTCACAATCGGAAGCCGTAATGATCGGCGTATGGAAATAGAAGAAGCCCTTTTCATGGAAGAACTTGTGAATAGCAATCGCCATGTTGTGACGGATGCGGAACACAGCACCGAATGTATTGGTACGCGGACGCAAGTGAGCAATCTCGCGCAAGAATTCCATAGAGTGGCCTTTCTTCTGTAATGGATATGTATTATCGCAAGTACCCAGCACTTCGATTTCACGAGCCTGTACTTCCACTTTCTGTCCGGAACCCACTGATTCTACCATTTCTCCGTTCACGCTGATACAAGCACCGGTAGTAATCAGTTTCAGCATCTCTTCATCGAAATTAGCCAAATCTACTACGATCTGCAAATTATTTATTGTAGAACCGTCATTCAGTGCGATAAAGTTTACTTGTTTGCTACCTCTACGGGTGCGAACCCATCCTTTCACATTGACCATAGCGCCAATATCTGTGCGCTTCAACAGGTCAACAATTTTTGTTCTACCAATCTTTTCCATTTAACTTTTTCTTTTTAGATACAAGAAGACGAGGTTTCAAATGCAGGATGAATTCTTTCCTGCTTTCTTTCCCCGTCCTCTGTCAAGTTGTTATTTATTGACTTATTACTCAAACGAACCCATGCGGAGGTAGTTTACTTCTGCTTCCGACAGGTAACGCCAGTCTCCGCGACGCAGACCTTTTTTGGTCAGCCCGGCGAAGAATACACGGTCGAGTTTTACTACTTTATAACCCAATGATTCGAAAATACGGCGAACGATACGGTTCTTACCGGAGTGAATTTCGATACCTACCTGGTCTTTCTTGAAATCATCTGTATAGCTGATTGCATCTGCATGGATTTCGCCATCTTCCAACTGGATACCAGCTGCAATCTGCTCCATATCTGCTTTAGTCAAGTTCTTGTCCAGATGAACATGATAAATTTTCTTCTTCAGGAATTTCGGGTGTGTCAGCTTGGAAGCCAGATCACCGTCATTCGTCAGTAACAGTACACCAGTCGTGTTACGGTCCAGACGTCCTACCGGATAAATACGTTCGTTGCAAGCGCCTTTCACCAAATCCATTACTGTACGGCGTTCCTGCGGATCGTCCGATGTAGTAACGGTATCTTTCGGTTTATTCAGCAATACGTATACCTTGCGTTCGATGCTTACCGGTTCGTCGTGGAACTTAACCACATCCGAACGTTTGATCTTCGTACCCAATTCCGTTACCACTTCACCGTTTACAGAAACCACACCTGCTGTGATAAATTCATCAGCCTCACGACGGGAGCAAACACCTGCGTTAGCCAGGAACTTATTCAGACGAATCGGTTCATTCGGATCAACGAACTGTTCCTTGTACTCGATCTGTTTCTTTACGCTATACTTAGCGTTCGGATCATAATCGCCGGTACGCGGACGAGGACGATATCCTCCTTGACGGTCGTTATTATATCTCGGACGATAACCTCCACCGCCGTTGTTGCTGCGATAGCCGCCACCTTCGCCGTTATTGAAACGGGGACGATACGGACGGTCACCACCTTCACGGTTGTAAGAAGGACGTTGAGGACGGTCGCCACCTTCACGGTTGTAGGAAGGACGTTGAGGACGATCACCATAAGACGGACGCTCACCACCTTCGCCGCTATTGAAGCGGGGACGGTAAGGACGGTCACCACCTTCACGGTTGTAAGAAGGACGTTGAGGACGGTCATAAGAACCACCTTCGCGGTTGTAAGGACGTTGCGGGCGTTCACCTCCTTCATTATTGTTATTGAAGCGAGGACGATACGGACGATCTCCACCTTCACGATTGTAAGAAGGACGTTGGGGACGGTCGCCATAAGAGCGGTCACCGTACGAACGCTGCGGGCGTTCGCCTCCTTCACTGTTGGCATTAAATCGCGGGCGATACGGACGATCCCCGCCTTCACGGTTGTAAGAAGGGCGATACGGACGTTCTCCACCTTCTCTGTTGTAAGACCTGTTACCATCACGGCCGGCACCTGTATTCTCTTCATTGAAAGAATTTTCGCGCCATTCTTCGTTTTCTGTGCTCATTTTTTTATTCGAATAAAATTAGACTTTGGCCTCACGGCCTATTTAAAAAACACGTTTATTATATAAGTAAACAATTAAAGCCCCGTATATGTATGGGGAGTGATTGCTCTTAACTCTTTTTTAATATCTTCGCTTACATTCAATTCTTCGATAAACTCTTTAATAGAACTTTCTGTAATAGCTTGGTTGGTGCGGGTTAACGCTTTCAAAGCTTCATACGGATGCGGATAAGCCTCACGGCGCAGGATTGTCTGAATAGCTTCTGCCACTACACTCCAGCAGTTATCCAAATCACGATAAATAGCCGGTTCGTTCAATAACAGTTTGCGCAATCCCTTCAAAGAACTCTGGATGGCAATCACGATGTGACCGAAAGGTACACCGACATTACGCAACACCGTTGAGTCTGTCAAGTCACGCTGCAAACGGGAAACAGGAAGCTTCACAGCCAAATGTTCCAGAATAGACGTTGCTATGCCCAGGTTACCTTCCGCATTTTCAAAGTCAATCGGATTCACTTTATGCGGCATGGCACTCGAGCCTACTTCTCCGGCTTTGATCTTCTGCTTGAAGTACTCCATAGAGATATACTGCCAGAAGTCACGATTCATATCCACCATAATGGTATTGATACGCTTCATAGCATCAAAAACAGCAGAGAGGTTATCATAGTTCGAAATCTGCGTTGTATATTCTTCGCGTTCCAGTCCCAGCTTTTCTGCAACAAACCGATTGCCGAATTGTTTCCAGTCATATTGAGGATAAGCCACGTGATGCGCATTGTAGTTTCCGGTAGCACCGCCAAACTTAGCAGTAAGCGGACATGCTTTCAACATAGCCAACTGACGTTCGAGACGGTAAACAAATACCATCACTTCTTTACCCAGACGGGTAGGAGAAGCCGGCTGACCGTGAGTTTTGGCAAGCATCGGAATGTTAGCCCATTCTGTCGCATAGGTTTTCAACTGTGCAATCAGCTCTTCAATCAACGGGTAATAAACCTGCTCCAATGCCTCTTTGATAGAAAGAGGAACAGACGTATTGTTAATATCCTGAGAAGTCAGTCCGAAGTGGATAAACTCTTTATAGTCATCCATTCCGCCCATTTTGTCAAACTCTTCTTTCAGGAAGTATTCTACGGCTTTCACATCGTGGTTAGTTACACTTTCGATATCTTTAATGCGTTGTGCGTCTGCTTCGGAGAAGTTACGGTAGATATTCCGTAAAGTTTCAAACACGCTACTATCGATTCCTTTCAATTGCGGCAAAGGAAGTTCGCACAAGGTGATAAAATACTCCACCTCTACCTGTACACGGTATTTAATCAGTGCAAATTCAGAGAAATAAGCTGCCAAAGCTTTAGTTTTGCCTCTATATCGACCATCAATCGGGGATATGGCCGTTAATACATCAAGTTCCATACGTTTTCTTAGATAATTATCAGACT
>OGQU01001045.1_pt1 | contig 25509 bp, 18 predicted proteins | sample 1553341 | NCBI WGS metagenome assembly OGQU01 (sample SAMEA2579920, study PRJEB22360) | human gut metagenome | biome: human gut; feature: human-associated habitat; material: faeces | place: Denmark | collected 2008/2010 | reverse complement strand
GGGGGAAGGTGGCCGAGGCCCCGCCCGAGGCCGGATGAGGGGGCGGGTCTATGTTATATCCCGCCAACGGATGATGGCCGTACACCTGCCCCTCATCAGTCAGCGGTCAGGGCCGCTGACAGCTTCCCCCAAGGGGGAAGCCAACAAAACAAAAACCGCCGTGCAAATCCATGCACGGCGGTATATTTTTGCCTCAATACGTGATAATGATGCCCTGATCCTGCGCGTAGAAGCTGCACAGGCCGGAGCAGGGCACGATCTTCACCGGAGCGCCGGGCCACTTGGTCTCAATGCCGTGATGCAAAAGCTGGGCGGCGTTCTGATTGCCGCACTCGCTGATGAGCACCGGATGGACACCATCGTATTTGTCCTCGTCCATCTGCTCCAGAATCTTTGCCAGCACGCGGGTCTCGCCGCGGGTCTTGAAGTAAAAGTCGATCTTGCCGTCCGGCGTGCGGCGGCCCAGAACGCGCATGTTCAGGCGGCCTGCGATAAAACCAACTACCCTGTTGACACGGCCGTTCTTGGCCAGATTGTCAAAGCTCGCCAGTGCAAACAGGATGTGGGTGCTATCGGCAAACTTTTTCAGCGCAAAGCAGATGTCGTCAAATGCCTGATCCTCGCCGATCAGCTTGTTGGCCAGCTCGGCGGCACCGGCCAGCGCACCGGAGCAGCTCAGCGTGTCCAGCACAAAAATTTTCTTTTCGGGGTGCTCCTCCAGCACCATCTCGCGCGCGGCCATGGCGGCATTGTAGCTGCCGGACAGGTTGCTGCTGATGGTGAGGGCAAACACGTTGTCCGCCTGCAAAAAATATTCGGCCCATTCCTCGGGGCTGGGGCAGGCGGTGGTGCTGGCACCGTTGTAGTCGGTCATGGCCTGCAGCATCTGCTGGGTGTTCAGCGTGGCAAGGTCAACATACTCGCGTTCACCAACGCGGATTTTAAACGGTACAAGGGCAAACTGCACGCCCGGTGCCGGGTTTTCCAGCTCGCGGATCTCGCAGGAGCTGTCGGATACGATCATCCATGCCATGGGGCAGGACCTCCGTTCTGTGATGATTGGTCACGTCTATTCTTACTCTTATTATAGGGGTACAGGGGAAAAGCGTCAAGCTAATTTTTGCAAACGTCCCTTTTTCGGTCTGTAAAATTTGCTGTGGCCACTTGTACCCGGTGCGGTTCCGGCGTATAATAGCTATACATGCTTGATTGCGTAAAGAATAGGAGCTTTTATGGCTGATTTTTATACCTACCGCAATGAGGTCGCAGGCAGGCGCCGCAAGCGCAGACTGTTCCTGATCCTCATCGTTGTTTTGGCGGCGCTCTGCATCGGCGTGGGCTACTTCTGGTTCACGCGGCAGAGTGCCCCGGCTCAGACTTCCCCGGCGGAATCCGCTACGCCGGAGCAGGCCGCATCCGCCGCTGTGCCCACCGAGGCCCCCTCGGCAGCCCCGGCAGACATTGCCGAGCCGCAGCGCATCCTGCCGGGCGTCGATACCGCCGCGTGGGACAAGTCCGAGGCCGTCGCGGCCACGATCGACACCGAGTACCGCAACACCGACCACCGCATGGTGGCCGTCCCGATGCTGGGCACCGTGACGAACGACTATTTCAACACCGTCACCTTCGCGGGCGACAGCATCGCGTCGGGCCTTGGCATCTACGATACGGGCTACCACAATGCCCACTACGCCACCTACGTCAGCGCGGGCGTGCAGACCTTTGTCAACAATGTCAGCGTCAAGAACGCCGTCACCGGTGCGAACGAGACCCCGATGGAAACCATTGCCGCCAGCCAGCCGGATTATCTCTATATCCTTGTCGGCACGAACAACCTTGTCGTGCAGGGCAGTGAGGACAGCTTTATCGCCTACTACGAGCGCCTCATTGATATGCTGCGTGAGCAGCTGAACCCCGGCGTGACGATTTATATCCAGTCCATCCCCGGCGTACAGGAGGATGTGGTCGCCTCCAAGCCCGGTCTGGACAACACCCGCATTGCCACGGTCAACGACCTGCTGGCCAACATGGCGCTGCGCAAGGGCTGCTACTATATCAACATCCGCGAGGCCCTGACCAACCCCGCCGACGGCAGCCAGATCGACGACTACGCCACGAAGGACGGCGTCCACTTCAATGCCGCGGGCTACCATGCCTGGGCCGAATATCTGGCCACCCACACGGTCTGGAACCGCCGCAGCGTCTACAGCGGCGAGAACCCGTACTACATCTACGGAACCTGAAAATAATTTCCGGATTGCACAAATCCCCTGCAAAGTGTAAAAAGCACCTTGCAGGGGACTTTTTTTGTACATTTGTCCGAAAAAAAGCCCGATTTATGTCGAACTTGTACAAAACGAATAGGCAACATACGAAAATTTTAGCAGAATATTACACAAAAGACCTTGCATTTCCCGTAAGAAACAGGTAATATAGAGACAGAGATTATATAGAGTCGGTGTACTGTATCCACTACAGCACCGCTCAAAAGGGGAGATTACGTTGAAACAGCGCAAAGAAACGCCCAAAAGCTCCGATCTGCCCATTTATCTGTTCAAGCAGGGCAACAATCAGGAGGCCTATCGCTATTTCGGTGCGCATCTGTGCGAGGAAAACGGCGAGGCCGGTGCGGTGTTCCGTGTCTGGGCACCGCACGCCAAGGCCGTTTCCATTGTGGGTGACTTCAACAGCTGGACGCCCGGCGAGCACCCCATGGAAAAGGTGACGGACGGTATCTGGGAGCGCTTCGTTCCCGGCATCAAACAATTTGATGTCTACAAATACTGCATCACCACCCCGGCGGATGAGCTGGTCTATAAGGCTGACCCGTATGCCTTCCATACCGAGACCCGCCCGTCCAACGGCAGCAAGGTCTATGATATTGAGGGCTACACCTGGGGGGATGCCGCCTGGGTCAGTGACGAGGAAAAGCGGGATGTCATCAACAGCCCGATGTCCATTTACGAGCTGCAGGCCGGCAGCTGGAAGATGAAGGACCCCGAAAACGGCGTGCCCTACAACTATGCCGAGCTGGCCGACGAGCTGATCCCGTACATAAAGGAAATGGGCTACACCCACGTGGAGCTGCTGCCCATCACCGAGTATCCCTTCGACGGCAGCTGGGGCTATCAGGTCACGGGCTATTTTGCCCCGACAAGCCGCTACGGCACGCCGAAGGACTTCATGGCCTTCGTCGACAAGCTGCATCAGGCGGGCATCGGCGTTATTCTGGACTGGGTCCCGGCCCACTTCCCGAAGGATGGCTACGGCCTGTATATGTTCGACGGCGCCCCCTGCTATGAGGACCCCAACCCCCGCCGCGGTGAGCACAAGGAATGGGGCACGATGGTCTTTAACTACGGCATGAAGGAGGTCGAGAGCTTCCTGATCTCCAGCGCCATGTTCTGGGTGGACCGCTATCATGTGGACGGTCTGCGCGTCGATGCTGTCGCCAGTATGCTCTACCTCGACTACAACCGCAAGGACGGCGAGTGGGAGCAGAACGTCAACGGCGGCAAGGAAAATCTCGAGGCCATCGCCTTCCTGCAGAAGCTGAACACGGCTATCCTGGGCCGCTATCCGCATAAAATGATGATCGCCGAGGAATCCACCGCCTGGCCGCTGGTCACAAAGCCCGCGTCCGACGGGGGCTTGGGCTTCAATTTCAAGTGGAACATGGGCTGGATGAACGACATGCTCAGCTACATGAAAACCGACCCGCTCTTCCGCGCCGGCAACCACGGCAAGGTCACGTTCAGCTTCTTCTATGCGTTCAGTGAGAACTTCGTGCTGCCCATCAGCCACGACGAGGTCGTCCACGGCAAGTGCAGCCTGCTGAACAAGATGCCCGGCGATTATGAGGAAAAGTTCTCGAACCTGCGCACCTTCTTCGGCTACATGATGGCCCACCCCGGCAAAAAGCTGCTCTTTATGGGCCAGGACTTCGGCCAGTTTATCGAGTGGGACGAGAAGAAGCCGCTCGACTGGATGCTGCTCGGCTACGATAAGCACCGTGAGCTGCAAAGCTACGTCAGGGATCTGAACCACTTCTACCGTGACACGCCCGCCCTGTGGCAGGTCGATTACAGCTGGGAGGGTTTCCAGTGGATCGTGCCCGACGACAGCAAGCAGAGCGTCATCGCGTTCCTGCGCCGCGACGCTGCGGGCAAGATGGTGCTTGTCGTCTGCAACTTCAACCCGGTGCTTCGCAAGGAGTACCAGATGGGCGTGCCGAACCCCGGCAGCTACAAGGAGATCCTCAACTCCGACGATAAGAAGTACGGCGGCTCCGGCGTGACCAACGGCACGGTCAAGGCGAAGAAGGGCCCGATGCACGGCTTCGACCAGCATATTTCGCTGACACTGCCGCCGCTGTCCACCCTCTACCTGAGCGTGCCCGCTGCCCGCAAGCCGCGCGCCGCCAAGGCGGATAACAAGGCAGCGGAAAAGCCCGCCAAGCCCGCCGCCAAAAAGACGGCAAAAACCACTGCCAAGACTGCGGCCCCTGCCGCAGACGCCGTGACCGAGGCGGCTCCCAAGCGCCGCGGACGTCCGCCCAAGGCCAAAACGACGGTGTAAGCCGTCTTTGGATATATGTTAAAAACGGCATTCTGCCGAAATTTTAAGGGGAGAAATCTTATGGCTAAAGAAATGATCGCAATGATCCTGGCAGGCGGCCAGGGCTCGCGTCTGTACGCGCTGACCCAGAAGCTCGCCAAGCCGGCAGTTCCGTTTGGCGGAAAGTATCGTATCATCGACTTCCCGCTGTCCAACTGTGTCAATTCTGACATTGACACGGTGGGCATCCTGACCCAGTATCAGCCCCTCGTCCTGAACGAATACATCGGCAACGGCCAGCCGTGGGACCTTGACCGCCTGCACGGCGGTGTTCACGTTCTGCCGCCGTACCAGCAGGCCTCCGGCTCTGACTGGTACAAGGGCACGGCCAACGCCATCTATCAGAACCTGTCCTTCATTGACCGCTATGACCCCAAGTATGTCATCATCCTGTCCGGCGACCAGATCTGCAAGCAGGATTACTCTGACTTCCTGCGCTTCCATAAGGAGAAGAACGCAGAGTTCTCCGTCGCCGTCATGGAGGTGCCATGGAGCGAGGCATCCCGCTTCGGCCTGATGGTCACCGATGAGGATGACCGCATCAACGCCTTCCAGGAAAAGCCGAAGGAGCCCAAGTCCAACCTGGCATCCATGGGCATCTACATCTTCAACTGGGACATCCTGAAGAAATACCTGAGCGAGGACGAGGCTGACCCCAACTCCGAGAACGACTTTGGCAAGAACGTCATTCCCAACCTGCTGAAGGATGGCCGCCGTATGTATGCGTACCACTTCAGCGGCTACTGGAAGGACGTCGGCACGATCTCCAGCCTGTGGCAGGCCAACATGGAGGTCCTGGACCCGAAGCATTCCGGCATCAACCTGTTCGATGAGAACTGGAAGATCTACTCCCGCAACACGGGCCGTCCCTGCCAGCAGATCGGCAGCGACGCCACCATCTCCAACTCGATGATCTCCGAGGGCTGCAAGGTCAACGGTACGGTCAATAATTCCATCCTGTTCCCCGGCGCAGTCGTTGAGAAGGGCGCTACGGTCGAAGCAGCCGTCGTTATGGGCGGCACGGTCATCAAGGCCGGTGCGTCCGTCAAGCACTGCATCGTGGCCGAGAACGTCACGATCGAGGAGGGCGCAACCGTCGGCGCTATGCCCGAGGGCGGCCTGAACATTGCCGAGCCCGGCGATGTCGCCACCGTCGGCTCCGGCGTCGTCATCGGCAAGGGCGCAGTGGTTGGCCCCAAGGCAATGGTCTCCAGCGATGTAAAGGATGGTGAGGAACAATGGTAAACAGCAATGTGAATGCTCTCGGCGTCATTTTCGCCAATACGTATGATAACCTCGTTCCCGAACTGGTGGCGGAGCGCTCCATGGCCTCCATCCCGTTCGGCGGACGTTACCGCCTGATCGACTTCACGCTGTCCAGCATGGCCAACGCCGGCATCGACAACGTGTCCGTCATCGTGCGTAAAAACTACCACTCTCTGATGGATCACCTGGGCGCAGGCCGTGAGTGGGACCTGACCCGTAAGCGCGGCGGCCTGAATATCGTCCCGCCCTTTGCCGAGCGCAGCGTCAAGCTGTACTCTGGCCGTGTGGACGCACTGGACAGCATCCTGAACTGGCTCGAGGCGCAGAAGGAGCGCTACGTCATCCTGTCTGACTCCTACATTGCCATGAACTTCGACTTCAATAAGCTGATCGATGCCCATGTCAAGTCCGGCGCTGACGTCACGATGGTTTACAACCGCGCCGCCATCCCCGAGGGTGCCCGCAGTGATAACTACACCATCCGTCTGGATGACAATGACCGCGTTGTTGAGATTCTGTCCAACGACTACCGCATCGGTGAGCAGAACCTCGCCATGAACATCTATGTCATTGAGCGCGAGAGCCTGATCCACCTGATCCACGATGCCTCCGTCCGCGGCCTCGTCTACTTCGAGCGCGACATCCTGGCCCGCAACCTCAAGCTACTGAACGTCCATGCCTACCGGTTCGACGGCTATGTCGCCCGCGTCTCCGACATGAAGAGCTACTTCGACGAGAATATGCGTCTGCTCCAGGAAGGCAGCATGGACGCCCTGTTCGGACCCGCGCCCATCTACACGAAGATTCGTGACGATAACCCGACCCGCTACCTGGAGGGCAGCTCTGTCAAGAACAGCCTGCTGGCTGACGGCTGCGTCATCGAGGGCTCCGTTGAGAACAGCGTGCTGTTCCGCGGCTGCAAGATCAAGAAGGGCGCTGTTGTCAAGAACTGCGTCCTGATGCAGGATACCGTTGTTGAGCCGAACTGCAATGTGGAGTACGTCGTCACCGACAAGAACGTCCACATCACCGAGGACAAGAAGCTGACCGGCACCGACACCTTCCCGGTGTTCGTCGCCAAGGGTCACAGCGTATAAAATACCCCGCCAGCAAAACGCTGACACAGGGGAGACGTAACGCTCATAGAGGTCGAACTCCCTCTCCCCGGAGACGACTTTGATGAGAGGGCGGGGGAGAGCCAGACTTTCCCTCGCCCTCATTTTGTGAAACTCGCACGGAGGTGCTTATGAAAATCCTGTACGCAGCCAGCGAGGCTGCACCCTTTGCCAAGTCCGGCGGCCTGGCCGATGTTGCGGGCGCTCTGCCCAAGGCGCTGGTCCGCGACGGCATCGACGCCCGCGTCGTTATGCCGCTGTACGGCGACCTGAAATTCAAGGATACGCTGACCTATGTCACCAACTTCAGCGTACCCGTGGGCTGGCGCAGCCAGTACTGCGGTCTGTTCAAGGCCGAGCGCGACGGCGTTGTCTTTTACTTCATCGACAACGAGTATTACTTCAAGCGCAGCGGCCTGTACGGCTTCTATGACGACGGCGAACGTTTCGCGTTCTTCTCCCGCGCCATTCTGGAGATGCTGTTCTACACCGACTTTGAGCCGGACATCATCAACTGTAATGACTGGCAGACCGCACTGACGCCCGTCTACCTGAACCTGTACTACCGCCATCTGGATAAGTTCAGCCGCATCAAGACGGTGTTCACGATCCACAACATTGCCTACCAGGGCAAGTATGGTCTGGATATTCTCGAGGATACCTGCGGCATCGGCGCACGTGACGCCCATGTTGTGGAGTATGACGGCTGCGCCAACTTCATGAAGGGCGCCATCGAGTGCGCAGACAAGGTCACCACCGTCAGCCCGACCTACGCGCAGGAGATTCTCGACCCGTGGTTCAGCCACGGTCTGGACGGCTTGCTGCGCCAGAAGCAGTATAAGCTGTGCGGCATTCTGAACGGTATTGACGTCGATGTCTTTAACCCTGCCACCGACCCTGACATTGCCAAAAACTACGACGCCGAGACCTTCCAGGAGGGCAAGGCTGTCTGCAAAGAGGCCCTGCAGGACGAGTTCGGCCTGCATAAGGATGGCAGCCCGGTCATGGCCATGGTCACCCGGTTGGTTGGCCACAAGGGCGTTGACCTGGTTCAGGCCATCGCCGAGGGTCTGCTGCAGCAGGGCATCGAGCTGGTCATCCTCGGCTCCGGCGAGGCCCAGTATGAGAACTTCTTCAACGAGCTGTGCGCACGCAACCCGGGCCGCGTCGGTGTCTACATCGGCTTCAACGCCAAGCTGGCACAGCAGATCTACGCCGGTGCCGACATCTTCCTGATGCCGTCCCGCTCCGAGCCCTGCGGCCTGGCCCAGATGGTCTCCTGCCGCTACGGCACGATCCCCGTCATCCGCGAGACCGGCGGCCTGAAGGACTCTATCCACGACTCCGGCGACGGCTACGGCAACGGCTTTACCTTTGCCAACTACAACGCCCATGAGCTGTATGAGGCCTGCTGGCGCGCCAAGGAAGGCTATTGGCAGAAGGACGGCTGGCCCGTGCTGGTCAAGCGCGCCATGGAGTGCGACTTCAGCTGGTCCAACTCCGCCAAGAGCTACGAGGGCCTGTACAACGAGGTCGTCAACCTCTGGTAATCTTTTCATAAAATGCGGTCTTTCGTCGAAAAGCGGAGGACCGCATTTTTCGTTGAAAAAAGCAGCATTTTTCTCAAAAAATCGCTTGACATTTCTTCTGCCAGCCGTTATAATAATACACGTCGTCAGGGCCACGGCCCACGGCAAAAAGAATATGCGGATGTGGCGGAACTGGCAGACGCGCTAGATTCAGGTTCTAGTTCCCTTAAAAGAGTGTGGGTTCAAATCCCTTCATCCGCACCATAAGACTGTGATGAAAAAGATGTCACAGTCTTTTTTCTTTGTTGTAGCGTCGAAAATCGGCGATTTCGCCAACCGATTTTTGAACACGGTTTTACAGTGTTGTCCAACCATTTTTGGGCGGTTTGCCCACCCTGAAGCCCACTTTCTCTGCCATTTTTTGGAATTTGGCAGGGGAGTGGGCAATTTTTTTGAGAAAAAACAGAATAAATCCTGCTGTTTTCAGAATGTTTTCAATTTCCCCGTAGCCATACCAGAACCCGGATCTTTCGACAGAAGAGCGCATCAGCGACCTGATGAGCCGGATGACCCTTGAAGAAAAGATCCTGCAGACAGATCAGTATTATTCCGGCGATTTTACAACGCAGGACGAAAACGGCAAGGTTACCGCCGTGGATATGCAGCGGTTTGATGCACTGATGCAGCACAATAGTGTCGGCAGTGTGCAACTGCGCGGTATGACTGCTGCCCAAGCCAATGTTGTGCAGCGGTATGCCATAGAAAACACACGTCTTGGCATCCCATACCTTTTTAGCGAGGAAGCACTGCATGGGCTGATGACAAACAACGCAACCAGTTTTCCGCAGCAAATTGGTCTGGCGGCAAGCTTTGAGCCTGAACTCGGGCGCGAGATGGGACACGCCATTGCGGCAGAGTCCCGGGCTTGCGGGATTCACGAAACATACAGCCCCGTCATGGATCTGATTCGTGATCCACGGTATGGTCGCGCGGAAGAATCCTATGGTGAGGACACATACCTTTGTGCTGAGTTTGCACGCGAAACCGTATTGGGTATGCAGGGGACAGACCTGACGACACCGGACACCGTGGCTGCCGAACCCAAGCACTACGTCGGCTACGGCAACCCTGTGGGGGGACTGAACTGCGCCCCCTGCACCATGGGTCGGCACGATGTATTCAGCGACTGTCTGCCTGTCTTTGAAGCGGCTTTTGCAGACGGCAAAGCGTGCGACGCTATGTGCAGCTACAACTCCATCGACAGTATTCCGGTATCCATGGACCATGAGCTTTTAACGGATGTCCTGCGCGGGCAGTTTGGTATGCCGGGGTTTGTCCGCAGCGACCTGACGGCGGTTTCCCGCCTGTATGACTGGCACTTTATTGCCGAAACGCCGGAGGAGGCCATCCGCCTTGGGCTGGAAGCCGGCGTGGACTTGCAGCTTTACGACTTTCCGCATGATGTCTGGCAGAAAGCGATTGCCCACCTGATTGAAAGCGGTTCCATGAAGATGTCGGTGCTGGATACGGCGTGTCGGCGTGTGCTGCGTATGAAATTTGCACTGGGGTTGTTTGAAAATCCTTATACGGATGAAAAACGCGCCGATAAAATCCTGCGCTGCCCGGAACACCTGACCACCGCGGAAAAAATAGCGGAAAAATCCATCGTATTGCTCAAGAATGACGGCTTGCTGCCGATCAGAAAAGACCTGCGCAGCGTGGCAGTCATCGGTCCGGCAGCTGATACGGTTTCTTATGGCGACTATACCGAAACACGCGGCCGTAAAGGCGGGGTTTCTGTGCTGGACGGAATCCGTGCTGCAGTCAGCCCTGAAACCGAGGTGCTGTATGAGCGCGGCTGCAACTTTTTGGGGCAGGCGCTGCACCCGTTTGATCCGTCCATGCTGCGCGATGAAAACGGCGAATCCGGGCTGACAGGTCACTATTATAACGGACCTGTGCCGCAGGGCGAACCGGTGCAGGTTCGCACGGATCGCACCGTCAACTTCAACTGGATTTTCGCACTGCCGCATCCTGCCCTGGATGCCAACTGTTTCAGCGTTGTCTGGACGGGTTCTGTGGTTATGCCCCGCACAATGGATGGCTGCATCGGGCTGAGTACGCAGGATAGTATGCGCCTGTACGTGGATGACAAACTGCTGATTGATGGCTGGGGCAAGGATAAGAGCGCTGACCAGGCATTGGATTTCCACTTTGAAGCCGGACGCACTTATAAAATCCGCATTGAGTTTGTCAACGACCGGCGGGGCGCCCGCGTGATTTTCGGGTACAGCGCCGGGCGGGAAAATTTCCCCGCAGCAGTGGAAGCCGCACGCAAAGCGGATGTCGCCATCCTTTGCATGGGCGACAACGAGGAGACCAGCGGCGAGAACTTTGACCGCACCGACCTGAACCTGCCCGGCAGACAGCTTGAGCTGGTACAGGCTGTTTATGCAACCGGAACCCCTGTGGTGCTGGTGCTGCAAAGCGGACGCCCCGTTACGGCGAATTGGGAAAACGATCATCTGCCTGCCATTCTGGAGGCGTGGTTCCCCGGTGAGCAGGGCGGCACCGCTATTGCAAAAACACTGTTTGGCGATGCAGCCCCGGGTGGACGGCTTCCCATCACATTCCCGCGCAGTGTCGGGCAGATTCCCTGCCATTACAGCCGGCGACCCGGCGGCGGAAAACGCTATGTGGAGATGGACTGGCTGCCGCTGTATCCGTTTGGCTACGGTCTGACCTACACAACATTTGCTTACCGCGATATGGCCCTGAGCCGCAGCGTGATCGACCCGCAGGACACGGTCACTGTCAGTGTCACGGTCACCAATACCGGCAAGTACACCGGCGATGCCGTGCCGCAGCTGTATGTGCGGGATATGTTCAGCTCCGTCGTAAAGCCGGAGCGCCAGCTGGCAGCTTTCCGCCGTCTGACGCTTGCGCCCGGTGAAAGCCGTCGGGTGGAACTGACTGTCGGACCAAAGCAGCTGCGTACCCTTGGTCCTGATTATGTATGGCGGGTAGAACCCGGAAAATTTGAACTCCAGCTTGGCGACAATGCAGAGAATATTCTGCTGCGCGCCGACCTGACCGTAGAGTAAAGCAAGGAAGGAGAAACGGCGTATGTTGTATCTGGGCGTAGATCTTGGCGGCACAAACATCAAGGCCGCACTTGTGAACAGCGAGGGTGAAATTCTGTGCGAAGCCAACACCCCCACAAACCTGCCGCGCCCGGCGGAAGCTGTCTGCGATGACATTGCAGCGCTGTGCCTGCAGCTGGCGGAGGGAAAGGACGTTGCAGGTGTTGGTGTCGGATGCCCGGGAACTGTGGACGGCGGAACGGTGCTGTATTCCAACAACCTAGATTGGCATGATTTTGCAATGGAGGAATATCTGGCGCAAAAGACAGGTCTGCCGGTTGCCGTTGGTAATGATGCAAATGTTGCTGCATTGGGCGAGGCTCTTGCGGGCTGCGCTAAAGGCGCACAGAGTACGGTTGTCGTTACTCTGGGTACCGGCGTTGGCGCAGGAGTTGTACTGGACGGAAAACTGCTGACAGGCTACACCGGCGCCGCCTCCGAAGCCGGACACATGGTGATTCTTGATACAGCAGACGCCCCGCGCTGCACCTGCGGACGTCATGGATGCCTTGAGGCACTGGCCAGTGCCACCGCACTGATCCGCATGACAAAAGAAGCACGGCTTGCCCACCCGGAAAGTGCGCTGAACGTGCTGGCCGCAAAGCCGGAAGACGTGAACGGTCGCACGGCATTTGATGCCGCTGCGCAGGGGGATGCCGCCGCACAGCAGGTTGTGGATACCTACATTCATTATCTTGCGGTAGGCATTGCCAACCTGATCAACATCTTTTTCCCGGAGGTCATCGGGCTGTCCGGCGGTGTAGCCAACCAGGGTGAAAACCTGCTGAAGCCGCTGCGTGCCGCCGTGGAGCCCATGGTGTTCGGACATGATTTTGCCCAAAAACATACCCGCATTACAGCCTGCACGCTGGGCTACCGCGCAGGGGTCATCGGTGCAGCCCTGCTGGCCAAAAGCCGCATGGAATGAGGAAAATTAAGATGGACATCAAAAAAGAATATGAGCGATGGCTTGCTAATGCAACGGCAGATGCCGATGTTGCCGCCGAACTGAAAACGCTGGATGATGCAAAAGTCGAGGATGCATTCTACCGTGACCTTGCCTTTGGCACGGGTGGTCTGCGCGGCGTAATCGGTGCGGGTACTAACCGCATGAATATTTACACGGTCGCAAAAGCATCGCAGGGCTTGGCTGACTATCTGAAGAAAAACTTTGCAGAACCTTCTGTGGCAATCGGCTATGACAGCCGCATCAAGAGCGACGTGTTCGCAAAAGTTGCCGCTGGTGTGTTTGCGGCAAATGGAGTGAAAGTCAATATCTGGCCTGTTCTGATGCCTGTTCCTACAGTGTCCTTTGCGACCCGTTATCTGCATACCTCTGCGGGTGTCATGGTCACCGCTTCCCACAACCCCGGCAAATACAACGGCTACAAGGTTTACGGCGCAGATGGCTGCCAGATTACCACTGAGGCTGCTGCGGAGATTCTTGCCGAAATCGAGAAGCTGGACATTTTTGCAGACGTCAAGACTAGCGATTTTGAAGCAGGTGTTACAAGCGGCAACATCCAGTACATCCCGGACGAAGTCTATACCGCATTTGTGAATGAGGTCAAGAATCAGTCTGTCCTGTTTGGCGAAGAAGTCAATAAGGATGTGGCTATTGTTTACAGCCCGCTGAACGGCACCGGCCTGAAGCCTGTGACCCGCACACTGAAGGAGATGGGCTACACCAACATCACCGTGGTCAAGGAGCAGGAGCAGCCGGACGGGAACTTCCCGACTTGCCCGTACCCGAATCCGGAGATTAAAGAAGCTATGGCACTGGGCATGGAGTATGCCAAAAAGTGCAATGCGGATTTACTGCTTGCCACCGACCCGGACTGCGATCGTGTGGGCATTGCAGTCAAGAACAAGGCGGGTAAATATGAACTGCTGACCGGAAACCAGACAGGTATGCTGTTACTGGATTATATTTGCTGCCAGCGTGTGAAACACGGCAAGATGCCCGCCGACCCGGTCATGGTTAAGACCATCGTGACGATGGATATGGGGGAACAGATTGCCACCCATTATGGTTTGCGGACAATCAATGTGCTGACGGGATTCAAGTTTATCGGTGAGCAGATTGGCAAGCTGGAAAAGCAGGGCAGGGCAGACAGCTATGTGTTCGGCTTTGAGGAAAGCTACGGCTACCTGACCGGCTCCTACGTCCGCGATAAGGACGGCGTGGACGGTGCTTACATGATCTGCGAGATGTTCAGCTACTACGCCACCAAGGGCATCAGCCTGCTGGATAAGCTGGACGAGCTGTACAAGACCTATGGCTACTGCCTGAACACCCTGCACAGCTACGAGTTCGACGGCAGCGCCGGTTTTGCCAAGATGCAGAGCATTATGCAGGCATTCCGCGGCAATATCAAAGCGTTTGGCGGTAAGAAGGTTGTAAAGCTGCTGGATTATGCTTATGGCCTGGACGGGCTGCCCAAGTCTGAAGTGCTGAAGTTCCTGCTGGAAGATAACTGCTCTATTGTCGTGCGTCCCTCCGGCACGGAGCCGAAACTGAAAATTTACATTTCTGTCAGTGCCGAAAACAGAGAAGCTGCTGAAAAGGTCGAATGTGAAATTGTGAAAGACGCCGAGAAGTGGTTTGCTTAAAGTGAAGATTTTAGCGCCCTGTGCTGAGCGCCATAACCTATTTTGGTGCAGCTGCGACCGCACGGGGCATCGGCGGCATAGCCGAGGCTGGAATGCGGTGTTTCTACTCTGGCTGGGCATGACACAGTCAGCGTTTATTGTGTGCTATTTTTTGCGAGAACAGGAAACAGAAGATGCCTGAGTAAAAAATGAAATTTTGAGGTAAAGGAGATCCATATGAATATACTGAAATTGACTCCCAGCTGCAAGGATTACCTGTGGGGCGGCAGCCGCCTGCGCAGTGACTTTGGCATCAAGAGCGATCTGAACCCGCTGGCCGAGGCGTGGGTGCTTTCCTGCCACCCGGACGGTCCCAGCTATCTGGCGGACGGCACAACGCTGGCGGACTATGTGACCGCCCACCCGGGCTGCCTTGGCACCGACTGCGAGAAGTTTGAACAGTTCCCAATCCTGACAAAGTTCATTGACGCAAAGAACAATCTGTCCATTCAGGTACACCCCTCCAACGAGTACGCGCTGAAAAACGAGCATCAGTACGGCAAGACCGAAATGTGGTATGTGCTGGACTGTGAGCCGGGTGCCTTCCTGTACTATGGCTTTGACCATGAAATCTCCAAGGCGGAGTTTGAGGAGCGCATCAAGAATAACACCCTGACCGAGGTGTTGAACGCCGTGCCGGTGCACAAGGGTGACTGCTTCTTTATTCCGGCCGGCACGCTGCACGCCATTTGCAAGGGCATTGTCATTGCCGAGGTACAGCAGAACTCCAACGTGACCTACCGTGTGTACGATTACGGCCGTGTGGGGGCGGACGGCAAGCCCCGCGCCCTGCACGTGGAGAAGGCGTTGGACGTGACCCTGCGCACCCCGCCTGTCAAGCATGACTTCGGCAGCCATCTGGCGCAGGGTGAATATTTCACCGTGGATGCCAAGAACGGCGCGTTTGAGGACACAGCGGACGAGAAGAGCTTTGTTTCGCTGCTCGTCACAGACGGCGAGGGTGAGCTGACCTGCGGTGGTGAGACCGTGGTCGTCAAGAAAGGCGACAGCTTCTTCCTGCCCGCAGGCAGCGGCAGCTATGCCGTGCGCGGTACCTGTCAGACCTTGGTGACAAGGGTGTGAAGTAAGACTATTCGCTTGGCAGCGAACATCGGGATAGAAAAACACCGCAACTTAGAAATCAATCTGTGCTGGATACGCAAGCAAAACAGATGAAAAAAGTTTATAAAAGCAAGATGGTAAGGATACACATAATAATAGGTGAAGTAATATAAGGCAATACCGCATAATTCTAAGTACCGATACGGCGAGCAAGGTGCGGCAGCCGCCGGAACGGTGCTTAAGCCGTCAGGCGGGAATTGTGCGGTATTGCTATAAATTTTATGCTGTACCTGATACATTGCAAACAGCAGAAAAACTAGTACAGAGATATTTCATTGAAGAACTTACACTGAATCTTTTTAAATACAATATATCCAAAAGAAAATAGCAAATGGAATCCCCGAACGATTCATGCAATCCTGCGTAATGAGAAATATATTGGAGACAGCTTGTACCAAAAAACCTACACAACGGATTCACTCCCATTGAAAAGGTATCTTAATACCGGTCAGCGCTCAAAATACTATGCGATGGAAACGCATGAAGGTATAATTTCTAAGACCGATTACGAAAAGGTACAGAACCTACTTGCAAAGAAAAGCATTACAGGGGAGATTGATAGAACTTGTGTATTTTCAAAGAAAATCTACTGCTCAATATGCGGCGCTATATGCTCTAGAAAAGGGCCGCCCACGCAAGGATTTGTATGGTGCTGCCGAACGCATTTGCAATCGAAAGCTCTTTGCCTACTCAAATCAATCCGTGAGGATGAACTCCAACAGGCGTTTTTGTCAATCTATAATCGACTGCAATGTAATCAGAAAACGATTCTGGAACCACTTGTGGATGACCTGCTTGGGTTACGGCATTTGCAAGAACAAAAATATAAAAAACGCCTTGCACTTGGAGAAGATATTCAGCATCTTGCAAAACAGAAACACAATCTTACCAGAATCCATACACTAGGTTATATTGAGGAACCACAATTTATAGAGCGAAGTGCAGCCATTGAGCAGCAAATCAGGGAAAGGAAACAACAGCTTTCACGAAATGATATGTCTAACACATCGGAAAAAATTCTACAAAAAACAAGACTCATCCAGAAGAAACTTTCCAGTACACCGCCGCTGGAATTATTTGACGAGTCTGTCTTTAAAGAGCTTGTGAAAAAAGTGCTGATCAGCAATACGGCAATCCAATTCGAACTCATCAATGGCATGAAGTTATCAGAAAGCCGTGCAGCCACATGAAGAACAGGTACATTCCTTTCGGCTATCAGATTCAAAATGGAGATTCAGTCATCAACACGGAACAAGCCGCAACTGTACAACACATATTCTATGCGTATACCGAAGGACAGAGTTTTAAGGAAATTGCAGAATACTTGACCACAAGTGGCACAGCCTATCACTTTTCAGATAATAGCTGGAACAAAAATATCGTTGCCCGCATACTTGCAAATGAGATTTACTGTGGAGCCAAAGGATACCCAGCCATTATTTCAAAAGAAGTTTACAGCCAAGCTGCCAGCATCCGAAGCAATAAAACCGTAACATATTCAGCAGTGCTAAAACCATTTCGAAGCGATATGCAGTGTGCCTGCTGCGGTGAGCGCCTATACTGGCGACCTAGAACCCAACAATGGACTTGCCGACAGTGCGGAATGTGGTCAAAGCCGATGCAACCTGAAAACATGGCACAACAAATCGTGGATAGGTTATACCAAATCCAACAGCACCCGGAAATAATCCACAATCCAAAGGAACAATGCAACACCCGGTCAATAGAAGTTGCTCAGCTGGATCATGAGATTCACACAGCCCTTGCATTACCAGAGCTGGATGCAGATGCAATCATCGACAAAATTCTGCGCCGAGCAGAACTGCAATTTAATTACTGCGCAGCAGGGGATGACGATCCGACAACAATGCAAATCAAGCGCGCCTGCAAAGAATTCAAACCCACAGATACATTTCCAGAATCATTCTACAGCTCCATCGTCAGCAAAATCATCTTACACCTCGATACACATATCGACATCAAACTGCGAAACGGACAGACATTATAATAAGGAAGAGCACCATGAGCAACGCAAGAATCATCGAAATTCCAGCCACTAGACAGATACGCAGTGGGAAAAACAACACCATGCGAAAAATGCGAGTGGCGGCCTACTGCCGCGTCAGCACCGAGGAAGAAGAACAACAGGGAAGTTTTGAAACGCAGAAACTGTACTACACTGAGAAAATCAACTCAACCTCAGAATGGGAACTGGCCGGGATTTATGCCGACGACGGTATCTCCGGCATCCATACAAAAAAGCGTGACGGATTTAACCAGATGATTCAAGACTGCAAAAAGAAGAAAATCGACCTAATCCTTACAAAATCCATTTCGCGCTTCGCCCGCAACACGCTGGACAGCATCCAATATGTCCGAATGCTGAAAGCAATCGGCATTGCGGTGATTTTTGAAAAAGAAAACATCAACACGTCAACAATGAACTCCGAAATGATTCTGACGGTGCTGAGCGCCTTTGCACAGGCGGAAAGTGAGTCGATTTCGCAGAACGTAGCACGCGGTAAACGAATGGGGTTTAGGCAGGGAAAATTCCCGTTTCCCTATGGACAGATACTTGGCTACCGAAAAGGCTTGGATGGTAAACCAGAGGTAATCCCCGAAGAAGCCGAAGTGATTCGCATGATATTCAACAGCTATCTGCAAGGAGCCAGTCTACTGACCATTAAAAAGAAACTGGAAGCGGGCGGGGTTCTGACTGCAAGAGGAAACAAAAAGTGGTCGTCCGAGAGCGTACAGCGGATTCTCCAAAATGAGAAATACTGTGGCGATGTGCTGCTGCAAAAGACCTTTATCGAGGATGTACTGACAGGCGTTTCCAAGAAAAACACGGGTCAGTTGCCACAATACTACATTGAAAACAACCATGAAGGTATCGTCACCAAGCAGATGTTCCGTGAGGTGCAGGCTGAAATCGCCCGCCGCAATAGTAAGTCGGCAGCTAACCAACGCAAACGACACCAAGGCCGCTATAACAGCAAATAGGACTTCCGGAGGAATGGTTGAAGCAAAAATAAAAGCCCGTTGTCGCTTCGGTTGTCGAGCCGGTTGTCGGTCTGGTTGTCGGGCAAAAATCCCGAAAGCCTTGATATTGCGGCACTTTTCCCTCTCTGACAACCATGACAACCAATATTATAAAGAAAAAGGAAATAGTAAAAAAATAGTATCGCCCGATAAAGAAAAAAGGTTTTCTGATGTCCGTTGTCGGAACTTCGTTGTCAGACCTTTCCTTGTCGGGCTTTTTTCATTTAATTAGGAGGAATATCGTATGACAAATATCGTGAACAGTACACTACCCACCCCAAATAACCATTCGGAGAAAAATAAACCGGATGGAGTTTTTGTGATTAAGCAAGGCAAAACAAATTATAAAGTCAAAGTGTTTTTTGACCATAGTAGCGGTTTGACTGCTGAGGACAGATTGAAACGCATTATTCAGGCAGAAGCAGAGAGAGAATCTGCGTAAGTAATATGAAAAATATCCATGCACCCCCTTGACAAAAGCTTTCAGAAGATACGCTCCTGTCGGCAATGGAGCGGGCAGGGGCCGAGGATATCCAGAACTACCACGAATACTACGCCAAGGACGAGAACTGGAAAAATTTTGTTCTGCATAACAAAGGCCCGGAAGCGTGGGAGCAGGACAAAGCAGAGCGGGAAATGGTGCTGACCGAGTTTATTCCGTACCTCAAACAGCACTGCAATCTTTCGGCCATGGAGCAGACGGCCACCACCGCTTTGCAGGAGGGGCAGAACATTTCGCCGGAACAGACTTCCTATTACACTGCGGTTGTGGCCTATGTGCAGGACTGCCGCTCGATGCTCAACCAAGGCCAGTATGACTTGCCGGAACCGCCCAAGTTGGCCGACTTCGACCAGAGCTTGCAGGACTACGAGGCACAGGTGCAGGCCGAGATCGCGCAGGAAGCGGCCGCTGCCGGAATGACCGTAGAGGAATACGCGGCGGCAGGTTTTGAGGCACCGCAGCAGGACAGCTTTTCCATCTACCAGCTGCGCAATGAAGATTCCACCCGCGTTTACCGTTTTGAACCTTACGACCGCCTGCAGGCTGCCGGTTTGACCGTGGACAAGGCCAACTATACGGAAGTATACGCCGCGCCGCTGACTGCTGGCACCACGTTGGAGGACATCTACCGTACATTCAATGTGGACCATCCGGCAGATTTCAAGGGACACTCGCTGTCTGTTTCGGATGTAGTGGTGCTGCACCAGAACGGGCAGGATACCGCCCACTACTGCGACAGTGTGGGCTTCCAGCAGGTGCCGGAGTTCTTGAGGGAAAATCCGCTGCGCACCGCAGAACTTTCCACGGAACAAAACGAAAATATGATTGATGGTGTGTTGAACAATGCGCCCTCTCTGGGCGAATTGGAGGCAAAAGCAAAGGTCTGGGAACTTTCTTTTTTGAACACCGGCTCAACGATAAAGGAGCGATTGCCAATGCGATAAGTCGAATCCAGAGTAAGCATCTCTGGATTTTTTGTTTTTTCAGGGTTTGTCTTTTTCGCTTGCATCGTAAAAATCCCCTTTCTTAAAAATCAAAAAATGAGCCAACGGACGGCTGCTGGCAGCAGCCCACGGGAATCTCACCCCTGCATTCCTCATGCAGCCCTACTCATTGCCTGCGACGCTCTGAACGCTCGGACTTTGACGGTAAGGGAGTATCAGCCTGTCGGTATGTCATGGCCCGCAAGCAGCTGCGCTTGCATTGCGGCGTGGTGGTGATCGCTCCACTTTTCAGAGAAAAGCATCGTGGCGCACCCGCCGTCCGGCTCGATACAGACAGCAACGTATCCGTTTGCCCTATGATGCACCGCCATTGTCCTGCGGGCTTTCTTTGTCAAAGAACTAGAAAAGGCACCGTATGGAAAGGGGAACAGCACACGATGCCTACGTTGAATCAGGTCAAGTCAAAATCAAGGATAGCAATTATCAGTTTTGCTTCCAGACGATTGCGCAGTTCTTCATCAACTTGCAGACGAGGATAGCCGTCAGAGCCATAGCTCGTCCGAGTTGACAGTGCAGCAATGTAGCTAGAATAATGCCGGACTACCCGGCTCACTGCTTCGGCGTCTCCTGCAACAGCGGCAGCGATTATCGGGTAAGGAAGCAGCGATGCCCGTGTGTGCGCAGATTTAGTCATCCGCTTCACCTCCCATCAGCTTTTTCAGCAGCCGATAGGCTTTATACCTGCGAGTATTGACCGTTCTTCTGGCCATGCCCATGCACTTTGCTATCTGTTCGTCTGTCATCCATAGAAACCAGTGCATCATAAAAATTTCCCGGTCTTTTGGTGACAGCCGTAGAAGTGCTGTGGCCAATCGGTCGTTCTCGATTAGCACAACAGCATTTCCCACGGGAAAAGCCGTATACTCCCATGAGTAACGATCGTAAACTGCAAGCTGGGCCACATCTGCCTCGGACAGTTCTTCCAAAGATGCAAAACGTTTTTGATGACGGCTGATCTGCCGATAGCCGTTACATGCCTCGCATTTCAACACCTTTTTGCAGTAGCTGTCAAAGGCGTGCTGCTTGTGTTCGTAGTAGCGGTTTGGTTTCAAGTTTTCACCTCCCCTCGTGCTGGGAGGCAGCTCTTTTCTTCCCCTTTCGCTCACTACTCGTTCACCAACGGGTTCATTTGGCTGATTTTTAAGATTGGTATGAAAATTTTTCCTGCCGTTCATAGAATTGTTCCTTTCGTTCTGTTCGGGTTTATAGGCCGGAGCAAAACGAGGCGGAGAACGGCATCCGATACCCAATCGTAGGTTGTCAAAATGCGGGGCTTTATCGGATGTGAATTGAAGTATATAAAAAGCGAGCCACAACTCACTTCTATGAGTATGGCTCGCCCCTACGTTATTTGAATATTTTTTTAATTGGTGTTAGGGCTTTTCGAGTGGGCGGTAAGCCCCATTTTATTTTGCGCTCCTTTATTTTGATACTCTTATCCATATAGCTCTTTGCTTCAAATTGTGAGCTATAACTCACACAATGTGAGTTGTATGGTTATTTATATGAGCGATAGCACACCCTACAATGAGGTAGAGGTGATGTATAGTGAACAATCCTCTTGACTTGTTTGCATGGAAAGTGCGGTCAGAACGTAAGCGGCAGCATTTGACACAGAGAAAATTGGCTGAACGGCTCAATATGAACGCCCGTACAATCATAGATTTGGAAACCTGCCAGAGTAACCCCAAATTTGAAACGGTGGCTCTTGTCGCCAAAGAGTTAAATATCAGCGTGGATGCTGCCATTTTTCCAGACATGGTAAATCAGACGGTTTCAAAAACAGTTGTAGACTTCTTTGCCGGGAAAAGTGAGGCGGAAATTGAAAAATATATTGCGCTTTGCAAACAGGCGGAAGCATTTCAAAAAGACGAATAACGCGGTCGGATATATCAATCCCGGCCGCGTTATTTTTTACCTATTTGTTTCTATGCGGACGGATTATGATATACGCACAATGGAACCTCCGCATCGCATACGCTGAATTTTGTTAAGCAAGGCTCCATCCAGCCGCATTCTTTCGGATGTTGACAAACTCCTGATAAATGCCGGGCTGCTTCAAAAGTTCTTCGTGCGTGCCCTGCTGTGCAATCTGGCCGTTGTCAATGACCAAAATCTGATCGGCATTCTGGATGGTATTCAGACGGTGGGCGATTACGAGAAGTGTCTTGCCCTTTACCAGTTCCGAGATGGCCTCCTGAATATAGCTTTCGTTATCAGTATCTACGCTTGCGGTAGCTTCATCCAAAATGATGATAGGGGCATCTTTCAAGATGCAGCGTGCAATCGAGATGCGCTGCTTTTCACCGCCGGAGAGTGTAGCACCGCCTTCACCAACTACGGTCTGGAATCCATCAGGCAACGCCATGATGAAATCATAGCAGCGGGCCTTCTTAGCAGCTGCATAGACTTCTTCCTCTGTGGCGTCCGGTTTGCCTATGCTGATATTGTTGTAAATGGTATCTTGGAATAAGTACACTCGCTGGAATACCATGCTGATCTGCTCCATCAGCTCTGCCAAAGGCACGTTCCGAATGTCCATACCTCTTATTATTATGCTGCCAGATTTTACATCCCAAAGCCGAGCCAGCAAATTGGCAATAGTAGACTTTCCGCTGCCAGAAGGTCCGACTAAAGCAGTCATAGAATCTTTCTTCATGTCAAAGCTGATATGATGCAGAACTTCTTTGTCCTGATAAGCAAATACAACATCGTTAAACTGAACTTCTGGCTGTCCCGGCTGTGCCTGTGCAGGAAGATGCTGCTTGCCCGTGTCGGGAAGTTCAGGCTCATTCAGGACTGCTTCAATGCGGTCAAGAGCTGCATTCATAACGGTAAGGCGAGATGCTTCCCCATAAAGAGCTTTCAGCGGTCCAAAGAGGTCAAACACAAACAGCAGAACACCAAGCACATAGGCCAGCGGAAGTGCGCCGCGCTGTTCCAATACAATCGACAAGCCGAAAATCGCCGCAATACCAATGCCGTAAAGGATATTCAGACTCATTGTCCATGGTGTCATTTTCTGCTCAAAAGCAAGGGAGGTGTTTCTGGAACGCTGGAAATTGTCAGTCAATTCTTCTGATTTTTCGCCCAGCAGGTTGTAGCTCTTGATGACGCCAATGCCCTCCACAAAGGATAGCACCGCATCGGTCAGCCGTTCGCTCTGCTCCTGCCGCTCTGCGGCTTCCCGCAGGGAAACCTTGTTCATTCCTTTTGACACCAGCCATGCCAGAACCGTGACGGCGGCAGCAATCAAACCAAGCTGTACGTTCAAATAAAACATGAATACCAGCAGAATCAAGGAGGACAGCAGATAGCCCATCATGTTGCCCAGCGTACTCATAGCGACTTCTTCAATGAATACCATATCCGTGCTAAGAACAGAGCTGATTTTGCCAATGTTGCCGGAAGTAAAATAGCCCATCGGAAGTTTCCGCAGATGGCTGCCCAGTTCCATGCGTTTATCCGCAAACATCAAATATCCTGCGGCACTTTGCAGGCTGTCGCTGAGGTAATGAACAAGCATTTGCACCAACACTGCTGCGGCAAGTCCAAGGCCGATATAAAGGCAAGTCTGGCTGGTCAGTGTGTCAGCTGCAAAGCGGCTTAAAACTACAAAGGCAAGAACGATTGGCATTTTTGACAAAATGGATTCCAAAAACGCACAAACGAATGCACCTTGAATACGGCCTTTATAACGGCCGGAGAGTTTCAAAATTCTTGAAAACATCGCAAACATTTAGGCTCCCTCCTTTGCAGTGTGTACTTTCCATTCGGCACTGTCCTGTGCGGCTTTCCACAATTTCTGATATTCAGGGCAGGAGCGAATCAACTCCTGATGCTTACCCGCTGCTACCAATTTTCCGTGGTCGATGACACAAATTTGATCGGCATTCATAATGGCGGGCAGTTTGTGAGCAATCACCACGAGGGTCTTGCCTTTTACAAGTTCTGCAATGGCTGCTTCCATCTTTTCTTCATTTTCGGGGTCAGCATAGGCTGTTGCTTCATCAAGAACTACAATGGGAGCATCCTTTAAGATTGCTCGCGCCAGAGAAATACGCTGACGCTGACCGCCGGAGAGCATTTTTCCGGCATCGCCTGCCATGGAGTGAATGCCCTGCGGAAGTTTTTCAATGAACTCCATGCACTGAGCTTTCTTTGCGGCCTCTATTACTTCTTCATCCGTTGCAGTCAACCGACCGAGCCGGATGTTTTCCAGCAGAGAAGTATTAAACAAATACTGATCCTGCGCCACATAGGAGATACGACTGTTCAATGCTTCAAGGCTCATATCGCAAAGTTTCTGTCCGCCGATGGAAATGCTGCCATTTTGCGGGTCATAATAGTGAATCAGCAGTTTTGCCAAGGTACTCTTGCCGGAGCCAGATTCACCGACAAGAGCAGTTTTTTGTCCAGCCTTTGCCGTAAAGGAAATATCATGGAGAACTTCATCCTCAACCACCGCGGGCTTTCCATCCGGGCCGGGCTGTGTTGTCTGGTAAGCGAAAGAAACATGGTCGTAAGTAATGGTGTCATCTATTCCATGGAATCTTTCATTCGTCTGCTGAAGTTCCGGCGCATCCAACACCTGCTCCAATGCGGAGATTTTATAGTTGAGCTGGGGCATGGTTGGCAGAAAGCCAAGAGATTTCAGCAGCGGCATACCGATACTCAAAGAAAGACACAGCACCAAAATCAAATTGGGCAGAGCCGACCAGCCGCAGAGGACAAACCATGCACCCACAGGCAGGGTTAGGATGATGGTACAAGGAAGCAGGCTGCTGTAAATCGCCATCCACGGCCATGCCGCCCTATACCATGCCAGTGTATAGTTCCGATAATCTGATATATCTTTGCGGAACCGTTCGTAAGAATCTGCGTCTTTATTGAAAACCTTGACGACTTCCATACCGTTGATGTACTCAATAATGGTATTGTTCATCTTTTGCCCGGCCATATAGTAAGGTCCCATTTTCTTCATACCAACGGAATACATCGTCATCATGGCAACTAAGCTAAGCGGAATGGATGCCAAAGATAATAGTGCCAGCTTCCAGTCTACAAAGAACATTGCCACATAAACTGCAATGGGAACCATCAGGTTGGCGATGCCCTCCGGCATAGAGTGTGCCAGCAGAACTTCCAGACTGTCTACATCGTCCACGAACAGCTTTTTCACGGTGCCAGTGCCTTTGTCCTGAATAACACCCAGCGGCAGTTTTTCAAACCGTTTTTGCAGAGCCGTCCGCAGGCGGAGCAGCGTGTCATAAGCTGCTTTATGAGAGAGATTCAGGCCCCAGCCATAGAAAAGAGCTTGCAGCACCAGACATACCAAGACCAGTATGACATGCTGGATGATAAAGGAAGCAGTGATTGCCTCCCCCATGACCAGCGGTGCAATTACCTGATATGCCAGCACAAAGGGAAAAACACCCAGCAGAACACTGACCAGTACAACGACCGTGGCCACATACATATTTTTCTTATATGGCCCTGCGTACTCAAAGATTTTTT
>OGQU01001043.1_pt1 | contig 25547 bp, 23 predicted proteins | sample 1553341 | NCBI WGS metagenome assembly OGQU01 (sample SAMEA2579920, study PRJEB22360) | human gut metagenome | biome: human gut; feature: human-associated habitat; material: faeces | place: Denmark | collected 2008/2010 | reverse complement strand
AGAATGTTGAAAGCATAGATGTAAATGGAAAAGCAATTGAAGATGAAGATAAAATTGCAGTGGCAGTCTCTGGCGGAAAAGATAGTCTAGCATTATTATATGCGCTAGCAGGTCTCAAACGCTTCTATCCCGCTTCTTTTACCATTTGTGCAATTACTATTGATATTGGCTTTGGAATGGATTTTACGCCTGTTCAGAGGCTTTGTGATGAACTTGACGTTCCATTTTTTATTTGTCATACGCAAATAAAAGATATTGTATTTCATCCTGAAAATCCAAATGGATCTTGCTCTTTTTGTGCGAATCTTCGTCGTGGTGCACTGATTTCAAAAGCATTAGAACTTGGCTGTACCAAGCTGGCTCTTGGTCACCATAAAGAAGATATTATATATACAATGATGATGTCTATGCTGTTTGAGGGGCGTTTTTATGCCGTATCACCATATACTGCATATGATGATAGTCAAATTGCTGTAATTCGTCCACTTATTTATGTAAGCGAGGGTGAAATTAAAAACTTTGCACAGCAGTATCAGCTTCCCGTTATTAAAAACCTTTGTCCGCGCGATGGTCATTCTGCAAGAAGTGATATGAAGCCACTTATGAAACAATTAACAGCTCTTTATCCAGATGCCAAGGATCGCTTTTTTCATGCTATTGAAAATGGCAATATTGATGACTGGACAGCTGCACGCACGCATATGGACGTAAAACAGTTGATCCAGAATAGAAAAATGCAAGAAAAAACACTAGATAAAGCTAAAAATTCTGCAAAAACAGTTCAATCCGGAGGTGAATTGTAAATGGGAGTTAATTCATACAGTGAGCAGATTGATATTGATAATACATACCGCCTGCGAATGCTAATCAGTACTCTTCCACCCTATGCAAAGGATTATTTTCGTGGTATCCAGCCTCATACAGAATCGCGCACCCGAATTGCTTATGCATATGATTTAAATGTGTTTTTTTCATATTTGCATGAAAATAATCCTATTTTTGCTCAAAAGGAAATTCGTGATATTACATTAGACGATTTGGAGAAGCTTCGTCCCACTGATATTGAGGAATATCTGGAATATTTGCAGGCATATACGGATCCACAAAATGAGGGAAGCAATAATACAAAAACAAACCATGAATTAGGATTAAAACGAAAGCTTGCTTCTCTTCGCTCTTTCTATCGATATTTTATTCAGCATGAAGATATTATGTATAACCCTGTTGATCTTGTAACTATGCCAAAAGTACATGATAAGGCAATTACAAGGCTGGATATCGATGAAGTGGCATTGCTGCTAGATCAGGCAGAAAGTGGTGATAAACTATCTGAGCGAGAACAACGTTTCCATGACAGGACAAAATTGCGTGATGTAGCGCTGCTTACATTAATGCTTGGAACAGGCATCCGCGTATCGGAATGCGTAGGACTAAATATTGATGACGTTGATTTTAAAAATGACGGTATTCGCATTCATAGAAAAGGCGGTAAGGAGGTTGTTGTTTATTTTGGAGATGAAGTTGAAAGTGCTCTTCTTTCATACATTGAAGAACGTAAAAAAACAGAGGCTGTAGCTGGTCATGAGGAAGCTTTGTTTTTATCACTTCAAAAAAAACGAATCAGTGTAAGAGCTGTTGAAAAGCTCGTAAAAAAATATGCTCAAACTGTTACGACAGTCAAACATATCACACCTCATAAGTTGCGCAGTACCTACGGAACAAATTTATATCGCGAAACTGGCGATATTTATTTGGTGGCAGATGTTCTTGGACATAACGATGTAAATACAACAAAAAAGCACTACGCTGCTCTTGAAGATGATAGACGACGCGGTGCAAGAAATGCGGTAAAGCTTAGAGATTAAAATCCGCACAAGTGGAAGAATAAGTAAAAAAAAAATTTTTGAAAAAAGTTGAAAAAGTGCACTTTATAATGTAAAGTTAAATTTGTTTTTTGATCTTTAGCTGCAAAAACAGCACTTTATTTTTACTACTAAAAATGATAATCTTATGTAAAGTTAAAAATGTATTTTAAACAAATATATCGAAAATAGCACTTTATGACGTAAAAGCTATGCCAATAGAGAGCTCCTATTTGACATAGCTTTTGATATTACTTAATAAAAATGTCTAAGTTTACGACGACGCCCTTTGCAGAATGGACATGGCTCTTGCGTCCTTATGCGGTAGTATAGCTTTAAGTTTGGAGACATACTGTACTTATGTCCTTTTGAACAGATCCACCAAACTGCTTTATTGTAACTGCTTAAAATATAGTTTGGATCTACAAGCAAAAAGTTAGCAAGTTCATCCCACTCTTCCATTTCTTCAGGATGGCGAACTTTAAATGAGTTGTATCCAGGAAGGATTTTTTTATCGCAACAATATGGACAAGACTTGTCATCCAACTCACGGTCACATATCCGATATTGATAGTCGCCATGGCAAATTGGGCATGTCCACAATGCTTTATGGCGCGAGGAACGCAAATACTCAGATGGCAAATCAGGATTTTCACTTGACCATTCATTAACTAGCTCAGGGGCAAGATCAGGCAATGAATTAAAGCCCGGTAAAACCTTCAGATTACGACAATACGGGCAGGAATCGTCATCTAGTTCCCTATCACATATCCGATAAAAATAATTACCGTGGCAAGTTGGACATGTCCATAAGGCTCTATACCAAGACGATTTCATATATTCAGATGGTAAATCCGGGTTGTCTGAAGACCATTCCTTGGCTAAATCCGGGTCAGTATCCGCGAAAGAATTGAATCCAGAAAGAATCTTTTTGTGTCGGCAATACGGACAAGAATCGTCCCCTATCTCTCTATCACATATACGATAAAGATAATCACCATGACAAGTTGGGCATGTCCACAATACTTTGTGTACTGAATTAACAGGATATTCAGAGATTGGCACTTCATTTTTCAATGAATATTCTTTTATAAGCCAAGACGGAATTTCATTAAATCCCGAAAGGACTCTTCTGCCATTACAATAAGGACAACTAACATTCCCTTCCCTCTTATCGCTTACTGGAAATGCGTAAGTGCCGGAACAGGTTGGACATTTCCATAATACTGGAGATGTTGTATTGTAATATACCTCTTCAGGTAAAAAATCATTTTTACATGACCACTGGTCAACAATATCTTTTCGTTTTGCAGTAACCGAATTTATCTCTGCTACGACAATACTTCCCTCGCACAAAGGACAATAAAAGAATCCTCGTTGTGAAAGTCTATATATCGAGTTTGGATATGTGTGACCATTATCACAAGTCCAGAGTGGCTTTTCGTTAGACTGTAAAGCGTAGGATTTGAATGATCTTCTATTTTCCTTTGAATAATATTTTTCAAGTTCTGGATACATCTCATATAGCATCACTTTATATTTAGGGTGAGGATTGCATACAGGACATCGCTTATAACCGGAAGCTCTTTCATAAAAATTAGCTTGCCATGTATGTTCTGGATTATTACGACATACCCAACTTACCGTTCTTGTAGAGTGTTCAGTGACTTCAAATGGGTCTAGCAAATTACGGGAGTCGTACTCTTCTATCATATCTGGATGTAAAGCAGCAAAACTTTTTTCACGCAAAACTTTCTTTCCAGCGCAATAGAGACATCCTTTTGAAAAAGAGTTTCTGGTAGATATTTTCTGTTGTATTGTAGCCGGATAGGTTTCTAAACAGTCTTCATTTCTGCAGTTCCACCAGAATAGATCCTTTATTTCTGTGTCATCAATTGCAGAAAAAGGCTTTCCATTCTCCTCTTCATTGTAATCAGCAAAAACTTCGGGGTAATGTTCAATGTAATAATTTGCTGTTCGTTTAACACCTGCACATACGGGACAAGTACGCAGTCGATAGTTTTTATTGCTATCCTTTGCAGTACGTCCATTAGAGGATGTTACCCATTTGTAGTGACACATATGGCAATCCCAGTTGATAAAAACATCATTTCGAATTGGAATTGATGAAAGATCCAGATTTGGATTATCTTCTGGCAATATATCAAGCGCAGCTTGAGGTAGCAATGAAAGCAAGTCATTGACGCCAGATTGAAAAACAACTTTTTCTTCGCAACATGGGCATGTGCCTCTTGAAATAAATCTAGTATTGATTTCAGTATTCCATGAGTAGCCACATTTTGGGCAAAGCCAATTTGCGTGTTCTGAGGCATGAACAGAAAGAATGTCCGGATTTTGATTACTGTTCTTAGAAAAATCCCAGAATCGCATCATTTCAGGATGTTTTGCGACAGAATCAAGCATACAATACGGGCATGACTGATCTTTTACAAACGTGCGGATTGCTCTTGAAAAATGATGTCCTTTTTCACAAATGAATTTTGCAGATTTGGGCATGTAGGTTCTAGCATCAGCAAGCTTTAGCTCATTAGATGGATCCCACATAGTAGTAGAAGCTGGCACTTGAAGCATCAGATTATAGAAATCACTTGCCTGTTGCATGCAAATTGGGCAACCGAATGGAGGGGTGGATGGTATCGCATTTACAACAATCAAAAATGGCGGATGATTCGGGTTTGTAGGGCAATTCAAATATACAGGCTGAGTGGATAGTCGTGCTACTTTGTATGGCGTTATTCCATTATTCAATTCATCATTAAAAAATTGTGCTATCCGTGGATTCAGTTCGCCAAAAGAATGAAAATAGCCAGGATACACATCATCCGATGTTACTCTTTGCATCTCATGGCAGGGACATTTTCCTCTTTTAGCAGTATTTCGGTTTTGTATCGTTTGTACCCAACCATAATTACAGGTCTTGCATCTCCAAAAAGCTTCACGAGAATCAAATGCTGAAACCATAGTAGGATCAACAGTGTTTCGTTCCTTATCCCAAAATTTCATCAGGTATGGATTTGAAGCAACTGAGACATTAAATTTAGAAGATAGTTGTTTTTCAACTATTTGAGAAGTGCGTTGCTTTACCATACTAGGCAATAAAATGCGAATCGCAGATCTCGCCGCAGATTTTTTCTCCATTTTCTGTTCTTCAGAACATTGAGGACAGGCTTCCCGTGGATTTCCCTTTTTATCATACATATAATCCAGGCGATTTTTATAATGATGTCCTTTAGCTGTACAGATGAAACTATACAAAGTATTTGCTTTTGCCTTTACTTCTTCAGGAATTATATCACCGTTTGCTTCTTTATCCCAAGTACGAGCTGCAATTGGATTTAAGTCGGCTAATGTCTGAATATGAAAAAGCTCTTGAACCATATCTCGATTTTTCTCTGCACTGCCCTCTGAACCGTCAAAACCGCAATGTGGACAATATCTACGCTCACTCCAAAGAGTGGTGCGCCATTGCCAACGATATTGACAATTTGGACAAGATAAGTGTATATTGTCTTTATTCGCCAATGTTATTTTGTAAGGATCAATTCCATCTTTAGCATTCCTCTTCTCATTCCAAAATATAAGCAATTGTTCATCTTGATAAATATAGTATTTTTTACATGTCGGACATTCTGGAGAGTTTGTAAAATCTAGTATCTTTCGCAATTCAGAATGTCCTTTTTTACATATAAAATAAACTTTATGATTGCTAGTAGCAAATAGTTTTGTAGGATCGTATTTTATATTCTCTTCTTTTGAATAATCCCACATTTCCTTTGCTATTGGAACTTCAGTGAAAAGGTCATTTTCTCCAGGAAACGGTTCTGATCTGTATAGTCCACAGTATTTACATCCACAATTGTGTCCGTCTCTAGGAGATGTCATTTTACATATTCGCTTTTTAAAGACATGTTTCGGATTATTAAGGCAGCAAAATGTTCCTTGTTTTTTACTGGTTGCCGGAAGCGTATCAATGTCAAGTTCCGGGTTCAGTTCAGGACGTAACATAGCTGCTCCATCTGGGTTAATTTCTTTAAAAAGTTTTCCTTTAAAACTTATTGCCATATCAACTTTTCAGTTTGTCAAACAGATGTATAATAGCATCGCTGCCCGATTTTGTCTGTTTCACAGCTTCCTCCTTCTTTAATTCTGTTTTTGCTGTAATTAAGTTTTTGTCCACCATTGCCGGATCAATATACTCGTTACTTCCTTGTAGCAATCCTTTTTTTCTTAATAACTCATTAGCAATTTCTGGATACAGATATGTGTCAATCAATTCACGAAGCTTTTTGTTTTCAAGCTGAAGCTGAGAAACAGAGTTTTTCTCCTCTTTGTAGTTTTGTCGTATCTCTTCTGCTTTTTGAACACTTTCTTTTTTGTTAAGTTTTTCCTGATTCAGTTCCTGTTTCAACTTGTGATTTTCTCTTGCAATGGTACTCGCATATTCATAAAGAGAATGATAATAAGCGTCGGTTTGTGTAAGTACGTTACGAAGATATTCAGAATTGTTTCTTTTTGAGCATATAAGATCTACATCCAAGGTTTTAAAAACAAGTACTTTCTGTCGATCTTCGTTGGCTTTGGAATTCGATAATTCAGAAATATGTGTTCTTAGAATATCGCTTCTCCTCAGCAATCTCGGTGTGATTCCTTTGTATCCTTGACTGATAATATAATTCGAAAAAGCAGAAAATTGAAAGTGTTCTAGTGTTCCTCCACATATTTCTAATAAAAATTTATCAAATAAATTCAATAATAGCTCATCTTCAATCAATTTATTTCGCCCCATTAAGTTCCTCCATTTTCTTTTTTTCAATTAAATAGTGCTGATATGATAATGATGCATCTTTAAGCCCTAATAGCATTTCGCCAATTGTTTCAGGGTTTCCATTTCCTTTTTTTACATCATTAACAGCAGTTATCAGCTCGTGGCACCGTTCTGTTACTGTACGTGAATAAATCGAATCCGCTCCAAACCTGCTTTTTCCTTTTGCACGGTAATGTACACAAACTGGGCAATAGCCGATTTCACCATCTGGGCCAGTGGCTTTTAGACAATCTGAAATCGATTCTTTCGAATATGCGAGTGAATAACAACATCCACCATCATGAAGTTGAACTGCATCTGTTTTAGGAACTGGTAACATTGGACTATGACTATAAGAATAAATAGCAGTTCCTTTTGTCATTTCCCTATATTGCTTATATGTGCGACATTCAATCATTTTTGAAATATTAGATGCATAATGCATAGAAATTTCTTCGTTATCATGTCCGGCAAGAAACATAGCTAACTGCGGAGTTCCACCTTGACTCATTAAATTAATCATCGAAAGATGTCTCGTGTCACCAAGATGAATGTACTGAATTTCAGAACCATCTCGTACCGCGGTTTGTGAACCTTTATCTGCCACTTTTATTCCATAAGTTCCCATAATGACCTCTTCATAGAAATAGCGAAGTATGGTATTTAGATTGACATAAGTGAGAAAACGGCTATCCTTCCGCTTCTTCTGTCCCCATTTACTATAGTGAGGATTTGTTACAAAAAGTGTATTCAAGTCTGTTCTTTCATATCCAGCAGTTGTGTTTATGTACCATGTAATTTCAGAGGCAAGTTCATCTGGAATTTGATAGGTAACAGTATAATAATCTTCTGCAATTGAATAGTGTACATCATGTCGAGAGCCTTTTATATGATTTTTTCTAAGTCGCAAATGCCAACCTGAATCATCCCTAGATAGACAATCTCGTTCCGTCAAGATAAATTCTCGTGGACGTGTTGGAATAATACCGGTTATTTGCCACCATAAGTAGAGTGGAAAGTAAAATAATCGCATATCTATATCCTTACAATCCTTCCAAAAACGGTTGATTATATCATTAAATAGCAAATACGAATCAAATTCTGCCAGTATGCGCTGCCCTGGATAATAATTTTGGCATATGTAAAAATATTGCTCTATGGCCTCGGCAAGCTGATCTAATTTTTCACTGCTATCGGAAAATGAAGAAAAAAAGTCAATACAAATGCTTGGCAATGCAATTTTCAAATTCGTATTGGCACCATAGATTTCTTCTGGATCTGTGCGAAGTAATCGCTTTAAATCGTTTATGGATGTCTGGAAGGTTTTTAGCACATTCCTTCCCAGAGAAAATACATAAAATGATTTAACAAGGTTTAGAAAGTCTTCAAACGATAACTCAAAATATTCCTGGTACCATCGTTTATACGTAACTTTGTTAAAATTAAAATTTAAGGTAATATGACTGTATTCATCGGTTGTATTCCATTTTACATCATCAAATGCGCAATCATAAATAATGCCGGATTTCCTATAATCTTCGAACCGTGCTTTTGCTTTTTCGAGTGATTCGAGATCAAGCATTTCCGTTGCGGCAATTGTTTTTACTGCTGATGTACCAAGGACAAAATGAGCTTCTGTATCCATTATGTATACTCCTTTAGCAATTTCTCGTAGTCAGAAAACATATCATCTCCGTAAGTTGTCCTAATGCATGTAAGCATTTCATCCAACTTGGGAATAATAATATCGGTAATGAGTGTTTTGTATTTCATTTTTTCGAGTTTTGAATCAGCGTTTTTGTATAGATTTTTCATCCGATTAAATTCACTGATTAGTAAAAAGAATGAGGATTTTGTTGAAATCTCGTATGAACACCCACTACAACTATTTCTAGTATCGCACATTCTTCCAAATGCAGTCTTTAGGCATAAATACTCTGGCCTTTTTGAAAAGGCTGCTCCTGATCCAATTCGATGTAATACCGTCAATAAATCCGTACTCGAATTGGAAGAAATGAGAGCTTGCACAGCTGATATAGATTTTTTATGTGCTGCATCACATACAGTTACCACATGTTCAATTTCTCTGGGTGATAATCCAAGCTGTCGAATCATCATAGTTTGATTGCCTATAGAAATTTTTTCAAATTGTCCTTCTGTGACCATATGGAGAAGCATTGCTGGAATAAAAGAAAGTACACCTCGTTCAAAAAGTTCTCGGGCAACATATTCTGGTGTTAGTCCAGAGAATTTAGCATCACGCAAATAGGTCGCAGTTGTTTCGGCATAAGATCCATACGAGCCTTTATGACTTCTTGCAAGTGCTGCTAATATATATCCCTTTGTATATAGCGACTCGCCTTCATCTGTTGATAAGACTTCGCTTGTAAGAGAAAAAATAGCTTGCAAGTACGACTTATTGGCAGATCGGCTTCTAAAATCCGAATGGATAAATAATTCGCCAATTTCATCCCCCATATAACGCTTAATTTGACCGTATGAAGAGATTTTTCTAATCAGTGGTACTTCATCGGGGATATTATTCAAAAGTCTGTGTGCCTCGCATATAGCAATAAGAGTGCCAAAATGTACCTCGCAGGAAGCCGGTACCATAAATTTTATGGCAGGAACTCCAGATGTATCCGCCGTTTTGTTTGGAGGTAAAAGTAACAAACAAAAACGATAATTTACATACATAAGTACATTTCTAGCCTCTTGATCCGTAAAAAGGCCATCCTTAATTTTGTTAAGAACCGTTTGCGGGTCGTCATTAAGAATTGGATGTCCAAAGCGTTCAAGATCTGTTTGACGTAATGCGCAAATAAAATGGACAGCCAAAAAAAGCCAGGTATCAGCATAATTTTTTGATTCGCAAGCTTTTAAATACATATCATTATCCATGATGTACTCATCATTGTACAGATAAAACAGGAGTTCCAAATACTCATCTATATCGTAAGCTTGCTTTCCAAGATTCAGCGTATAGCGTTTTTCCATGATATACTCATTTCGATAAGCCGTTTTATGCTGCATTTTAAGCCAAGACATAAAAAAAGTAAGACAATCCCCATCTGACTTAATAAGATCGGTAAATGCATGTCCTACAAGCTTTTCAGCTTCTTGATCTGTCAAAAAGAATAATTCTTTTCCCAAATAATAAAGCAGAAAATCTCGGACATGAAATATCGTTTCTTGTGACTCTTCAATGAGAGTTGCAAATTTTGTAAAATAATGTGCAGTCTCTGGAAAGCGCTTTGCAAATTCACTCTCCATTTTGTCAAATCGTTCAGCTTCTTTGCAGCGAAGAAACGGAATCATGTGATCCGTGTAAATTTGTACTTGATCATCAGAAAGATAAAATTGAGTATCACTCTTTTGTGGCTTTGATCCAAACCAACTATTGGCTTGTAGAAATGCTACGATATCCTCCATACTTTTATCAGTTTGTTCAGCGGCAATCAAATTATTGAAGAAAAGTTTTAAATTTATTGACATATATGTTTTTTCTGAGCAGCCCATGAGAGATAATCAAAAGAGCTGTCTGATACCTTTCTGTATTTTTTTAGTAATTCGCCCTTGTTATTTATATAGGTAAGTGCACTTTCTGGAGATTTATCGCCACGGTAAAACATGAGTTCATGTATCGTATCTACACCTGCTAAAACAAGCTGAACGCTATACCAATGCCGGAAAATATGAGGAGAAATGCCATGTTCCAGAACCAGTCTACCATACACTACAAGCTCTGAATCATTACTAGCTAGCAGAATCGGAACTACTTCCGTGTTGATAATAGTTTTAAATGCAGCATAATAAGCATTGTATGTCATTGCTTTTCCGCTTCTATTGATATTTAATGGGCCATATTCGGATTCATATTTTCTGCCTTCAATTGTTTTAAGGTATTCTTCATAGCATTCCAAAAAAATTCGGTTAAACATTGCAGGAATAGTTGCCATTCGCTCTTTCTTGATTTTACCAATATTTATTAAATCACTTCGAAGTACATACTCATGTAAAAGGTCAACATCGATTCGAGTGACTTCATCGTTAATTTTTGTAAAAAGGATTCCAGGACTCAATGGACTATCTTCTCGCCTTACATTGCATGCTTCACTGGGTCGAAGACCACCAAAAGCAGACAGAGCAACGAGTCCCAGAAGTTCTTTATGATGACTGAAGATTACCTCAAAAATAACATCGAACGCCGCATTCGGAATGTCACGAAAGATTTCTCGATTGGTTCCATTATATCGAACTTCAAAGACTGGTTGCTTAACCATAATCGTCTTTCCATGCTTGGTCCTTTTCGGAACATTTTTATATAAGTCCGACTTTTTAAGCAGGCATTGTCCTTTTCTATCATCAATTAGATGCCCTAAAAAGTCCATAATTGTATTAGCGCAAGTAGTAACTGTGGATTTTTTTCTACCCTGAGTTCGATTATCTGCATCCTGCAGAAGATTTCCAGTGCCGTATAAAGTTAAATACTCAGCTACATCATTTACTGTCAGATGGTCAAGATTTTTGATGTGCTTATCAAAGTAGATATAATTGAGAAATGGGACGATGTAATCAAACTTTGTTCCACCATCAGAAGCAAGGTTTTGTATCGGATTTTTTGAAAGTAAATATCGGTGAAAATCTGTAAACTGTATAATTGGTCCATCTCTGAGTACTATAAATTTGCGTGTAATGAGTTGCTTATTTGTAAGTACAAGCTTATGCTCGTAAACAGAAAAATGCAATTCTGATTTCATGATGTCTCCTTATAAATAGGCAGAAAAACGCCAGAATTCTATTGCATTTTTTTACGAATGGCTTTATAATAAGCAATAGAAAAGTAAGCCAAGCCAATTAAAAGATGTTCTAATTGGCAAAGCTCTTGCTGTTTCTGGTGTTTGTTACTGCCGATATTTGTGGTGTGGGCTGTAACTAATATTGTAAAAAGATAAAGGAATGGAGTAGCCGCTCTGTTCCTTTTTTCTTGGTGAATTATTTTAAATAATTTTTGATGACACTTACTACAATGCCTTGAATTTGGCAATTATCGGTATAAATGTCCGGGTAATTGGAGTTTTCGGGATGAAGACGATAACAATGCGCTTTCGTGTCTTTATAAAAGCGTTTTAAAGTTGCTTCGTTATCAAGCAAAGCTGCAATGATGTTACCATTTTCTGCCGTCTGTTGCTGACGAATAACCACATAATCTCCTTCATTGATTCCAGCGCCAATCATAGAATCGCCATGGGCTTTTAAAATAAAGAAATGCCCAGTACCAATAATTTGTTTGGGAAGTGGTATGTAATCTTCAATGTTCTCTTCTGCTAATGCTGGACAACCGCAAGAAATTTGTCCAACAACAGGAACCATTATACTGGAATCTAACATACGCCTCCATTTATTAGTCATAATGTTTCCTTTAAAATCTCCTTCTACTCTTCCATTTTTCTTCAAGTAAGTATTAAGAATTCTGGAAACAGATGCTCTTGAGATTCCTGTCGCTTCTGCAATATCAACAATTCTGGGGCTTTTTCCATGTAACTCCAGATAACTCGAAATATATTGTTCTATAATAGCTGCTTTTTCTTTTACCTTATCCATTATGTCTCCTATCAAAAGTGACGCTATATTTTTCGCCAATGACCTTCCAGACTCTTTCTTTACATAGTTTTATCCAGTCCATTCGCTGCTGTTGCTTTTGTTCCTCATCTAGCTGCTTTTTGCAAACTTTTTTTGTGTTTGCTTCACATTCATCTAATAAGCCGTTGAAATCAAAACTCAGCTTTCGAATTCACATATGAACTCGATACTCAAAAGCCTTCTTCCTCGTTTTTCAATCCATTGTCATACCCTCCTATACTAAGAACTAATTCTTAGTATATCATAAAAACGACGGTTTTCAATTGACAGATGTTACAATTTTTGTATAATATGAGTAGATGATTACCTATTAAAGGGAGAAAATAATTATGTGGAAATTTCTTTCTAATATTCTTACTCGAATATTAATAATCATAGTATGCGGTTGTGTTGGTGTTATGTTTCGAAAACCTCATCATAATAGTAGATGTATTGTGTGTTGTCCACGTTTTGTACGCTATATTACAAAGACAAATAATCCCTTCCGAGATCAGCCAATATTAAGGTTGATCTTGAAATATGATCCATTTTTTTATCAATCCCTCGAAAAACGATGATAAGTATTTAATTGTTCCTTACGCATTTGCAGCTAACAAACAGGACGTGTAAAAAGTTATTTTTAACACGCCCTGTTTGTATCTACTCATTTAATGTTCATTTACAAGTTAAGATTATCATTGTAAAGTTGACCTTTATTATGTTATTTTTCCTATATACCATAATAAATTGTAGCCATTGGTCTATACACAATATTACCCTTATAAATATCTGCTCCATCCACAAATGATACTCTTAATGTACCTGATGACGATATTTTAAAATTTGAATACGAAGCACCAGCAATATTTGTACCAGTAAAAGCTTCTGAATTCCAACTTGCTGAGGATGCAGATACCGATGCAGTAATGGAAAATGGCCATGCAATTGCATTTGTCTGAGATGTTACTGTAATATTTTCAAATAAAATTATCTTATCACATGTGCCAGAGCCAGTCCACATCGCAGATTGTCCACCTTCAAACACATAGTTAAAATAATTATCATAATTATATAAACACTTCCATCCATATGCTGTTGTTGTTCCATGATAGCCCTGATTGTTTTGGTATAATGGATCACTAGCTCTAAATAAACTTGGCTGTTGAGTATACGATGGATCTCCTGTTAACCGTAAAATTTCTGCCATAGCTTCATCTCTGTTACACTCATCATTTTCCAATACACTGTAGACTTCTACACCATTATCATTTCTCGTTTCTATATTGTAATCATCACCAGTTCCTGCCATAGCAACCACGTTTGCCATAAATATTGTGCTCAAAAAATACTCAACAAGATTTTCTTCATATTGCTCCTCCCTTTCCTTGAAATAAATTTGATAAAAATGTACCTTCATATGTTGCCTGATATGATACCTTTTCTCCTAAAATATCTCCTGTCTTAAAGAAACCATTCTTCCAATATGCACCTTGAAGCATATCCAAAATTGCCATTTCTGCATTATCAGAAATAGAATAGTTCACCGCTTGTAATTGTTTTACTGCATCAAACGTAATTGTCACTTTAAATAAGACATTTTTATCACCTATTACTTCTAATAATTCATTAACATGACTACACAATTGGGCAATTAGTTCAGAATCCGTATCTTGAACAGTTACAAGAAATTTTAATAACTCTGTCGATATACTAATATCATCTTCATAAGATATTTCTGTATTGAAAAGCTTAATTACTTGTTCTTTTATTTTAGGTACATCTAATTCTATACTATATGTCTCGTTTAAAATCTGGGATAATATGAATAATTGATTAATTATTTTCAATTCTCGCAATTCCCATTTCTCTGAAGAAGATATAAGTTGTACTTGCTCTGTTATGTATTTCTCTACATTTTTTCCAAAATCACTGTTCAACCAGTCTATGTGATATTTTTGCAATAACTCTAAAAGTTGTGACAACCTCCAGATTCCAAATTGTTCCAAATTAAGATTTCCATTAATTATTGTTGTACAATAATTTTTTACATCATATGTCCTAGAAATATTCATCAGTTTCATAAATTGATCTGCGTAATAAGTTGCATTAAGGTTACTTCTATAGATTCCCGGAGATATATACTCTCCATTATCTAACTGAAATTGATCAAATAACGCAACTTCTTCAGATAACCACTTCAGATTTTCATTAAGCAATTGACATTGCTTTAATGTATTTATGATTGCATATAAATTCACGTAGTCATATTCCCAAAACAAATATTTCTGAAGCAAGCTTGAATCCAAAAATAAATCAGATATTTCATCATTATATTCTGTCAAATCTTTCTCAAAGTTTTTACATAGTTTCACAAAATCTAGTGCTATTGTTGGAATATCAGACAATTCGTATTCAGTATTATCTTTTAATATACCATGGTAATATTCTAATACCTGTTCAAAGTCTGTTGCACTAATTGGAATTTCATACTCACTCATTAACTCATACAACATCGCATAACCACCATAATAAATTTGCATATTTGCATCTTTCTCTAACGCTTTCGTAGAAATTTCAATAATCCATTCCTTAATAGGTCGAACAGGTTGATTCAATTTTTTCAATGCAACAACTACATAATACGTTGGTGCAATTGAATCTTGAACCGAAAACTCTCTTGAATATTGATAGCAACCATTGTTTTCATCAAAAAGACTATCTAAATACATTATTATTGATGATTCTAATGTTTCTGGTATTTGCTTTACGTCATCCACTAACATTATCAATGAATAAACATCTAACAAATTCCACTGATCCACAGCTTTATTAGACAGGCAATTTATTTCGTATGATACATTTGTTCTTTCTACAGAATCTTCCTCTCCAATAAGTTGTTTAATACATTGTAAATAATACGTTGCATATGAGTCTACCATATCTAAAAAGAAATAATTTGATTCTCTAAAACCACTATCAACTACATAACTTTTCTCAATTTGTTCAAGCATTTGATAATTACTTCTTTGATTTTCATTAACCTCACCACGCACACTAGTAAAAATCATCATTATTGATATAAGACCTACACCAATCTGCTTCCACTTCACAAATTCACCTTCTTCCACTGGGGGATTTATTTTCCTCTTCCTTCATTTTTTATTTCCAATGGTACCACCTTTCCTTTCCTGAAATATTTTTATCATAGCTCCTACATCATGTATTTACATAAAATTATATACGTCAGACATAATTATGTCAATCTTTTTTACTTTTTCAGCTTTGACGAGTAAAAAAATAATATAAAAAAACCTCCAACTTTGATCGGATTTATGCGATAATAGAAGTACCAAACAAACTATTTTTTCGCAAACCAACAAAAGGAAGGAGGTTTTTGTCAAGAAATTCAAACAAAAAATCACTCGTAAGGAAAACCGAAAACGTCTGGAGGAACTGAAACTTGCAGTTGAACTCTCCAAGGTAATCAATCACTTTTTCCCAGGACTAATGTCTGCATTGGCTAGACTAAAAGATCCAAGAAATACCAGTTATATAACCTACTCAGGAAAAGTGATCCTGATGACAAGGATTCTCTCAGCTATATTTTATATCAGTAGTATGAGAAAATCAAGTGAAGAATTCAACTCAGAGAATGTAATTCGAAATATCGGCTTTAGTTGTGCTATTTCACACTATTAGAATGGATGAAGTATCCACACCCATGTGTTACATACTCCTACAAAGCCTAAAAGCGCAATATACTTAAAGATATTCGAGCATTTCACTTACATCTTCCTTGCGGGTTGTTTCCTGCTCATTCTCTCTTAACGGTTTTATTATGATAGGCAATCTCGATCCCATCTCCAACCTTCATCGTTAAGCATAAAAAACACACCTGATCTATTGAGAGGTGTGTTTTACAGGAAATGAAAACATATTAATTGACTATCAGTAGCTGAGACAGTGCACTTTATAACACAGCTCTTTTGAACTATTGGCTATGTGATAGGATATCTTTTTTATCCGATCATAGCACTTTATTTTTCGCACCGTTTACTACTTTCTGTATGGTACTTTATCCAAAAGTGCTATCCATTAAAAAGTGCTATTTTAAACAGAGTGCACTTTATTATAAATCCCCAGCATTTAAGCCATTCTTTTACATTTTTTAAAAAGTGTAATTGAATTTTACTTTAGGAAGAAAGGCAAACGCGCGAAATAAGTAAAAAATTTTTCTTCTGAATCACGAAAAAATCGGCAAGAATAATCCTGCCGATTTTTTACTAACTATTCATCTTCGATGCTGCTATTTTGCAATAACTCATCTTATAATATCATGATCCTGAAGCACTTTCTCAACTACCGTTCCATGAATGACATGAAGCAGAGGCTTCTTTAATGCATTCAGCGGTCCTGGCAGCTGGATATCAAGCGGAGACTTGCCATCCATGAGCTTTACAGAACTGTCAAGCAGTTCACGAATATCATATACACTGCCCCATACCTCAGGAACACCTCTGTCTACACCAAGCAGTCCATAAACAGCTTCCATAGCAGTTCTTACAGAATATTCTGTAGTGAATACAGTGTCGCGAGGTGTGTCAGCAAACTGACCTAAGAATGCGAAGTTTACGCAGCCATCCGGAATAACATCCGGGCGGTCGCCCTTTGTACGCGGCATGAAGAATGCAGTGATATATGGCATCATAGTCGGTACGCAGACTGCACTGTTCTCAGCAAGCTCTGGAATCTGATCAGTCGGAACACCTAAATGATACAGCCACTCTTCTGTGATTTCTTTACCTGTACACTCTCTCATTGGCTTCTTAACAAAGTTGCCTGGCTTATCTGTAAACAGACCATATACCCATACGCAAACCTTGTCCTTATCCTGTGTCTTGAACTGTCCCTGACGGTTGATTGTCCAGCTTAACAGCCAATTAGAATCTACGCAGCTTACAATACCACCAGTTACAACGTTTCCTGTTTTCGGATCACGCTTGCAGATATCAGTGATATATGGAATAATCTTGTCATCCAGTGTAGTAACGGTAGCAGATTCCCAGTTTGTCTTTGTAATATCGGAACAGAATTTCTCCGGATGACCAAAGGACGGATCCTGCTTTGCGATATTCTTCCACAGATTCCAGCAGCCACTTGTGCGAACCTCTGCATCTCCATTCGGTGCATGATTCTGATCACCATAAATAGTACCTTCTGTACAGCTTCCGTTTGTGACGAATACAAGATCGTTTTCTGTCAAAACAATACCCTTCTCAACACCATGCTCCTTGCACTCAATTGCAGATGCAATCTTCTTTCCATCCTTAAATTCGAAAATAACATTTGTTACTTCAACGCCAAATCTAAACTCAACACCAGCAGCCTCAAGGTACTTCTGCATTGGAAGAATCAGAGATTCATACTGATTATACTTTGTAAATTTCAGTGCGCTGAAATCCGGCAGACCAGAAATATGATGAATGAAACGCTGGAAATAAAGCTTCATCTCAAGTGCACTATGCCAGTTTTCAAATGCGAACATGGTACGCCAGTACAGCCAGAATGTAGAATTGAATACTTCATCGTCAAATACATCTTCGATTGTCTTATCATACAGATCTTCATCCTTTGTCATGAAAAGCTTCATGATTTCCATACAGCCCTTCTGACTTAAGTTGAACTTTCCATCGGTATGAGCATCTTTTCCACAGTCCTCTGTTGCACGGCACAGGGAATAATTAGGATCATGCTTGTTCAGCCAATAGAACTCATCCAGAACAGATGCATTTGGAACTTCAAGAGATGGAATACTGCGGAACAGATCCCACAGACACTCAAAATGATTTTCCATCTCACGTCCGCCTCTCATGATATAGCCACGGGACGGATCAAAGATACCATCACATGCACCACCGGCAATATCCATAGCCTCCAAAATATGAATATGAGATCCAGGCATCTGACCATCACGTACTAAGAAGCAAGCTGCAGATAAAGCAGCAAGTCCGCTTCCTACGATATAGGCATGCTTTTCATCAACGCCTTCTGGTTTCTCAGGTCTTGCGAATGCTTCGTAATTACCATTTGTATAATAAATTCCCTTGCTGTTCTTATCATATTTGCCGCGCTCAGTGTTTCTATAATTGCTGTTCTGGGCAGCCTGCTGTTCAAGAACCTGCTTCTCGTTTTCCTTCTTCTTTAGTGCCAGATATGCTGCACCTACTCCTGCTGCAACTGCTACTGCTTTTCCTAATGTATTTTTCTTTTCTGACATCATCAGTACCACCTTTCATTGTTGTTTTCTCTTGATGGTCTTATCTTAACTCATAAAATTAAAAAGATACATATACAAAAAATGATTAATGACAAAAAACTAATCAAACCCCCTATTTTGATAAAAAACTTCTGTGTTGACTTATTAACCTATCATTGCTTAGGCTGTTTTTTTACTATCAGCGAAGTTTTGAAGTGAATTTTTAATATTTCCGCTCATTGTGATACATATATCGTTTACAATCTCATGATAATTCTCCTTCATGCCCTTTTTGATCCAGTCAAGCATAACACCGACAAAGCTGTATTTATAAAAGTCTGCGATAAAGCTTTGCTCACTGGCAGTTATGTTCATGCCTTTAGAGCATTCCTTAATAACATTCATAATTAAATCACGCGTCAGCCTGAAAAGATAGTTTTCAATCTGCTCACGGCTTAGTGCATGATACACATTCATGATAAAAGGTTTGTTTTCCATAACAGCCTCGAAGATCTGCATCAATCCTTCCTGCCAGGTTTCATAGGTTTTCTTTCCCTGTAAGGCTCTTGAGGCGTCCTCATAGCATGACCATTCAACGAGATCGTAGATATCTTTAAAATGGTAATAAAATGTTTGTCTATTTATTCCACAATCGTTTGTTATATCTGTTATTGTTATCTTATCTAATTCTTTTACTACTAGTATCTTTTTTAGTGATTGTGCCATTGCTCTTTTTGTGATATTTGACATTTTATCATCTCACTTTCTTATTTTTTTAGAAAAAGGAGAAAACAAATTGTTGTCTCCCCCTTTTTCTCTTACTACTTTGAAATTCTATTTTTTTCCTCCAACAAAAACTCGTTCAGTCGTTTTGCAAAAATTTTTTTGATTATATGCATTTCGCCTTCGTTTATTATTTGGGTAACCACATGTTTTTTCACAATGCCTTTTACCATTTCAATTTCAGAATATACTTCACCGTCAATCTCCGCTATGATATGAACCGATGCCTCCTTATCAGAAATCTTGTTAACCAGCCAATTAAATACAGAAAAAACGTTATAGTAATACCATTTTGTTCCATTGTCCTCCAAAAAATAGTCGAGAATTTCTTTGTCAATCTCTTTATTTCTTGGATGTTCAATCTTTAATTTCCCGTTTTCTTCTCCATACAGATTGACTGTTTGCAGACTTATATTATCACAAATATAAGTCTCATATACCTTCTCGGTATATTTAATCTCTTCGTCTTCTTTTAACTTGATTACACTGAATTTGACTAACTCCGTTTCTTCATCTTTGGACAGCAAATAAGAATATTCTACATCTACAAGTGGTTCTCTATTTTTTTCTCTAATAGAGTACTCTAACATCTTGTCATATATATCTTCTTGCTTCAAGGAATACTCTTTTCCCTTGTTGTCAACAATATCAACCTTAAGTGTTCCTGGATAAGATAAATCGGAATGTCGTACTTCTACAGGAAATACAATTTCATTGAATTTAGAAAACAAATCCTTGAATTTTTTTAATTCGATTTCCGCATATCCTTCTAAATTATTTTTCCATGGTTTAAAATCTTGGGTTGCCAATTTTTTTGCATCAGCATTGTCAAATTTAACATCTTCCCAAAAATCTTCTTGCTCTACTCCTTTCCGTTTTGCTTTTTTTGTTAGTTTTCCGAACTTCATTTTTCTCCTCCTTTGCAATTGCAAAATGATTTTTTTACAAGTTTCAAGTTATTCTACCACAAAAGTATACATAAGTCAATTTTTTATAATTTTATCTTTCTTCATTTTTTCTATTATTTTTGTATATACTCTATCTCTTACCCATGCTTCAGATGTAGTTTCTAATATTTTATCAATTGGAACCCACTTTACACCGCTATTTTCATCTTCTTTTATATGTATTTCTTGCTTTTCGTCAGCTTCTAGCAAATATGTAACATTAAAATGAACATGTGTACTAACATATTTTCCTCTTTTTTCATGTCCATTTACGCCGATTGATTCAAGTGAATAAATCTCTTTAAAAATCGGTGTAACATTTTTGATTCCTGTTTCTTCTTTAGCTTCTTTAATTGCCACATACAAAAGATCACTATCTCCATCACTGTGTCCTCCAGTCCATGCCCATGAATTATAAATTTTGTGATATATCATTAAAATCTTCGTTCTTTCTTTATTAAGAATAAATGCTGAACTTGTAAAATGTGCATATTCATTTTGTCTAGTTAACACATCATCGAAATTCTTTATGCTTTTTAACATTATTTTTTTATCGACTTTTTCTTGTTCATTATATGGATTAAATTTTTCAATACTTTCTTTTAAATTATCTGTATTTATTTTTACTTTAATTCCTAGAACTCCATATTGTTCTTCTTTTTCAGGTGAATAAATTTTATGCATAGCTTCTGTTTTTCGACTTATTTCTTCATCATCAGAATGTAATTTTTTGAATAATCTTTCAAATGTTTCTTCTCTATATAATCCAATAACATCTACCTTTAACTTTTCTTGCAAGTTTGGTAATTTTGAAAATTCTATTTGGTCTCCGACTTTTACCTGCTGCCTTTTTTCATCATATAGTCTAAATTCCATTGTTTTTGTTCCATTTTTTATTCTTTCAAATGGACTTTCATTTAATTTCATTTTGTATAACATATCATTCCTCCTAATTTTTGTTACTTATTTTTAATATCTAATATCATTTTCAATATCTTCTCTTTCATCTTCTATAAATTCTGTGTTTTCACTTAAATTCATAATCACTTTTCTCCTATATACTTTAAACTTTTCTTCTATTGAATTAGTAACACCTAATATCACAACATTATGAGTCCAACTAATTTGTCTCACCAGTAGAACGACAATTTTATTATCTTTATATGATCCCCTATGCTTTTAATTACTTTTTTCGGCTTCATATCTATACTCTCATTCTACTATATCTATATAACATGTAATTTACCTTTTGGCTTTTTTATTTACATATTTGCAGACAAATAAATAAAACATAATCAAGCCAGAAATTCCTATTAAAGTAAAACCTATATTATCTAAATTATAGCCATTTTCCTTAATATATCTTTCCAATTCTCCTAATTTAAACATTCCCTCTGTAATATACAACGTTTCTTTTTTTCCAAATGAGTGATAAATTGTCAATTTACCAGAATTCCACCCTTGACCTAATATAATTTTAGTAATATTGTCTGTATTTTCTATTTCTCCATTTAATGACTGATAAACTAAATCTTTATTTTTTGAATTTACATTTATTACAATACCTTCTTTATTAAAAAGAGAAAACGCAAATAAAATTCCCAATATTGCAACTATTATTAATATGCAATTTGTTTTTCTCATTATTTTTTAGCCTCCAAATACTACTTTATTTTCATCTATCCTATCACAAAGAATAATGATTATCAACTAACTATATATTCAAAATATTGTCTATTAAAAAATTGGTAACAAAAATGGAAATTGAACTATAACAAATACAATTGTAAGAATAATTATTGAAAATAAAGATCCATCTGTTTCTCTACTCATTTCTACACTCCATAGTATAAAAAACATTATCGTTATACTTATTATGCTACAAATCAATGCCAAATGTCTATTTCTCACTATTTTATTTTTATTCTCAAGTTTTTGTTTATAAGGTTGTTGTATAAAATAAGTTATTACTCTAAAGCATAATGAAATAATTGCCAAAATCAATAAATTTTTTGCATAAGGTGCTTTTATAAATGGAATATTTATTCTATCAAAAAAGCCTAAATGTATAAGCCAAAGTTCAATTACACCTAATGATAATCCCCATACAATCATCAATATATCATATTTTTTGTTTGTTTTATTTTCCATAACTCTCCCTCTTTACAATGTACTCATTTTATTCTTTTACTATTTTATCAATACATAGATAAACAAATATCATAATCAAAGAGATTAATAATCCAACATAAAATTCTGGAAAAGCAAATTCTATACTATTTTGAATACTCATTTTTCCTGTTATATTCATTATGTGCCAAGTAAAAAACTCATATATTTCCGAAACTACAATTCCTATCGTTCCTAATATACCTAGTATTTTATTTATTTTCTCATTCTCAAATGATGCCCATACTCCTGCAAAAAATACTAGCATAGATATAATACCTATTGGATTAAGCAAGTTTATTAAACCACTAATTTCTTGTACACCTTTCATTCCTCCATATTGATTTAATAACATTGGTAATAAACTAATCAAAAATGCTATTGTTAATATAATTTTCTTTTTCATAAATACCTCCACCCGAAATTACTAAATTGTAATTTATCGAGATAGTTACTTTAAAAAATTTACTAAATTTATATAAACTTGATTTGTTAATACACAATCGTTCAATGCCCTATGTTCATTTCTTTTAGTTAAATTAAAATAATCTATTAAATTATCTAGTTTATGATGTTTTAATTCTGGTAATAATTTTCTTGATATTCTTAATGTATCAATATAGTCATTTGATAAATATTCTCCTAAATTATCTACCATACTATCATAAATGAAATCAATATCAAAATTAACATTATGACCAATAATAATGTCATTTCCTAAAAATTTCTTAAATTCATACAAAACATATACTAAATCTTTTCCTTCTTGTTCTATCATTTCGTTTGTAATGCCTGTTAATCTTGTTGTAAAGTAGCCTACTTCATTATTTATTTTTATTAATTCTGAAAAATATTCTATCTCTTTTTAATTTCTTACTTTTATTGCACTTATTTCAAGTATTTCTCCATAATAGGAATCTAAACTTGTTGTTTCTATATCTAATACTGTGTAATCATCTACATTTTCTACTAGGCTATGACCTTTATAACCTCTTTTTCTTACCATATTAAAGCTCCATTTATTCTAAAATCCATTTAATTCCTTTTGCCATTCTTAAGACTCCATCTTTAAAGTGATTTCCTTCATTTTCTTCGTATAATGTTTCAATATTTTTACTTAAAAATTCTTGAATTTCTCTTGTTTTATCTTCTACTGTTTGCAATATTTCTATTTTAGAATTTTTTTCTTTATTTCCAAGTGAAAAATATATTTTATCTATATTTTTACTTATTTCATTTTCCTTAACATATTTTTCAAAATTAGGATACCACATAGAACCTGAAGCTGATACAATTCTTTTGAATATATCTGTTTTATAGCCTGAATATAGAGCAAATAACCCACCTAAAGAATACCCTGCTAAAACCCAATATTCTATTTCTTTTTGAAGTTCATTTGTAATAAAACCTTCTACTTTTGGTATAATCTCATCTTCTATTAGCTTTAAATATTCATCTGCATATCCTTTGCAATAACTATCTCCTTTATATAAAGGTGGACATTCCCAAGGGGTCATATCATTGCTCCAACTCATCTTTGAAATAGCTACTAAAATAAAATCTTTTGCATTTAATTTTTTACATTCTTCCCAAACCTTATTACCCTCTCCACTAAAAGTATTAAGTATTACCACAGGAATTTTCTTGTTTTCTGTTTCGTTATAAAATATTTCAATTTGTTTTTTATCAATTTCAAAATTCATAATTTTTCCTACTTCCAATTACATTTTCTACACCACTTGCAACCATTACAACTAAATCTTCTTTTGCAAGTTTTACATCTTGGCTGAATTTTTATATCTTTTTCTTTATAGATTAAAGGATTTTGTAGTTCTGATTTTAAAGCCATAACTCTTTGGTATGCTTTTGGAATGTTATATGTTTTTCCATCTTTTATAAAAACATTTCCAGTACCACAAAAATCAAACTTTATATTATACTTTACACATTCATCATATATTTTCTTTACCCAATCAAAATATAAAGGTCTATTTCCTTCGTAGTTTTCACCATCAACTAATACAATTTCAAATTTTCCTGTACTTAAATATTGGTCTAATGTTATTTCTGAAATCATTGGAGCACACATTATTCCTTTATGTTTGAAAGGTAAATCTAATAGAATTGGTAATCTCTCATCTGCTCTTTTTTGATTTTCTGTTGTAAATACCATTATTACATTTTCTAATCCATCTCCCCACCAACTAGGCAAATTATCTAATACTCTTTCAGCTCTTTTGGTTTGTAGCCAAAAAGTAATATCAGGACGAAGTTTAATCATTTCCCATACTTCTTTTCTCCACTCATCTGCTTCGGTCAAAAAGAAATCACTTGTCATACAAACTCTTAAAACTGATCCACTTGGTATTTTATATTCTCCATTTCGACTTTTTTTAAGTGGCAAATTAAAGTTAGTTTTTACTTTATAAATATCGCTTCCATCTTTATCTCTTTGGCTATCTAAATAATACATATAGCAATTTTCACAACCCTCGCTATACTTTTTGCAGCCATGCCAAGGATTCCATATATCATTCATTTTATTATCATTTCCTTACTACTTATAGGTTTAAGTCCTTACTTAATATATCTGTAAGACCTCTAGGTCCTCTAACCCACTTAATTCCATACTTGTTTAATTTTTCAAAAGTAAATTCATCTTGCTTATACCTTTTTAATAACTTTATTTTCATTACTTTTTTCATTGCAACATTTTTATCTTTATATTCATAAGGTACATCTGTTTCTAAAACTTCACATTTATAAAGGATTGCTGAAATAGGTGCAGCTACATATAAGTAAACAATATCTCCAGCCCATATATTATTAGATTGTTTCCATATAATTGTGTCTGTTTTATTAAAAGCATTTATAATATCATAATATTTACCTCACTTTCAAATTACTAGTTATCTTTACTTTTTTCTTTAAATCTTTTGAATAATATATTAAATCAGTACAAATTAAATCTCCATCTTTAATTTCTTCATTGTAATTATCTATAAAGAAATTCTTAACTGTTTTTTCGTATTTATCAAATCCCTGCTTAACATAGAAAGGAATATTATTCTCTGTTGTTCCTA
>OGQU01001028.1_pt1 | contig 25891 bp, 20 predicted proteins | sample 1553341 | NCBI WGS metagenome assembly OGQU01 (sample SAMEA2579920, study PRJEB22360) | human gut metagenome | biome: human gut; feature: human-associated habitat; material: faeces | place: Denmark | collected 2008/2010 | reverse complement strand
TTGGCCAAGATGAAGGCCTTTGTCCGCAAAGCCGTCGACTGTTGCATCGAATAAGTAAAACGCAAACGTTCAAACCGGTTCGGAGAGGCTTTTCTTTGGACCGGTTTTGTTATTGAAATATTAAGCATTATGCTGTAACCTAAAGCCGATTTGTGCAAATTCTAATAATTCTGGAAGTCTGAAATGATTCATAAAAGCAAGTCCGAAAATCCTTCTTTGGAAGAAAACGAAAATTCCTGGCTCGGCAGCAACCTGTACCGGCTGATGCTGGTCGTAACCGTTGTCTGGTTCGCGATCGTGCTGATTTACATTACCCAGTTTTTCGGCTGGTCGAATTTGTTTCTGATGATGCCCGACGAGTTCGGCGGTTTTCTGGCCGGGGCAACTCTGCCGCTGGCGCTGATCTGGGTCGGCATGGCTTATGTGGATCGCAGCGCGGCCTTTAAAAAAGAAGCTAAGTTTCTCCGTGCTTACATGAATCAGCTGGTCTATCCGGAAGAAGGCGGCGCCGCCACGGCCAAGGCAATGTCGGAGGCGATTCGCTCACAGGTATCGGAATTGCAGGAAGTGACCAAACTGGCCATGAGCCAGACCTCCATGATCAAAAAGGAACTGGATGAACGGGTGGACGACTTCGCCAGCCTGGTGCGGGTGCTCGACAACTATTCGACCAAAAGCATCGTCGAACTGACCAACGGCGTCAAAACCCTGACCAAGAGCTTTGACGGCGTGACCGACAAAGCATTTAAAACCACCAAAGACTTAAGCAGCTGCATTGCCGAATTTTCAAGTGTTGCCACCCGTTTGCAGGGAGATATCAACGGCATTGTCGACAACCTGCTGCCCGGCATGCACGAAATCAAAAATTCCGCCGATGTGATCCAATCGGTGGCCGAAAGCAGCTCCCGCCAGATTATGGAAGCCAGTGAAAACATCAAATCCTACGGCAGCGTTTCGGAAGAAAACTTCAATCTGGTTTACGAAAAGATTCAGGCGCAGGGCAAATATCTGGAAGACATTACCAACCAGGCGGTGGAAAGCACCAGGGCGGTGGGCGAAACATTCCGTTCGGTGGCGGCCGAGATTGACGAGCTGATCGAAACCCGCGGGCAGAAAACCGTTGAATATGCGGAAAACATGGACAACAGCATTCAGGAGGTTTACCGCAAAATTTCCGAACACAGCGACCTCTTTGTTAACGAGGCGGAAAAGATCATTGCCCAGACGGCGCTGGTGGAAGACAATATTTCCTCTCAGGCGAACGAACTTAAAAACATTGCCGACACGGTGGCGGAAAGCCTGCGGTCGGCCGAGGATTCGCTTAATTCCGGTTTTGACGACCTTGACGAGCGCAGCTCCAAAGCGGTTGAAAATCTGCGAGAAGTGGTCGATACGGTAAAAGTCAAAACCGAAAACCTGATCACCTTTACCGACAGCGCCTGTGATAAGATCAACGCCGGCAGCGACAATATTGCCGAACGTTTCAGGGAGCTGCAGGGGATCGGCGGCGAAATCGGCGGCGGTCTTGACATCGTGGGCGGCAAATTTGCCGAGGGAATCGACGGCATCAGAAAGTCGATTGACGAAATGATGCAAAACTTAAACGAAGTCAACGACGCGATCGCCGCGCAGACCGAACGGCTGAACGAAACCGGCAACATGGCGGTTGCCCAGAGCCGTCTGGCCGAAAGTTCGCTGGCCGAACAGCACGGCAGCATCAATGCTTCGCTGGCCAAAATCGAAGAAATCAAATCCGAACTCAACCGTCAGATCGAAGAGCTTTCGACCGCGGCCGGCCGCATTGCCGGCGAGGCGGGCGAAGCCGTCGACAGGCTGAAAGAAAATCTTTCCGCTTCGCTTGAAGCTTCCGGCAAAGCCGCCGAGCAGACGCGTAAAATCAATGACAGTCTGGAAGCGGAAGTTCGCCGTCTGGACGAAGCGGCGGATGCCGCGGCGCAAAAAGTTTCCGGCCTGGAAAGCACCGTTGCCGCGCAAAGCGATCATCTGCGCAGCCTGATCGGCGATGTGGACGAACGTACGGCGCAAATTGCCGCGATTATGGAAAAGCACGAAAATGCCGTCAACGAAGCGACCGGCGGTTTCTCCAGGCAGTTTGCCGAAATCGTCGCCACTTTTGAAAGCCAGTCGGAACTGTTTAACTCGGTGGCCGAAAACACGGCCGGCGTCAGCCGTTCCATCCGCGAGCAAATTGCGGCCGTCGGCGAAAGCGCGGACAGCGTGTTCGCCAAGATGAGCGCGCTTGAGGACGAAGTTGCACGCCGCGGTTCCGACGTAGCGGACAAGTCTAACGTCGCCATTGACAAACTGAGCGAAATCGATCAGGCGATTGCCGAAAGGATACGCAAACTTGACGAAGATCTGGAAGATGTTTCCGCTCGCCAGAACCGGATTGCCGAAAGCATTGCCGCCGGTCTGGAGCAGTTCGGCGAAGCCGTCGACCGTGCCAGAGGCGGCGCCGACGAAGCGGCCGCGGCCATTGTTGACAGCATGAATAACGGCGCCGGCGAACTCGGACAGATTATTGAACGGATTAAAAACGAAGCCGGCGCAGGTGCCGAAGCGATGGTGGCCGGCATGAACGACGGCGCCGACAGGATCGGCCAGATTATTGAACAGATTAAAAACGAAGCGGGCGCCGGAGCGGAAGCGATAGTTGCCGGTATGAGCGACGGTGCCGACCGGATCGGCCGGATCGTTGAGCAGGCCAAAACCGGTGCCGACGAAGCTGCCGAAGCTCTTGTCAGCCGCATGAACGACGGTGCGGGTGAACTTGTCCGAGCCGTTGAACAGATGAAAGAAACCGCCGAAAACGCGGCATCCTTTGTTGCCGGCAGCGTCGAAAAGATTAAGGGCGTTCATAATGAGTTTGGCACCGAGTTTACGGTTCTGGCCGGTCAGATGGACGGTTATGCGGACAAAATCGGGCGTTCGGCGGAAGAAATTGCCGTCCGCGGAACGGAAATCAATGAACGTTTTGGCGGGCTGGTTGAGCAGATCAACGCGGAGAGCGCAAAAGCCGACAGCATTTTTGCCGCTTTGGGTGAACAGATGCGTGTTCAGAGCACTGCCATCAATGACAACTTCAACCGTCAGCGCGAAGACCTGATGGACGTCGTCAATCTGGTCAGCGCGCAGACACGTCTCGGCGAGGCGGCATTAAATGAACAATATAAATGCTTGATGGACGTTTCCGACGCAGTTTCCCGCAAAATGACGGGTTTAAGCGATCAGTTTAAGAAAAACACCGGCGGACTGCAGGAAAATGCGGCGGCCATGTCGGCGGAAATTTCCGCGCTGGCGGATCACCTGCTGCAAATCGGCAGCACCATGGGACAGACCACTCAGAATTCCATTGCCGGCATAGAGCAGGTCAATCAGGCGCTGGTTCTGTGTTCGGACAATCTCAACCAGGCGACCGACAACGCCGCCGCCAACATGAACAAGGTGACGGAAGACTACCACCGCTGCCTGAACGGTTTCGGCGCGGTTACCGAAGAAAGCAACCGTGCGCTGAACGAAGCGGCCGGACTGATTGCCGCGCAAAACGACAAGATGACGCAGATTGCCGAAGACACCAAAGCGCTGACGGATTATTTCAACAACCTGATGAACAACGCTTCCGAGCAGTTGATTGAAAAAGCCAACGTTGCCCATGACCGGATTCGCGAACTCGGCGAGGGGCTTCAGCAGCTGGGCAGACAGCTGGAGGAAACCGCCGGCAGCAGTGCGGAGCATTTTGCCGCTTCCGGCGAAAAACTGCGCTCTGCGGTTGCCGAAGTGATGACCGATGCCGAGCGCGTTGCCGGCGAGGTACGGGCTTCGCACGAAGCCTTTAAAGAGCAGTCGGACAATCTGCGGGCAACCGCCGACGAAACGCTGACCAAAGTCAGCGAAGTGATGGGCAGTTTCAGCGGCAGTCTGGAGGAATTTACCGCCAAGAGCAACGCGATTGTCGACAGCACCAGTAACTTTAACGGCGTGATCAAAAAGCAGATCGAACTGCTTGACATCGGTGCCAAGCAGGCCGGCAGCGAACTGGCGGACATTGAGAAGCGCTACCGCGAAATGAAGGTTGAAAACTTCCTCAAGAATGCGACTTCCATTATCGAAAAACTGGAAACGCTGGCGGTTGACATCAACATGATCTTCAACCCCGAAAGCCAGGATAAACTTTGGCAGAAATATTATGAAGGCGACACCGACGTCTTCGTCCGTTATCTGTCGCGCACCATGAGCCGCAAACAGGTGGTGGCGATCAAGGAGGAATTTGAGAAAAATCCGGAATTCCGCAAGATGGTCAATGCCTATATGGGCGAGTTCGAGGAACTGATCAACCGCGCCCGCGGCTGCGAAAAGTCGGGCATTCTGCTGTCGGTTATTTCCGGTGCGGACATCGGCAAAATCTACTATGTTATCGCCCGGGCTTTGGACAAGCTGAATTAATCTTATGAAAATACTCGATTTTGACAGTCAGGTATTTTTGGCGCCGATGGCCGGTATAACGGACCGGCCGTTCCGCGCATTGACGGCATCTTTCGGCGGCGGCAACATTGTTTCCGAAATGGTGGCGGTTAATGCGCTGGAGCGCAAGAACGCCAAAACCTGCCGCATTGCGGACGTGCGCGACGAGCCTTATCCGGTGGTCGTGCAGCTGGTCGGCGGCGATCCGGCTTTGTTTGCCGAAGCGGCAAAGCTGGCGGCCGACCTCGGGGCGCACAGCCTGGATATCAACATGGGCTGCCCGGTGAGAAAAATCGTCAACAACAATTCCGGCTCGGCACTGATGAAGGATCCGCTGCTGGCGGCCAAAATCATCGAAACGACGGTGGCGGCAACCCCGCTTAAAGTCAGCGTGAAATTCCGTAAGGGATGGGATCATGATCATGTCAACGCGGTTGAATTTGCCCGCATGTGTGAGGAAAGCGGCGCTGCTTACGTGACCGTTCATGGCCGTACCCGCAGCGATTTTTATGCCGGTACGGCGGATTGGAACATCGTTGCCGCGGTAAAAGACGCGGTTAAAATTCCGGTGGTTGCCAACGGCGACGTTTCCGACGCGGCTTCGGCGGCAAAAATTCTGCGCCATACCGGCGCCGACGGGCTGATGATCGGCCGCGCGGCTCTCGGCGCGCCATGGCTGATTGCGGATATTGACCGCTTTTTAAAAACCGGAAAAGAACCGGAAACGCCGGCACCCGGAACGATAAAAACGGTGCTGATCCGGCATATTCGCGGCTTGTGCGATTATTACGGCGAACGGACGGCGCTGCAGCTTTCGAGAAAATATGTCTGTTGGTACTGCAAAGGGTTGCACGATGCCAAAAGGTTTCGCGAGCAGTATACGAAAATAGGCAGTCTGGCAGAAGCGCTTGCGGCGGCGGAAGCTTATTTTGACGGTTTGGAGCAAGACATAACGGAGGAAGAAAGATGAAAATCATCGTCGGCGGCGCCGGCAGCGTCGGCAAGAGCATCGTCGCCTATTTGAGCCGCGGCAACAACGACGTGGCCGTGGTTGACGAAGACGAAAGAAAGTTAAACGAAGTCGCCCGCGAATGGGACGTGATGCCGGTTTTGGGTTCGGTCGCCCATCCTGACGTGCTGCAAAAGGCCGAAGCCGGCAAAAGCGACCTGCTGATCGCTGCAACCGAAAGCGACGAAGTCAACATGATTGCCTGCCAGGCGGCATATTCGCTGTTCAATGTTCCCCGCAAAGTGGCGCGCATCAGCGCCCGGGTGTATCATAAGGCGGCCTGGGGCGGCTTGTTCGGCGACCACGACATTCCGGTGGACCTGGCGGTTTCCCCCGAATATGAAATTGCCGGCGCCATCAAACGGGTGCTTCAGTTTCCGGGCATTTCCGGAATTTGTCCGTTTGCCGGCAAAAAGCTGATGCTGCTGTCTTTCCGCTGTCCGAAAAAGTCGCCGCTGCTGCAAATTCCGCTTGACCACCTGGAACGGGCGGAGCCCGATCTGCATATTGCGGTGGTCAACGTCATCCGCAGCGGCCGCGGTTTTATTCCCGGCAGCGACGACACTTTCCATGCCGGTGACGAAATTAACCTGCTGGCGGCGGCGGACGAAGTCGAAGACGTCATCCGCGCCTTCGGCCTTGAGCGCAAGGACAACGAACGGGTGCTTATTTTCGGCGGCGATCAGATTGCCGAATATCTGGCGGAAGCGCTGGAAGAAGACGACGGCATTGCCGGCTGCCGGGTGATTGACGAAGATCCGCGCAGCGCCGCCCGTCTGGCGGAACATCTGAACAACACGGCGGTGTTTAACGGTTCGGTCATGAGCGACGTGGTGCTTGCGGAAGCCGGCATTGCCGACGCCGATGCGGCGGTCGCGGTCACCGGCGAGGACAAGGACAATATCATTGCCGCGATGATTGCCCGCAAAAACGGGGTGGAAAACACTTTTGCCCTGGTCAATTCGCGTTCGGCCAACACTCAGATGATCAACGTCGGCGAGAATATCCTGATCGACCGTACCACTATTACCATTTCCGCCATTTTGAAGGAGCTGCGCAAGGTGCGGCTGAACAATGCCTGCACGCTGGGGTTGTCAGGAGAGGTATGGGAAATCGCCGTTGACGGCAATTCGACTTTGATCGGTTCGACTTTCGCACAGCTCGGCCTGCCTGAGGAAAGCCGTGTCTGCGCCCTGATCCGCAAAGGAGAAACGAGATTTTTGCCCGCGGCGGACGAGCAGGTGGAAGAAGGCGACGTGTTGGTCTTTTTTGTCGCGCCGTCGTCAATTCGCCGGGCGGAAAAAATCTTTGCATAATTATCCCCTTGTTTCATAACAACTCTTTACTATTTTTACAAAATAGGGTTACAATCGGACAAACGACAAACAATAATAAAAAGGAATATAGGACAATGTCACAAAAAGTTCAGGAAGATTTTTTAGGCGATATCCGGAAAAACGAAATTGCAGTAACCGTTTTCCTCATCAACGGCGTTAAGCTGCAAGGGGTCATTACCTGGTTTGACGACGCCTCCATCCTGTTGCGCCGCGACGGACACACCCAGTTGATTTACAAACATGCGGTTTCGACCATCATGCCCGGGGTGGCGGTTGACATTGCCGCCAAAGCCGACAAAGAGTAAGTCTTGGCGGAAAACATATTTGAAATTCCGGCGGTAAAAGCCGGCATCGTTTATCCGGAAACGCCGGGCGAAAAGGCTTCCCTCAATCCGGAACAGCGGCTGGAGGAAACCGTCAGGCTGGCGGCGGCGATCAATCTGGAGGTGGCATTTGCCGAAATTGTCCGGCTGCGGCAGATTCGTCCCGACGCTTATTTCGGCAAAGGGGTGATCGGACGTTTTCGCGAAGCGGCCGCCGTCGGCGGGGTCGAACTGCTGATCGTCGATGCCGCCCTGACCCCGATCCAGCAGCGCAATCTGGAAAAGGCGCTTGATCTGAAAGTGATTGACCGCACGGCGTTGATCCTTGAAATTTTCGGTGAACGGGCACAGACCCGGGAAGGTTCGCTGCAGGTTGAACTGGCACATCTGACCTATCAGCGCAGCCGGCTGGTGCGCAGCTGGACCCACCTGGAACGTCAGCGCGGCGGTGCCGGCTTCCTCGGCGGTCCCGGCGAAACCCAGATTGAACTTGACCGCCGCATTATCGACGAGAAAATCACCAAAATCAAAAAAGCGCTGGAAAAAATCAGACAAACCCGCGGCCTTCAGCGTACGGCGCGAAAGCGGGTGCCGTATCCGGTGGTGGCGCTGGTCGGCTATACCAACACCGGCAAGTCCACGTTGTTCAACCGCCTGACCAGAGCCGGCGTTTTTGCCGAAAATCTGCTGTTTGCCACTTTGGACACCACCATGCGGCGGCTGACGCTGCCCTCGGGACGGGAAGTCATCCTTTCCGATACGGTCGGTTTCATTTCCGATCTGCCGCATGAGCTGGTAATGGCCTTTCGCGCCACGCTGGAAGAAGTGCTGGAAGCCGACGTCGTGGTTCAGGTGCTGGACGCCGCCAACCCCGGCTGCAAGCAGCAGCGGCGGGACGTGCTGACGGTGCTGGCCGGTCTGGGGCTGGACAAGATTGAGCATCAGCCAAACTATCTGGAAGTTTACAATAAAATTGATCTGGCGCCGTCTTTTGCCGCCCCTTCCGCCAATGCGGTGAAAGCGTCGGCACTGACGGGAGAAGGCTGCAAAGAACTTTTGCGGAAGCTGGACGACGTTTTGGCGGCCGGCAGCGCGGTTATTGACGTGAATATACCGTCTTCCGACGGCAAAACCATTTCCTGGCTGCATCGTAACGGCGAAGTCCTGTCCTGCCTGCCGGGAGAAGAATTTTTGAAAATGTCGGTACGTTTGGACGCGGCCGCGCAGAGCCGGCTGACCGCGCTGTTGAAAAACGCGGCCGATTGAAAAACTTTTTTTTGCTCCTATATCAATGCGGAAACGTTTATTTGATACGGGAGAAACGATATGCTGGTTTTATTGTGCGCTTTTATTCTGACCGCCTGTTCCTCAACCCCCGGCTATAATGAGCAGCTGGAAAGCTGGGTCGGCGTGTCGGAAGAACATCTGGTGGACAACTGGGGAATGCCGGACAGTACCTTTACGCTGGACGCCGACACCAGGGTTCTGACTTATGTTGAATACGACGGAGAAGGGGATCGGGAAGTTTATTCCGAACAGATTTATTATCCGGCAATTTCCGGGCAGAATTTTCCCGGTCCGAACCCGGATGGGGAAAATATTGAGTATTGCAAAATTTCCTTTACCGTCGACAACAGCGTTGTCACCGGTTACAATTTTAACGGCGACGACTGTGCGGGAAAACTGCTGCCGGGCGGTTCAAACTAGTACGCAGGCGTAGAGGACGGCAAAAAAATGCATGACCGTGCCGGCAAGCACCATCAGGTGCCAGACGGCATGGGTGTATTTTTTGCTTTTCCAAACGTAAAAGAAAACGCCGAAAGTGTAAAACAGGCCGCCGAGGACGAGAAACAGCGCGCTGACGGCGCTGATTGCGGCAAACAGCTGCCGGGAAACGAAAATGATTGCCCAGCCCATGATCAGATAAAGCGAAATCGACCACAGTTTGGTGCCGCTGCCGGAAGTGACGATTTTCAAAACCGTGCCGATGAGCGCCAGGCTCCAGATGACGGCAAAAACCGACCAGCCGACCGGCCCGCGCATGTTGACCAGCAAAAAGGGCGTGTAACTGCCGGCGATCAGATAGTAGATGGCGATGTGGTCAAACTTTTTCAAAACCTTTTTCACCCGCGGATAGGGCACGGCGTGGTAAAGGGTGGAGGCCGTGTAGAGCAAAATCATCGAAACGCCGAACACGGCGGTGGAGGCGACGGTCCAAAGGTCGCCGTATTTTGACGACAGGCTGACCAGAACCGCCAGGCCGGCGACGCTGAAAATGATCCCCAGTCCGTGGATGGCGCAGTTGCATACTTCCTCGCCGAAAGTGTAGGGGCGGATCGCCGATGATGTCTGCATGTTAAAAAACTCCTTTTTTTGCTCTCTTGTTTTTTTCGTTTGTTTATCGCATCTGTTTTTGCATCTTTTGCTTTTTCAACCGAAATCGCAACCGTGATATTAGATAAGACGGACAGATTGAAAATCAAGGGCGGCGGATTAACAAAAAACTAAGTTTTGCCGGATATACTGTCGGCATAATTTATGAAATGCGAGGTTTGTCATGTTACTCAGTCAGATATTGGCGGGCGTTCCGCTGGCGGAAAAGCTTTCCGGCGATACGGAAATTTCCGCGGTCGAACTCGATTCGCGAAAAACGGTGCCGGGAGCGTTGTTTATAGCTCTTAACGGAAAGAATTCCGACGGCAGAAAATTTATTCCCGACGCATTGGAAAAAGGCGCTGCCGCGGTTTTGTACGACGGCGATTATACTCCCCCGGCGGCTGACGGAGTTTTGTTCGTCAGGGCCGACGGTGATATGCGGCAAAATATTGCCCGGGCGGCGGCCAATTTTTATAAACCGGTTCCGCCGTATATTTCTGCCGTTACCGGAACCAACGGCAAGACCTCAATTGCCGATTTTACCCGCCAGCTGATGAAGAAACTCGGCTATTCCGCGGCCAGCATCGGCACTGTCGGCGTGGTTTCCGACGTGGCGGAAAATGCGGAAACGCTTACCACACCGGACAGCGTGACTTTGCACCGGATTTTGCGCGATCTGGCGGTCAGGGGCGTCGACTATGTTTCGCTTGAGGCCTCAAGCATCGGCATTGAACAATACCGGCTGGACGGTTTGAAAATCAAAGCGGCCGGCTTTACCAACTTCACCCAGGATCACCTTGACTATCACCTGACCATGGAAAATTATCTGAAGGCCAAGGAAGAGCTTTTTTCCCGGGTAATGGAAACTGACGGAACCGCGGTTTTGAACGCCGACATTCCCGAATTTGCGGAACTGGCGGAAATTTGCCGCCGCCGGGGAATTAAAGTGATGTCTTACGGCCGTAACGGCAGCGATTTGAAAATATTGTCGCGGGTACCGCATGCGGAGGGACAAACGCTGGAAACGGAAATAGAAGGGCGTCCGTATCGGCTGGAACTGCCGTTGATCGGCGAATTTCAGGCGATGAACGTGCTTTGCGCCGTCGGCATGGTGATTGCCATGCATGGTTTTTCCGGCAAAATCATAGACAGTCTTCCGCATTTGAAAGGCGCGCCCGGCCGTCTTGATCTGGCCGGCCGGCTGGCAAACGGTGCGGCGGTTTACGTCGATTATGCCCATACGCCGGATGCGCTGGAAAACGTGCTGAAAACCATGCGCCATCATACGGCAGGCAAATTGTGGGTCGTTTTCGGCTGCGGCGGCGACCGTGATAAGCTCAAGCGCCCGATCATGGGCAGAATAGCCCGCGAACTGGCGGACAGGGCGGTGGTGACCGACGACAATCCGCGTACCGAAGATGCGGCGGAAATCCGTCGGCAGATTTTGTGCGAATGTCCCGATGCCGCGGAAATCGGCGACCGGGTGGAAGCGATCAATTATGCCGTTTCCCGTTTGGGAGAAGGCGATATGTTGGTTATTGCCGGCAAAGGGCACGAAAACGGCCAGAAAATCGGTGACAGGATTATCCCGATGAACGACTTGGAAGAAGCGGCCAAAGCGATTGCGCGGCTTTCCCGCTGACGTTTCCCCTGCCGGTCAGAGCGCCGGCAGCATGACGGCAAAGCGTCTGACCGCTGTTTCTGCCGCTCATTTCCCGATCAATGGTAAAACCAACTCTGTTATGGTAAAACGCTCTTCGTTTTTTTTGCTGACAATTTTTCTGAAAGACTTGAAAAAAAACGGCTGCAATCTGTTGATTTGCAACCGTTTTCCTTTTGAGAATAACTATAACAAAAAAAGGATCAATTTTTTGTTATACAAAAGCACTATATCATCTTTTTTTATAAAAGTCATCTAACTTGTTATTTTTAGGAACAATTTTTTTAATCAGAAAAATCTGATGCTAACCTGTTGATGTATAACAAAAAATTGATCGTTTAAATCCAACGGGGACGATTGAAAGGATAACGGCCGCGGCAACAGCGGGGATATCGGCCGTTTTTTCTTTCGGTAAATGTTCCCGTCTTTTTCTTTTTTATAAAACGCGGTCGGAGAAATAACCGGGCTAAAACGGCCGGTGAACATGAGACGGAAACGGCTGCGAATATGTAGTAGTTTGATCAAGATTAAAAGCGATAAGCGGCGTTGTTCGGCAGCCAGACATTCAGTGCCCGGTAAACCGGGAGAAACTGTAGGAAACATGATAAAAAAAATCTTCCTCCGTCGGGGAGAAAGATTTTTTTGTTTTTCGTAAAGCCGTCGGCGCTATTTTTTGGCAGCGATGATTTTAACCGCGTCTTCCAGCGTCGGTTCCTTGTCTTTGAACTCTTTCGGCAGGGCGTAATTGGTCTTGCCGCATTTCAGATAGGGACCGTAGCGCCCGTTGTTAAGTGTGATTTCGAGTTTGCTTTCCGGGTGGGTGCCGATTACTTTCGCCGGCGTTTTTTCGGCGGCGCCTTTCAACAGCTCTTCTGCCCGTTCCAAAGTGATGGAAAAGACGGTGTCGTTGCCGTAAAGCGATTTGGACTTGTTGCCCTGTTTCAGATAGGTGCCGAATTTGCCGATGTTGACCTCAATGCCGTTGCCGAGCTGGCGGGGCAGGGAAAGCAAAATCTGCGCCTGTTCAGGCGTAATTTCTTCCGGTGTAATCCCTTTGGGCAGCGAGCAGCGTTTGGGCTTGACTTTGCCTTTGGGGTCGTCTTCGCCGAGCTGGACATAATGTCCGTAAGGGCCTTTTTTGAGATATATCTTCTGTTCGTTCATCTCGCCCAGAACCCTGTCTTCCGGGTTGGGAGCTCTGGTGGCCGCGTTGGCGGCGGCAGCTTCCTCTTCGGCGGTAGTGTCAACCAGCTGCTGGGTGTATTTGCATTCCGGATAGTTCGAGCAGCCGATGAAAGCGCCGAATTTGCCGAACTTGATGCCGAGACGGCCGGTTTTGCATTCCGGACAGCTGCGCGGATCGCTGCCGTCTTCCCGTTCGGGGAACAGGTGTTTGGCCAGCACTTCGTCGATCTTGTCGATCACTTCGCTCATCTGCAGCGGCGTGACGGCGTCGATGTTTTTGATAAATTTGGCCCAGAAACCGGTCAGCAGCTTGCGCCATTCCATTTCCCCGGCGGAAATGTCGTCGAGGAATTCTTCCATCTGTGCGGTAAAGTCATATTCGACGTATTTATGGAAGAAATTTTCAAGAAATGCGGTGACGATTCGTCCGCGTTCTTCGGGGATAAAGCGCAGTTTTTCCACCTTGACGTATTTGCGTTCCTGCAAGACGGCGATGATGGTCGCATAAGTGGACGGCCGGCCGATGCCCAGTTCTTCCAGTTTTTTGACCAGACTGGCTTCGGTAAAGCGCGGCGGCGGCGCGGTAAAGTGCTGGTCGGTAAAGATTTCGCCCTTGGTTTCCTTTTCGCCCGGTTCGACGTTCGGCAGGATGCGGTTTTCGTCGTTTTCCTCTTCGTCGTCAAAACTTTCCTGATAAAGCTTCAAAAAGCCGTCAAAAGCAATAACCTGGCCGTTGGCGCGCAGCGTGATCTGTCCGTCGGCGGAAGTTGAATCGATGCTGACTTTGTCAAGCACCGCCGGGTTCATCTGGCAGGCGACCGTACGTTTCCAGATCAGTTCGTAAAGGCGGTGGGCGTCGTTGTCAAGCTTGGCTTCCATCTTTTTCGGCGTGTTGGTGACGTCCGAAGGTCTGATCGCCTCGTGCGCTTCCTGCGCGTTTTTGGATTTGGTTTTGTATTCTTTCGGCGCTTTCGGCAGATACTCGTCGCCGAAATACTTGACGATGACGTCGCGGCAGGCGGCGATTGCTTCTTTGGAGAGGTTGACGGCGTCGGTACGCATATAAGTGATCAAACCGTCTTCATATAGCTTTTGCGCAATCTGCATGGTTTTCTTGGCGGAAAAACGCAGTTTGCGGGCGGCTTCCTGTTGCAGGGTAGAGGTTGTGAACGGCGCTGCCGGATAGCGGTTGGCCTTTTTGCGTTCGACGTTTGCCACCGCAAATTCCTGCGCTTCGATTTTGGCCTTGGCGGCGAGCGCCTTTTCTTCCGTATTGATGTCGAACTTTTCGAGTTTTTTGCCGTCAAGCACGATCAGCCGAGATTTGATCAGCGCCTGTTTGGAGGTAAACAGTTCGGCGTCGATCGTCCAGTATTCTTCGGGTTTGAAGTTTTCGATTTCAATTTCCCGCTCACAGATCAGGCGAAGCGCAACCGACTGTACCCGGCCGGCGGATTTCGACCCCGGCAGCTTGCGCCACAAAACCGGCGACAGGTTGAAGCCTACCAGATAGTCGAGCGCGCGCCGCGCCATATAGGCGGAAACCAGATTGTCGTCAATCTGACGCGGGTTTTTGATGGCTTCGGTTACCGCCGATTTGGTGATTTCGTGAAAGACGACACGTTCTATTTTTTTGTCTTTGATTTTGCCGCGGGCTTTCAGTTCTTCCAGAATGTGCCAGGCAATCGCTTCTCCTTCCCTGTCCGGGTCGGAGGCGAGGATAATGGTGTCGGCGTCTTTAACCGCCGTGATGATGTCGTTTAAGCGTTTTTTGCCGCCCGGACTCAGTTCCCAGCTCATGGCAAAATCGTGATCCGGCTGTACGGAACCGTCTTTGCTCGGCAGATCGCGGATGTGTCCGAAGCTCGCGAGCACCTTGTAGTCGGAACCGAGGTATTTGTTGATGGTTTTGGCTTTGGCCGGAGATTCTACGATAACTAACTTCATCTTCTTACTTTCATGTTTTTGCCGGTCAGGGCAATTTTGTTGCCGGGCAGGCGGATGATTTTGTCTTCCATTTCCAATTCGATCAGGAGCATTGCCACGCTCGGGGCATCGAGTCCCGAACTGCGGATGATTTCGTCCGTGTCCGTGCCTTCCGCCGACAAATACGCCAAAATCGAATTTTTATCGCAATTCTTTACCGGTGGAATATCGGCAGTTTTTTGCAAATTGTCAAGGGTCTTTGTAAATAAATCGCATTCGCCGCCGTCGGTCGGCCGGAGTGGTTCCGGTCTGATTTTGCTGTTTAAAACATTCAGAATGTCGGCGGCGTTTTCCGCCCACAGCGCGCCGCGGCGCAAAAGCGAATTGGGGCCTTCCGAACGCGCTTCCCCGGGGGATCCGGGGATTGCGAAAATCAGCCGGTTGCGGTCGGCGGCCATGCGGGCGGTAATCAGCGAGCCGGATTTGCCGGTCGCTTCCGCCACCAGTACGGCTTCGCTCAGGGCGGCGACGATCCGGTTGCGGCGGGGAAAATTGCCGCTTTGGGCGTTGGTGCCCATCGGATATTCCGATACCAACAGCCCCTGTTCGCCGATCTGATGATACAGTTCTTCGTTTTCCGGCGGGTAGATCCGGTCAATGCCGGTGCCGAGCACGGCAATCGTCGGTCCTCGGCGTTCTTTGGCATACATGGCGCCCTTGTGCGCCGCGGCGTCAATTCCCCGCGCCATGCCGGAAACGATCAGCACGTCGTTTTCGGTCAGTTCAAAAGATATTTTGGATGTCAGCTTGCGGCCGATGATGGTGGCGTTGCGGGTGCCGACCACCGCCACTGCCGGCCGGTGGTTTAAAAGCGCGATGTTCCCTTTGACGTAAAGCAGCGGCGGCGCATCGTCAAGTTCCGACAGTTTTTGCGGATAGCGGGGATCGGCGGAGGAAAGAACGACGGCGCCGAAACTGCGGACACGCTCCAGTTCTTCTTCCGCCCATTGCCGGGACGGCACCTTTTTTTTGGCGGCGGTTTCCCGCAAGGCTTCTTCTGCCGAGCCGAAGCGGGCAAGCAGCCGCTTAAAGCCGACCGGTCCGATCCCTTCGGTGTTGATCAGCTGCAGCCGGGCCGCGATATCGTCGTCTGCGGTCATTATTTCTTTGCGCTTTCCGCCTTGTCTTGACCGTTTTCTTTTGTATTGCCGGTCGTTTTATCTTTTTTGCCGAAGGAAATTTTGCTTTCTTCGCCCTTGATCAGCCGGCGGATGTTGGCATGATGGCGGACAACCACCAGAAGAGCGACCGCGGTGAAAAAGACGCTTTCGACTTCGCCGGCATAGAAATAGGCGTAAAGCGGCGTCAGCACTGCGGCAGCCAGCGCGGCAAGGGAGGAGTATCTAAACAAAAAGGCGAAAACCAGCCAGGTGGCAAGCGCCATCAGCGCAATTGCCGGGTTGATTACCAGAATGAAACCGAAGGTGGAGGCCACGCCTTTGCCGCCTTTGAATTTCAGCCAGACCGGGAAATTGTGGCCGATGATGGCGGCGGTGCCAGCGTATAAGGCGGCAACCAGGTTGGTTGAGGTGAAGATGCCGGCAAAAAACATGTCTTCGGCCGGCACGAAGCGAAGCGCCAGCCAGGCGGCAAAACCGGCCTTGGAAGCGTCGAGCAGAACCGTCAGCAGAGCCAGGTCTTTGCGTCCGGTGCGCAGCACGTTGGTGGCGCCGATATTGCCGGAGCCGATTTTGCGAATGTCGCCGAGACCGGCCAGCCTGGTGACGACCAGACCGAAGGGAACGGAGCCGAGCAGATAGCCGCCGATAATGCAGATGATGAAAGTTTCCGTCATGACAATGTCCTTCCGTTGTTGATTTTGCCTTTATGTTTAAAACAGTTTGCCGCCGATTTAAACCCTTTTTTGCCGCTTATGCAACGGTGCCGGCGCATGTTCCCGCTTGACAAGAAGACAAAATATGTCAAAATAAAAAAATCAGTAAATTTTTTTGTTTATTATTTTGTCGTTTTTAACGGTCTTTTCTTTTTTTATGAACTTTTTCTGTTAAACTTAAAATATATGAATATGAAAAAGAAGATGATCCTTTCCGTCACGGCGTCTTTCGCCCTGTTTTCAACCGCTGCCTGCGCAGTCGGAACAAGCGTTGCCGACCCGGCAAAACAAATGCTGCCGGCTTATGCCGCAATCGTAAACGTTTTTCCGTCGGAACATAAAGTTCCCGCCCCGGAAAAAGAGAAAAAGCCCTTACCCGTCTTGGGTGAGATGATTTTGGTAAAACCGCTCAAAATCAAGGATCTGCTTCCGATTTACCTGAAAAAGAAAAAATGGTAATTTCCGAAGCTGAGAAAAAATGCCCCCTGTCTTGACGGCAGGAGGCGTTTTTTTTGTATTGATGTCTTACAGACTACCTCCCTTTTAATGGGGGTGAATGCTCACGACGACGATGCTGTAAGAAAATAAGGAAAAGGCACCCAAAGGTGCCTTTTCTATAGAACCCACGGTTTACCGGGGAATATCTGTTTGACAATTAATAACTGCGGGCGTAAATGACGTCGACGGTGGCGTCTTTGGCGCCGGTCAGCAGACATTCGCCTTTGCTGCCGCTCTGGTCGAAAGGAATGCAACGGATGGTAATTTTCAGCGCTTTCAGCAGTTCTTCCGAGTTCGGGTCGCCGCTCCATTTGCCGCGGACGAAAGTGACCGCGTTTTTGTCGCCGTCTTTGATAAAGCGGTTGGCATTGGCAAAATACTTTTCAAACTCCTCATGAGTAACGATATCCGTGCGGATATTGTTTTCCAACCGGGCTTTGGCACGTACGAACATTTCGTGCTGGATGTTTTCCAGCCGCTCGGACAGCCCCCGGGCAAACTCTTCACGGGCAATGATTTCCTTGCCTTCCGGCGTGCCGAGTTTCAAACGCTCTTTAACCATTACCTTGCCGCCTTCGGCGTCGCGCATGCCGATTTCGCAGATCACCGGCGCCCCTTTGCGGGTCCATTCCCAGAACTTGTCGACGCTCGATTTGTTGCGGTTGTCAACTTTGATCCTGATTTTTTCGCCGAACGGCGTCAGACCTTTCAGCAAAGCCTTGACTTCTTCAATATATGCCATAATCTTTTCCCGGTCGGCTTCGTTTTTGATTACCGGCACTAAAACGACCTGATAAGGCGCGATCCGCGGCGGAACCACCATTCCTTCGTCGTCGGCGTGGGTCATGATGATGCCGCCGATCAGACGGGTGGAAACGCCCCATGACGTGGTGTAGGCGAATTCCTGTTTGCCTTCTCTGTTGACAAAGCTGATGCCGGCCGATTTGGCAAAGTTCTGGCCGAGGAAGTGGGAGGTTCCCGCCTGCAGGGCCTTGCCGTCCTGCATCATTGCTTCAATGCAGTAGGTGTCGACCGCGCCCGGAAACTTTTCGTGTTCCGGTTTGCGGCCGGTAATGACCGGCAGCGCCAGAGCGTTTTCCGCCACGTCACGGTAAATTTCGAGCATCTGTTTGGTTTCCGCTTCGGCTTCGGCGGCGGTGGCGTGTGCGGTGTGTCCTTCCTGCCAGAGAAATTCGCGGGTGCGCAAAAACAGGCGCGGCCGCATTTCCCAGCGTACGACGTTGGCCCACTGGTTGACGAGCACCGGCAGGTCACGGTAAGATTTGATCCATTTGGCGAAAGAGTCGGCGATGATGGTTTCCGACGTGGGGCGCACGATCAACGGTTCGTCGAGCGGCGACTGAGGAACCAGCTTGCCGTCTTCCATGCCGAGACGGGAATGAGTAACGACCGCCATTTCCTTGGCAAAACCCTCGACGTGGTCGGCCTCTTTCTGGAAAAACGAAAGTGGAATAAACATCGGAAAGTAGCAGTTGTCATGCCCTGTTTCTCTGAACTTTTCGTCAAAGATGTTGCGGATGTTTTCCCAAATGCCGTAACCCCACGGCTTGATCACCATACAGCCCGGCGAAACCGAGTTTTCCGCCATTTCGGCGGCGGCGACGACGTTTTGATACCATTCGGGGTAGTTTGCTTCTCTGGTGTTTTTCAATGCCATTTTAGTTTATTCCTTGTTCGTTGGTTTAATTTTCTTTGTAAAACGACATGAACTTAACAAATTTTATTTTATTTGTGAATAGCAAATGTGGTATAAGCACCATAAAATATAAGGGAAAATTTGTGAAACACGGCATAAATGCCGTAACATGCCGCACGAATACGTCAAAAAACCGGGCATGTGCCCGGTTTTTGCCTGCGAAAGAAAAAATTACAAAATGTCGTCAATCTCGCGTACCGCTTTGCGGTTTTCGCGGCTGGCCCTGATCGCTTCCTTAAAGCTTGCGCGTTCGTTTCTGTTTTTCGTCATCTGTTCGGAAACGGCCTTGATCTGCGCGGTTGCCAGATTGCGGTTGGCTTCTGCCTGCGCGGTCAGCAGTTTTTTCTGTTCTTCGTTGAAAGACGACTTGTCGATTTTCTTGATCGCTTTCTGGTAGTCGTCGTTGATGTCTTCAAGCTTGTCTTCCGCCCAGTCGCGGCGATGGTCCTTGGCGCCGGCGTCGGCTGCGCAGACGAAAATGACGGCGGGAACGAGAGCAGCGGCCGCCAGTCGGTAAAACCTTCTGTTCATGATTGAAATCCTCCGGTTAAGGGTTAAAAAACTGTAGCATTTTTCATATAATCGGCAAATGCCGGCAGTCAAGGCCGGGGCAAAAAATAACTTGCCTAATCCGCAAATTTGTAGTAGCCTGAACAATACAGCCGGGAAACGGGCTGAGGTTTAATGTTTTTAACCTGTTTGTGAAAAGGATTACGATTATGGCAGCAGGAACGGTAAAATGGTTTAATAAGAGAAAAGGTTACGGATTTATCACTCCGGACGAAGGCGAAAAAGATATCTTTGTTCATATTTCGGCGGTAAAAAGCGCAGGGCTGAGAACGCTGAACGAAGGTGACAAAGTCAGCTACGAAACGATGACGGAAAGAGACCGGATTGTTGCCGGAAACATCAAACTGCTGTAGTCTTTAACCCGACAAAACTTTTTAAGCCCTGCCGTGTTAAAGCAGGGCTTTTTGCTGATTTGTTGGCAAAATATTAACGATTGGCCGCCTATAATGCCGGCAAACGTTAGGTTAACCAAATTATAAGGAATAGCAAATGTCAGAAAAAGCGATGGAAATTTATGACCGGCTGGTGCCGATGGTTGTTGAACAGACCCCGCAGGGCGAACGTTCGTTCGATATTTTTTCCCGGCTGCTGAAAGAGCGTATCGTTTTCCTTACCGGACAGGTTGAGGACGACATGGCCTCGCTGGTGTGCGCCCAGCTTTTGTTCCTTGAAGCCGAAGATCCGGACAAGGATATTTTCCTTTACATCAATTCTCCGGGCGGCGTCATCACTTCCGGCATGGCCATTTACGATACCATGCGCTATATCAGCTGCGACGTCAACACCCTGTGCATCGGCCAGGCCTGTTCGATGGGGTCGTTCCTTTTAGCCGGCGGCGCCAAAGGCAAGCGTTTTGCGCTGCCCAATTCGCAGATCATGATCCATCAGCCTTCGGGCGGCGCCAAAGGGCAGGCGGCAGACATAGAAATTCAGGCAAAACTGATCCTTGACATGCGCCGCCGTTTAAACAACATCTATGCCGAAAATACGGGGCAAAAGCTCTCGGTGATTGAAAAAGCGATGGATCGTGACAATTTTATGACCCCGGAAGACGCTTTGAAATTCGGCCTGATCGATCAGATCGTAACCTCCCGCAAAGAAATTGCCAAATAAAAAGGACTGAACAAATGAGTGAAGACAACGGACATAAAGACGACCAGATCTGCTGCTCCTTCTGCGGAAAATCGCAGTCGGAAGTCAAAAAGCTGGTAGCCGGACGCGGCGTTTACATCTGTGACGAATGCATCGATGTCTGCATCAGCATCGTCCATGACGAGATGAACGAAATGGAAAAAGAAAACGGCGGCGAAAAAAGCACCGGCAGCACCATGGAAAAACTGCCGACGCCGTCGAAAATAAAGGAATTCCTCGATCAGTACGTGATCGGGCAGGAGCATGCCAAAAAAGTGCTTTCGGTGGCGGTTTACAACCATTACAAACGTTTAAACAGCAACCATAACAATTCGGACGTGGAAGTGTCCAAGTCAAATGTCATTCTGGTCGGCCCGACCGGCAGCGGCAAAACGCTTTTGGCCCAGACGCTGGCCAAAATCCTCGACGTACCGTTTGCCATTTCCGACGCCACCACTCTGACCGAAGCCGGCTATGTCGGCGAAGACGTCGAAAACATCGTCTTAAAACTGGTGCAGGCGGCAGATTACGATATCGAGAAAGCGCAGCGGGGCATTGTTTATATCGACGAGATTGACAAGATCAACCGTAAGGGGGACGGTCCTTCGATTACCCGCGACGTATCGGGTGAGGGCGTTCAGCAGGCGCTGTTAAAGATCATCGAAGGCACGGTTGCCAACGTTCCGCCGCAGGGCGGCCGCAAACATCCGCAGCAGGAATTTCTGCATGTCGATACCACCAACATCCTGTTTATCTGCGGCGGCGCTTTTGCCGGAATTGAGAAAATCATTAACCGCCGCAGCCAGAAAACCTCTATCGGTTTTGGCGCCAAAGTGGCAAGCAAACAGGAAAAACCGGTCGGCGAAGTCATGAAGGACATTCAGCCCGAAGACCTGCTGAAGTATGGTCTGATTCCGGAATTTATCGGCCGTCTGCCGATTATCGCTTCGCTGGAAGACCTGGACGAAAAGGCGCTGGTCAATATTTTGACCGAGCCGAAAAATGCCTTGGTCAAGCAGTATGTTGCGCTGTTTAACATGGAAGACGTCAAACTGACGATTACCGACGACGCATTGACGGCCATTGCCCGCAAGGCGATCGAACGCAAAAGCGGCGCTCGCGGTCTGCGTGCGATTATGGAAGAAAAACTGCTGGAGCTGATGTATGATATTCCGGACAAAAAGGAAGTGGCGGAAATTATCATCGACGGCGACGTGATCGACGGCAAAAAGACACCGATTTTGGTTTATAAGGAAGCCAAAAAAGACGCTGTCGGCGCGGAATAGGGCAGCGATATAAAAGAACGGCGGAAATTTTCCCGGAAAGGACGGATTTCCGCCGTTTGTTTTTTAGCTCTGCGGTATCGGCAGAATAACCAAAAAGATAAGGAGAAAAAATGAATTACCGCTTGTTTTTCAGCCCGACCGGAGGAACGGCGCGTGCAACCGAACTGGTGTGCGGCGCCATGAAAACTCCGTTTGCTGCGGTTGATCTCACTTTGCCTGCCGCCCGCGGGCAGCAGCATTGGTTTGCCGCTGACGATCTGGTTGTCTTCGGTCTGCCGGTTTATGGCGGAAGATTGCCGCAGGTTCCCGGTTTGTTTGACGGCCTGCGGGGAGAAAACACGCCGGCCGTGCTTTGCGCCTGTTACGGCAACAGGCATTATGACGATATGCTGCTGGAGTGGAAAACGGAAATGGAAAAGCGGGGCTTCATCTGCATTGCCGCGGCGGCGATTGTTATTCCTCATGTTTACAGCGGGGTGCTCGGACACGGACGTCCGGAGGAGGCGGACTTGCCGGCAATCAGAGAATTTGCCCGTGCGGTAATGAATAAGAAAGATAAGACATCGGTTGCGGTGCCGGGAAGCTTTCCTTATAAAAAATGGGAAAAGCCGTTCCGCACGCCGGAAAAAACCGCCGGCTGCGTCAAATGCGGCCTGTGTCGGAAGGTTTGTCCGACGGCTGCGATCAACGACGACTTTGTCGGTGACCCGGCTGCCTGCATACAATGCATGAAATGCGTCCGCGTTTGTCCGGCCGGCTGCCGGCAGATGGATATGAGCACGGTTCGCGCATATCTTGAAAGCAACTATTCTGCCCGCCGGGAAAACGAATTTTTTCTCTGAACGCCTTTTACCGCCGGAGTTTTGCTGATTTTTCCTTCGGGCGATACGCTGCCGAAATCCTGCTTCCTTTTCCTCCGGGTTGCTTTACTGTTGCCGGAATCTTGTTGTTCTTTCTCCGTATGATAGCTCTGTCAAAATCTTGCTTCCTGCTGTCACACGAAGCGTTGAGGCTGCAACAGCTTTCGCCTTTTTGTCTGCCGCTGCTTGTCCGGTTTACGGTCGAAATCCTGCTTCCTTTTCCTCCGTGTGGTAGTGTTGTCAAAATCTTACTTCCTGCTGCCGTCTTAAATAAAGCGCAAAAAGCGCGAACCTGTGCAGTTTTCGTTCAAGGAAATCGCTTGCGGGAGAGAAACTTTTCGTCTGAACGTCCGGCGGATGAATACTTTATGTTCATTTTGGTACCGGAACCTTTTGTTTCCGGAGCGTTTTCCATCGCTGCCGTTTGTCCGAAATGTCGAAATTGCCGTGATGACATCTGCCATTTTGCCTGCTGTCGCTTGTCCGAAGCGCAAAAAACGTTTTTCCGAACCGTTTCCCGTCCGCATCCTCTCGCCGGGGCGAAAGGTCTTTTGTTTGCATGTCCCGCAAATGAATGTTTGCTGCTCGTCCGTATATCTGCTTAAAATGCGCAAGCGGAAAATATATAACATGATAAAGAGGAAAGCTGTTTGTTACCTTATGTTCCGAACGCAATGCACTCCGCATTGACAGGCTTATGAGGATGTTTCGCTTCCCGTCTGCGCGTCTTTGCAGAAGGGCGGAGAGTGTGCAAGCGGCTAATATCGTTTACGTTACTTTTGTCCGTTGCCGTTCTTTGCATCTTTTCCCGCAAACGTTATGTTCCTGCCGTTTGGGGAGGGAAAACGTTCAGCCCAATTTTGACCTGCTGACGATAAATTCAGTAGTTTTAAAAAAAATGTTTTTCTGTCGTCCGGGATTTGATGAGGCCGTAATTTGCAACGGTTTGCCTTTCTTCTCCCGACAGAGCATTATCGCTGCCGGTTTTCGGATTTTTGCAAGACGGCCGTTTGTGACGGTTTATTTTTTCCGTCCTTGGCAGGCTTTGATAATGCCGGTTTTTCTCTATTTCTGAATTTTTTCGTCTGAGACCGCAAATTTTTTAACCGTTCTGTTTTTGCCGACGGTAAAAAACAAGTTTTTAGCAGATTTTTCAACAGATTTTCATCTCTTATCGGATATTTGGGAATTTTTACGGATATTTTTGTGATCATGAAACGCCGGCAGATCCGCTCACTTGCGGCAAAATATCCGGCAATTTGTTCCTTCGGCCGTCCGGCGGCGAAATGCGGTTTGCCGAAAGTAAACGCCGGGCAGAAAAAAGAATCCGACGACCGCCGGACTCAAAAAACGCTTACTCAAGAGTGAAAAAAGACGCGTGATCAAAGATCATAAAGGCGCTAACTGATCAAAAGCGAAAAACCGCTCAAGACGTCGATTGTCAGCTTCCGTTCTTCGTCATTCAGAATTTTTTGCAGGTAATAAAGCGGGGCATATTGGGAAATGTTTTCCGGCGTGCCGCCTTCCAGCACCGTCTGCATGGCCGATATTTTGTTTTGTGCCAGCGGACTGTCGCTTACGGCGGAAATGATGATTGCCTGCCGGGTGCTGCTGACTTTTACCGTTCCGCCGCGGACAATGACTTCCGCCGCGCACATACAGGCCAGCATGACAGCGCGGTTAAACGGACTGTTGATGATTTTGATGTCTGCCTTGACCGGATGGTTGAGGTTCAGCGTCTGCAGATAGTCTTCGGTCACCTTTTTGACGGTTTCGATATTTTCCAGGTTGGCGTTGGTCAGCCCGAAAGCCATGCGGAAAAATTTCAGCCGCGCGGTCAACACCTCCGAACTGGTTTTCAGGGTGTTTTTGATTTCGTCGATAAAGTCGTCGTCTTCGTCTTCCAGCAGTTCGACCGCGTTGGCAAAGGCGCCGATGTTGCCGATCAGGTCATGGCTGATCCGGGTGCAGATCAATTCCGAAATGTTGATTTTGTCTTCCATTTTGCTTCTTAGAAGTTATAGAGGTTGGTGTTCATGTATTTTTGGTCTTCCCGCGACATCCGGGTATAATCAAGTTCTTTGAGCATCGGGTCTTCCAGCAGCAGAAAACCGGTAGCGGCTTTCATGTAAGGCTTGTTGCCGCCCATCCCCCAGATGACGTCTTCACGGTTGTCCGGCACGCCGTATTTCTGGTTGATCTTGCGCCAGAAGTCGTAAACCTTGATGTCCCGCAGATACTGCACTTTCTGGCTGCTGCCCTGAATTTTGCGTGCCGACATGCTCTTATAAACGATTTTGTAGATTTTGTTGTTGGTAAAATTGCTGGTCAGGCTGATGCTGATTTCCTCCTGCGTGTCATATTTGACGAATTTTTCGCTTTCGACATACTGGTGGTTGTTTTCTTTTGCCGCCTTGACCACGCAGCTGGCCAGCCGTTCGTAACCGACCACGCCGGCGTTGCGGCACTGCTCCTCAAAACGCCATTTGATAAAATTGGGAATTTCAAATTTCTGCGAAACCTTTTTAAAACCGCGCTTGGCCATGGTCGCTTCCGCCTGCGGCAAATTCATCCTGAGCATAATGCCGGAGATGTCAAAGACCGAGGCGTTGGAGCGGCGGTTGCCGTTTTTGGAATTTTTGACCATGCTTTCAAGGTTGATGCTGCCGACGCTGCGGCCGTTTTCGCTGCCGTCTTCGTCTTCTTCCTTGGAAGAGGAAAGGGCGGTGTTGGCCAGTTTTTCAACCCAGGTTCCGGCCAGCGGAGAGCTGCCTTCGTCCTCTTCTTCCCCGGCCGTTTCCCGGATGGCGTCCGTCAGCGATTTTTGCGTTTTTCCTTTGGCGGTACCTTTTCCGGCGGTTTTGTTTGAAAGGGCTGCCGGTTTTTGTACGGCGGGCGCCCTCAGAGCGGTCTCTTCTTCCGGCAGCGCTGCCTCAATGCTTTCAAATTCGGCGTCGCTGATAGCTTCCGGCTTCATCACCACGCCGCCCTTGACCGACGGCGCAATCGAAGTTTTGGCCGGCGCCGTGGATTTCTTTTTGGCGGCGGTGATTTTCGGCGCCGGTTCAAACAACATGGCGTCCATTTCGTCAGCCCGGGCGTTGCAGACGAAAAAGATCGAGAAAACAGCAAGATAAAGTAATGTTTTTTTCATTGTGTCAGCCGGTTTGTGGTTTCTTGTCAAAATCTTTTTCAATATTACGTTTCAGATTTTTTTCAATATTATATTTATTTTCCGAAAATAGCAAACGATAATTTGCAAAAAATCGGCGCTGCGGCCGGCGCCGTTCAAAAGCCGCTTTACATTTCGCCTTCCGCGGGCTATAAAACAGGCATGTTTTGACAAGAAAAGAGGAAAAAGATGGAAAACAAACCCGTTCATGTCATCGGCGCCGGGCTGGCCGGTTCCGAAGCCGCCTGGCAGCTCGTCAGCCGCGGCGTGCCGGTCGTTTTGCACGAAATGAAGCCGCAAAAATATTCTCCCGCGCACCGGGCGCCGGGGTTTGCCGAACTGGTTTGTTCCAACTCGCTGCGTTCGGACGACGATCAGCACAATGCGGTCGGACTGCTGCACCGGGAAATGCGGCTGGCCGGCTCTCTGGTGATGGGGGGGGGCGGACGCCGCGCTGGCTGTCAA
>OGQU01001021.1_pt1 | contig 26025 bp, 19 predicted proteins | sample 1553341 | NCBI WGS metagenome assembly OGQU01 (sample SAMEA2579920, study PRJEB22360) | human gut metagenome | biome: human gut; feature: human-associated habitat; material: faeces | place: Denmark | collected 2008/2010 | reverse complement strand
CTTTCCTTATCAGAAGCTTCCCAGCATTCCTTCTTATATCCAATACTATATATACTTACTATATGCATTACTAAAGCTATAGCAAAGATATTTGCGTGTACATATGATGTAGAAATCAGATATAAAATTTTCATAATTATTACCATATTATACACTCTTTGTAAAATGAATTCATTGCTCCACTTAATACCATTTAAATATGACTTTCTAAATTGCCGTAATACTTTCATTCAAATCCCTCCTTTTATTAAATTATATATATACTAACACATTTTTTCTTCAATTACAAGCTTAACACAGGGAAATTTCATAAAATATAATACAATTCTATAGGTGATAAAATTGAGTATGAATGAAATGTCGAATGTGTAATGAAAATCTTATATTTATATGGCTTCTTTAAAAATTTAATAGAATTAATTAAACTGTAACTTGACAACTATAAAAAATAAATTATAATATCCGTAGAGGTAAAATATGAAAAGAAAAGTAATTATAGATAATAGAATGAGAGAAAAAGAAAAAAACAAATTAGAAGAATTAGGATATGAATTATTAGAAATAAATACAAGTGATAAAGTGTATTCGGAAATAGTGTCACATGTTGATATATTTACATGTAAAGTAGGAGAAAAGATTATTGTTGAGCCTAGTCAATATATGAAATTATCAAAGATTCCAAATGTTATAAAAGGGAAAGAAGAAATACAAGAAAAATATCCATTTGATATTAAATATAATGTTTGCACAATTGGAAAAAAAGCAATACACAACTTTCAGTATACAGATTCAAAACTAAAGCAAGAACTAATAAATGATGAGTACGAGCTAATAAATACAACACAAGGTTATACAAATTGTTCGATAGCAGTAATAGATAGTAATTCAGCAATAGTATCAGATAAAGGATTATACAAAATTCTTAAGTTTCATGGAATTGATACATTACTAGTGGAAAATAATTTAGATATAAAATTACTAAATGGAGAAAAATATAGTAATAAAAAAGGATTTATAGGCGGGTGTATGGCAAGATTGGGAAAATCAATTATTATATTTGGAGACTTAAATAAAATAGATAGTGATGGCAAAATTAGAACTTTTATAACAAAGAAAAATTTAGATATAATTGAATTCAAAGGATTAGATATTATAGATTATGGAGGTTTATTAGAAAGTTAAAATGGAAATATTAAAAATAAAAGAATTAGAAATACCAATTGAGATAAAAAACTATAGTAACTCAAAATCAGTAAAAATATATTTTAAAGGCAATATTTTAAATATAAATAAACCAACTAGATTATCCAAAAAAAGATTATTGCAAATATTGAAAGAGCAGGAAGAAGAAATTTATGGTAAATATAAAAAAATTTTAGATTCAGAAATTGATTCAATAAAGCAATGGAAAACAGGAGAAAAGATATACTATCAAGGAGAAGAGTTTACAATAATAAGAGAATCTTCAAAGTCAAACCGAATAAGTATTACATTGAAACCTACTGATAAAATGCTTATAATAAGAGTACCAGAAGGCATAGAACAAACTATTGTAAAAGAAAATGTTGATAAAGCAATAAAAAAATTATTCAAAAATAATACAGAAGTTTTGATTGCCCAAAAGCTTCCATATTGGAGCAAAATAACAGGGTTTAAATATAATGAATTTAAAATAAGAGATGCTACAACAAGATATGGTAGTTGCATGCCAAGCAAAAAGAATGTCTATTTTTCATCACGTTTAATAATGTTACCAGAAGACAAAGTAGATGCAATAATCGTACATGAATTATGTCATATGAGACATAAATATCATAATAAAGATTTTTATAATTTGTTACAAAGTTATATACCTAATTATAAAGAAATAGATGAATGGTTAAAACAACACGGAAAAATAATTATGTTTTAAAGGAGAAAATAGTGGAGATTCCAGAAAAATTAAAAGAAAATATAAATAAATTGTTAAAAGAAAATCAAATAAGTAAAGTAGTAGAAGACTCTCAAATACTAAGTAATAGGTATAGAAATAATAATGGAAATGGTAAAAAATTGTTAATCCAAAAGTCAGAAGTAATTTCATATGCAATATCAAGAATGCCAGCGACATATGCTGCTGTAAGTTCGGTATTGGAACAAATATCAGAAAATTATAAAGAAGAATTAACAACTATGATAGATGTTGGAGCGGGAACTGGTGCAGTGGTTTGGGCAATTAATGATAAGAACATCTGTAATGACATAAAATGTTTAGAGAGAGAAGAAAGCATGATAAGTATTGGAAAACAGCTTATGCAAGATTCTGAACTAAATAAGGTAACATGGGAAAAATTTGATATATTACAAGATGAGATTAAAGAAAAGGCAGATTTAGTTATAACATCATATATGATAAATGAGCTGCCTAAAGAAATGAGGCAGAAAGCAGTAGAAAAATTGTGGAAAGCTACTAATAAATTATTAGTAATAATAGAACCAGGAACACCAGCCGGTTTTGCCAATATTTTAGAAATACGAAAAAATATACTAGATGCAGGAGGATATATTGTAGCACCATGTTGTTGCCTTGGAGAATGTCCAATTTCTAAAGATGACTGGTGTGCATTTTATGCTAGAATTGCAAGAAGTTCAGCACATAGACAAGCTAAAAAAGGGGAGTTAGGATATGAGGACGAAAAATTTTCATATATAGCATTTTCAAAAATACCAGTAGAAAATAAAGGAGAGCGAATATTAAGACATCCTCAAATAAATTCCGGGTATGTGAAAGTCAAAGTGTGTGGAGCAGATGGAATTCAAGAAAAAACATATTCCAAAAAAGATAAAGATATTTATAAAAAAGTAAGAAAAATAGATGCAGGGCAAAAAATTTAGATAGACATTTTGGTAGTTTTGTGATATTATAATTCAAGATTAAGGAGTGGTTAAAATGTTAAAAGAAAAATTAATGGAAGATTTAAAAGAATCAATGAAAACTAAAGATACAGTTAGAAAAAATGCAGTTCAAATGGTAAGAGCATCAATATTGCAAATTGAAAAAGATAAAGGAATAGAAGTTGAAGATGAAAAAATAATAGACATAATAGCAAAAGAAGTTAAAACAAAAAAAGATGCATTAAAAGACTTTGAAAAAGCAGAAAGACAAGATTTAATAGATTTGACAAATAGAGAAATTGAAATATTACAAGAATATTTGCCAAAACAATTAAGTAGAGATGAAGTAAAAGCAGAAGTTCAAAAAATAATATCTGAAATTGGTGCAACTTCAATGAAAGACATGGGAGCAATTATGAAAGAAGCAAAGGCTAAAATGGGAGCTTCTGCAGAAGGAAAAACAATAAATGAAGTTGCAAAAGAAATTTTGAAACTATAATTTTTCTAAAAGTCAACATAGCAAAAAATAAATAGAGCGAGAATAAATTTGAAAAAGAGAGCTATAATATAACTAGCATATATTTTTGGAAAAATTTGAACTCATATGGGGTTGCAATTTGAATAAAAATATGCTAATATATTAATAACAAAAACGAAATAAACAAACCCTGCATAGTACGTGTAGCACAGAATTTTTAGAACCTACAAGTTTAAAGAGGGGCCAAAACTTTGAGTATGGCGTGCAAGCTTACACTTTCGAGTAGTAAGAAGCCCAGGAATATTCAAGCAGGCACCCACCTGTCGAAGACAGGTCCTTAAAAATTCAGACAACTTACGGCTAAGGCGGGGATTGTTTTTTATACTAAAGGAGATAAAAATGTCAGAATTTGTACACTTACATATACATAGTGAATTCAGTTTATTGGATGGAGCAAATAGAATAAAAGACTTACCAGTAAGAGCAAAAGAACTAGGAATGAAAGCAATGGCAATAACAGACCATGGTGTAATGTATGGAGCTATTGACTTTTATAAAGCGTGTAAAAAAGAAGGAATAAAACCGATTATAGGCTGTGAAGTATATGTTGCACCACGTTCAAGGTTTAATAAAGAGCCAATAGACAAGCAATATTACCACCTAATTTTACTTGCCAAAAACAATCAAGGATATAAAAACCTAAGTAAACTAGTATCAATAGGATTTACTGAAGGATATTATTACAAACCAAGAATAGATTTAGAAGTACTAGAAAAATATCATGAAGGAATAATCTGCTTAAGTGCTTGCTTAGCAGGAGCTGTAAATCAAGCATTATTAAATGGTCAAACTGAAAAAGCAGAAGAAGTAGCATTATGGCATAAAAAAGTATTTGGTAAAGACTATTATATTGAAATTCAAAATAATGGAATAAAAGAACAAGTTTTAGCAAATCAAAAACTAGTACAATTAGCAAGGAAATTAGACATACCATTAGTTGCAACAAATGATGCACATTATTTAAAAAGAGAAGATGCATATAATCATGAAATTCTGCTATGTATTCAAACAGGCAAAAGAATGAGTGACGAAGATAGAATGAGATTTGATACTGATGAATTATATGTTAAGTCACCAGAAGAGATGAGCGAGTATTTTTCTGCATTTCCTGATGCAATAGAAAATACAGTAAAAATTGCAGATGAATGTAATGTTGAATTTGAATTTGGACATACAATATTGCCCAACTATGATGTACCACCAGAATATCCAACACATTATGACTTTTTGAAAAAATTATGTGATGATGGGCTAAAAAAGAGATATGGAGAGAATCCATCAGAAGAAATTTTAAAAAGGGCAGAATATGAAATAGGCATAATTAAAAAGATGGGATATGTAGACTATTATTTAATAGTATGGGATTTTATACATTATGCCAAAAGCCATGGAATTCCTGTAGGACCAGGAAGAGGTTCAGGTGCTGGTTCAATTTTGGCATATGCAATAGAAATAACAGATATTGACCCAATGAAATATGGTTTGCTATTTGAAAGGTTCTTAAATCCAGAAAGAATAAGCATGCCGGATTTTGACGTAGATTTTTCAGATGTAGATAGACAGAGAGTAATTGATTATGTTTCAGAAAAATACGGTCATGACCATGTTTCACAAATTATAACGTTTGGAACAATGGCGGCTAAGATGGTAATAAGAGATGTTGCAAGAGTATTAGATTTTCCATATGCAGAAGCAGATAAGCTCGCAAAAATGATACCAACAGAATTACATATAACAATTCCAAAAGCATTAGAGCAAAACAAAGAATTAAAAGATATATATGAATCTGACGAGCAAATTCACAAATTGTTAGATATTGCAATGGCACTAGAAGGAATGCCAAGACAGGCTTCAACACATGCTTGTGGTGTTGTAATAACAAAAGACCCAGTTGATACATATGTTCCACTATATGTAAGAGACAATCAAATTTCTACTCAATATATAATGACAACTCTTGAAGAATTAGGACTATTAAAAATGGATTTTTTAGGGTTAAGAACACTAACAGTTATAAAAGATACAATCAATCTTGTAAAGGAAAATAAAGGAATTGATGTAAAATTTGACCAAGAAATGTCAGATCCTAAAGTATATAAATTATGGCAAGAAGGTAAAACTTCAGGAATATTCCAGTTTGAATCACAAGGAATGACAAACTTCATGAAAGAATTAAAGCCGGATTGTTTGGAAGATTTAATAGCCGGTGTATCATTATATCGTCCAGGGCCAATGGACCAAATTCCAAGATATATAAGAGGAAAACAAAATCCAGGACATAATGAATACACCCATCCAAGTTTGGAACCAATTTTAAATGTAACATATGGATGTATGGTTTATCAAGAACAGGTTATGCAAATAGTAAGAGATTTGGCAGGATATTCTTTAGGAAGAGCTGATTTAGTACGTAGAGCAATGGGAAAAAAGAAACTGGATGTAATGGCAAAAGAAAGAGAAGTTTTCATTAATGGACAAGTTGATGAAGATGGAAAAATAGTAGTACCAGGTTGTGTAAGAAATGGAATAGATGCAGAATCAGCAAATAAAATATTTGATGAAATGGCAGAATTTGCTAAATATGCATTTAATAAGTCACATGCGGCATGTTATGCAGTAGTTGCATACAGAACAGCATATTTAAAAGCTTATTATCCGGCAGAATTTATGGCATCAATGCTAAATAGCTTTTTAGGAAATCTAGATAAGATACCAGATTATATAGAAGAATGCAAAAGAATGGGAATAGAGATATTAAAACCAGATATTAATAAAAGTTTTGGAAAATTTACTGTTGAAGATGGAATGATTCGTTTTGGACTAGGTAGCATAAAAAATGTTGGAATACAGCCTGTTGACAGTATAATTAAAGAAAGAGAAACAAATGGAAAATTTGAAAACTTTACAGATTTTTGTGAAAGAATGTCAGAAGAATCTGTAAATAAAAAATGCATAGAAAGTTTAATAAAAGCAGGAACATTTACTGAATTTCCAGAAACAAGGGCAACATTACTTGCGTCTTTTGAAACAATAATTGATACAATACAATCTTATAACAAAAAAGGAATGGATGGACAAGTATCAATGTTTGACTTAGGAAGTGAAAATAATGAAGAAGAAAATAACCTAAATGAAATAAAATATAATTTTATGGAAAGACCTGAGTTAAACGAAAGAGAATTACTTTCAATTGAAAAAGAAATGTTAGGAATTTATATATCAGGACATCCACTCGAAAAAATAAGAGAACAGATAATTGCAACTACAAATATATCTTCACTTCAAATGAGAGAAATAGATGAGATGAATTCGACTGTTTCTCAAAATGAAGAAAACACAGAAATAAGAGTAAAAGAAAGTACCAAATTTGAAGATGGTCAACAAGTGAAAATAGCTGGAATCATTACATCAGTAAAAAAGAAATATACTAAAAACAATAAAATAATGGCATTTGTTACAATAGAAGATTTGTATGGTTCGGCAGAAATAATAGTATTTGAACCAACATATATGAAAGCACAAGATATATTAGTTGAAGAAAATATTGTTATTATTAACGGAAGATTAAGTATAAGAGAAGACGATGCAACAAAGATAGTTGCAAATGATATTAAAAACTTTGAAGAGAGTAAGCCTAATATGTTAGTACTTAATATTACGAATCTTACAGAAGAACAAAAAGCTAAACTTAGAGGAGCAATCAAATTTTTTAATGGTGAACAAAATAATATTAGGGTTATGGTAAAAATTAATGAAGAATTGAAGCCTTGTGGTGCAATTTATTTAACTGATGAGATTTTAAAGGTATTTGAAGAAATTGTGGGAAAAGAGAATTGTCAATAAAAAAATTATATGTTCGACAAATTTCGGCAGACTTTTTAAATAGACAAATATATAATACTTCCTGTAATTTATTTATTGATACCTATTGTATAAGATTTGAACAGAAGAAGGAGGAAAACACCATGAATTATTCTTGTTATATTTCAAAACACCTTTATGAAAGAGTGAAAAGCGCGAAAGAAGGTACTATTTCATTAACGCTTGACCAACAAGAAAAGGACTTTTTGGATTTTTTCAAAGTTCAGTATCGAAAGGATACAAGTACTGAATATAATTATCTTGTAAACTCTAATGAATTAAAAACCCTATTTTGTAATCAGTGAATTAATTAATTACTTATACAATAAGTAAAAGCCTTTTGAAATTTTAATAATTTCATGGGCTTTTTTATATAATAGGAAAGTAATACTTCCCTATTATATAAAAAGCTACAATCGCTAGCCCTTTGAGATTTTCTCCTTTTAGTCGAAAACTCAAATCGGGCGAGAACAAATCAAAGAAAAATTTTCAATTTTTCTTATTTGTTCTATACAAAATATTGAATTATAAAATTCATAGTGGTATTATATTTATGTTTAAAAAAGCAATAAAAAATGTATAATAAAAGTAGAAAGGAATGTGAGCAAAAAATGGCAAATGACAAAAGAGAAGATGTAAATGCAGAGAAAATATATGGGCATTTATGTAAAACATTTAAAGAAAAAATTATTTCAGAATTCAATGTAAAAGAAGGTGGATTAACAGACGAAGAAGTTGAACAGAGAAGACATAGATATGGTCCAAACGAAGTAACCCAATCAAAGCCAAAAAGATGGTATAATTATTTATTAAAAAGTTTATTTACACCGTTTAATAGCATATTAATAGGAATTGCATTAATATTAATATATACAGATGTGTATTTAGCAGAAGTACCAAGTTATGCAAATATAATTGTTATTTTAGTCTTAGTAGCAGTTAGTACATTCTTGGATTTCTTTTCTGAATATCGCTCAAATAAGGCAGCAGAAAAGTTAAAACAATTAGTATCAACAACGGCAACAGTTGTAAGGAATGGAAAAAAGATAAAGTTACCATTTAAAGATTTAGTACCAGGAGATACAGTAATACTTTCAGCAGGAGACATGATACCAGCAGACTTAAGAATAATAGAATCAAAAGACTTATATGTTGGGCAGTCAACACTTACAGGGGAATCAGACGCAATCAAAAAACTTGAGAATACAGAGCTAGATGAAAAAGAAACAATAGAAAGTCTTTCTGATATAGATACAATATGTTTTATGGGAACAAATGTAATAAGTGGTTCAGCAAAAGGAATAGTAGTATTAACAGCAGACAATACCTATTTTGGAAAGGTTGCACATACTTTAACAACAGGAAAACCTAAAACGGCATTTCAAAAAGGAATAGAAAATATTAGTAAGCTATTAATAAAATTTATGCTTGTATTAATACCTATTGTATTTTTGCTTACAGTTCAAAAACATAGTATTATAACATCATTTACATTTGCGGTAGCAATTGCAATATGTATAACACCATTATTATTGCCTGTAATTTTATCATCAGGGTTATCAAAAGGAGCTTTGAAGATGTCTAAGAAAAAAACAATAGTCAAAAAATTAGATTCAATCCAAAGCTTTGGTGCAATGAATATTTTATGTACAGATAAAACAGGAACTTTAACAGAAGACAAAATTGTATTAGAAAAATATTTAGATGTAATGGGAAATGAAGATTTCAGAGTATTAAAACATGCTTTTTTAAACGCATATTTTCAAACAGGATTAAAAAGTAATATAGATGAAGCCGTTATAAAACGTGGAATTGAACATGGTTTAGATGAAATATCAACCAAATATGTAAAAGTGGATGAAATACCATTTGACTTTTCAAGACGTAGACTTTCTATAATAGTGAATGATGGAACTAAAACTCAATTAATTACCAAAGGTGCAGTTGAAGAAATTTTAAACATATGTACATTAGTTGACTATAAAGGAAAAGTCGAGCCAATTACAAATTCAATAAAAGAGAATATTAAAAAAATCACAAAAGAATTAAATAAACAAGGACTTCGTGTTGTAGCAGTGTGTCAAAAAAATGATTTAAACAAAACAGAGGAATTTAATGTTAGCGATGAAAAAAATATGGTGCTTATTGGTTTTATTGGATTCCTTGACCCACCAAAAGAAACAGCTAAATCTTCTATTGAAAAGCTTGGAAAAAATGGAATAAGAGTTATTGTTCTAACAGGAGATAATGTTGAAGTAACAAGATGTGTATGTGATAAAGTTGGAATAAAATCAAACAGAATTGTTACAGGTGCTCAAATTGACAAATTAGCAGACCAAGGTTTAAAAAGACTATTGAAAAAGACAAATATATTTGCAAAACTTTCTCCTATTCAAAAAGCACGTATTGTTAGATTACTAAGAGATAACGGAAATGTAGTAGGCTATATGGGAGATGGAATAAATGATAGTCCATCACTTGTAAATTCAGATGTCGGAATTTCAGTAGACACTGCAGTTGATATAGCAAAAGAATCTGCTGATATAATATTACTAGAAAAAGACTTGCATGTATTACTTGATGGAGTAAAAGAAGGACGTCATACCTATGCAAATTTAATGAAATATATTAAACTTGCTGCAAGTTTCAATTTTGGAGAAGTAATGTCAGTTATAATTGCAAGTATATTGCTTCCATTCTTGCCAGAAACACCTATACAACTTTTAGTAGAAGGATTATTGTATGACTTTGGACAATTAACATTGCCATTAGATAATGTTGATGAAGAATATTTAAGAAGACCAAAACAATTTGATGTAAAAGGTTTACAACATTTTATGTTATTTATGGGACCATTAAGTTCATGTTTTGATTTGATTGTATTTGCATTAATATGGTTTGTATTTAAAGCACATGAAGTAGCTGTATTTCAAACAACTTGGTTTACGTATAGTATAGTTTCAAATTTAGTAGGAATGCATATTATTAGAACAGCAAAAATACCATTTAAGCAAAGCCATGCATCAAAAGCTGTATATATATCATCAATTGCACTTAGTATAATTGCAATGATAGTACCATTTACATTTATAGGCAAAGCAATTGGATTAACAGCTCTTGCACCAAAATATTTTTCAATTATATTAGGAGTGCCTATATTATATTGCATAGTTGCTGGTTGGGCAAAGAAAATTTATATAAAAAAATACGGTGAATGGATTTAGTTTTCCTTTACAAGTCAATCCAAACATGTTATAATTAAGCATGAGCAAATTAAATAGTCGCTGGTAAATTTCGAAAGAAATTACGAGAGGAAAGTCCGGGCTCCATAGAGCAAAGATGCTAGATAACGTCTAGTGAGGGAAACCTTAAGGAAAGTGCAACAGAAAATAACCGCCTTTAGCTTTTGTTCAAAGGAATGAAAATTCCTGAAGTTCTTGTTAAAGTAAAGGTAAGGATGAAAAGGCGAGGTAAGAGCTCACCGCTGGTATGGTGACATACTGGGACAGTGTAAACCCCATCTGGAGCAACACCTAAGTAGAAGATTAAGCTTGCTCGGCACCTTCTGAATTGCGTGGCTTGAGGCATATAGCAATATATGTCCTAGATAAATGACTATTTTAAATGACAGAACCCGGCTTACAGATTTGCTTAAAAACTGCCAAAAAGTATCTTACTTTTGGCAGTTTTTTTTTCAATACTATTGATAACTAAAATATTAAATGATAAAATGAAAGCGAAAATAAGGAGGAAAAAGATGAAAAATAAAAAAATAATAATTACACTGATATTTACTGCAATGTTTTTATTAATATTCACAACAAAATCGGATGCAACATTGCAACTGAACAATTTAGATTTTTATGCACAGATAAATGAAGATGGGAGTATGGATGTTACAGAAACATGGAATATTTATATTTCCGAGACTAATACAATATATAAAACATTTAAAATAGATAATTCTAAATATTCATATATAACTGATGTTGAGGTAAGAGAAACTACAAATGGCGAAAATAAAAAGTTTTCAAAAATTTATCAAGAAATGTACCATGTTACTCAAGATTGTTATTATGGATTGAAAAATTCTGATGGACAATTTGAAATTGCATGGGGAGTTGGTTTAGATAATGGATATGGCACAAGAGAATATCAAATTTCATACAAGGTAATAGATGCAATTGCTAAATATGATGATTATGCAGAATTATATTGGAAATTTATAGGAAGTGATTTTGAAATTAGTACAAATAAAGTTACTGGAAGAATATATTTGCCACAAAACGCTAAAAGCAAAGATGATATAAAAGTTTGGGGACATACTAAAAACTTAAATGGTGAAATATATGTTGCAGATTCAAATAGAATCGAATTTTCATTAGAAAATCAACAAAGATATAATTATGTAGAGATTAGAAGCTTATTCCCAAAAGATATGATAGAAACAACAGGAAGAAGATATAATACAAGTATTTTAAACAATGCATTGCAAGAGGAAAACAAATGGGCAGAGAAAGCAAATAAACAAAGAGAGATTAATAGAAATATAGAATTAGTAATTGGATTAGCAGTAAGGCTTTATGCAATAATATGTTTAATACGAACAATTTTAAATATCATAAAGATAATAATAATAAAAATAGAAAGACGAGGAAAAGTTACAGAAAAGATTCAATATTATCGAGAATTACCTTATGAAAATGCAACTCCAGGGGAGGCTTTGTTTGTTTTCTCAAAAGGTCAACAAGGAACATTAACTGGTAGTTTTTCTGCTAATATATTAGATTTGTGCTTGAAAAAAAAGATTAGTTTAGAAGTAGAAAAAAGAGAGACATTAAGGGAAAGTAATGTAGATATTACATTATTAGATAATGATATGGCAGATTTAAAAGAAGAACAAAAAATAGTGTTGGAATTTTTGAATACAGTTTCTGCAGGAAAAGACAAATTATCAATTAAAGATATAACAGAATATTGCAAAAATAATCGAGAGAATGTTCAAAAAATAGATTTAAAATTTTCTAAGGCAGTAAGAGAACAAGAAATAAATATGGAAAATTATGATGAAAAAGCAGAAAAGGAATATAAAAAACATTGTGTATTTGCTATTGGTGGATTCTGTATGAATATAGGACTTATAGCGTTGTTAACAATAAGTGAATCATTATCTGTAATTGGAGTAACAATGCTTACAATTGCAATATCATTAGTTAATTCTATTTTAGAATTAGCTTTAGCAAATAGAAAATATACATTTACTCAAAAAGGTACTGATGAAAGAGAAAAATGGAGAGCTTTTAAAAAATATATGGAAGACTTTTCACTATTAAAAGACAAAGAAATTCCGGCCCTTATAGTTTGGGAAAAATATCTAGTTTATGCAACTGCATTTAAAATATCATCAAAAGTTTTGAAACAATTAAAAATAGTTTATCCAGAAATTATGGATATGAATCCTAATATAGATACAAATAATTATATTCATATGATGAATACATTGGATTTGGGAAGTTACATGAATACAGCAATAAGTTCTGTTTACTCATCAGGAAATGGATTCGGAGGGGGATTCTCTGGTGGTGGAGGCGGAGGCCGGAGGAGATGGCGGCGGAGGCGGACGCTAAATTTAAAGTGAAGAAAAAGAGAGAAAGTTAGGAGCATTTTAATAAGGACAAAACTTATTAAAAATGCTCCTAAGGCTTTTTTTATGCTGTTTTTCTATTATTTTTTAATATATTTTGAAATTCTTTTTCAAAATCATATTCATTAGCTGAAACTGATATAATTCCAACTCCTGAATAGTATATATCTATTTGTTGATATTTCTTTCCATTAACTTTTGTTTGTTGATGGACTAATATTTTATCAATTAATTCATTTATTATTTCTGGTGTAAGTTCTTTTATCTCCATATATTTCTTAACTTTATCTACAAATGAAGTTATTGCAATTTCTTTTTGTTCTGTTGTCGAAATACTGTTATTTAATATTTCTATTTTTTCTTTTAAGTCTTTTTGCTCATTTGTGTAATTTGTAGAAAAATTAGAAAACATTTCATCTGTAATCTTTCCAGAAACATTATCTTCATAAATATGCTGAATTAAGTTATCTATTTCTTTCAATCTTTGCTGATATTGTGTAAGTTGCTTTTTATCTTTAACAATTTGAGCCTTTTGACTTTTCCATTTTTTGCTATGACTAACTTGCATAATTGTTTCTTTAACTTTTCCAACAAGTGCTTTATCTTTAGTTCTTTTAGAATATTTTATTTACTTTTTCACAACAGGAATAGCTATAACGTGTAAATGATAGTGATATATAGGCTTACCATATTCTTCGGTTAATGCAATATTTTATTCATCTGCGTGCATAACAGCAGATATAATATTATCTTTACCATATTCTGTTTCTGCAAAGTGGAAGGTTTCTTCATAAAATCTCTTTGCAAAATCGTATCCTCCGTGTTTTTCAAAATAGTCTGAATTGATGTCTAATACTAGTTCATCAAATATTTTAGCATTATCTTTAAGTCCTCTTAATGATACTTTATTTTCATCAATTAGTTCTTTTAATCTTTCGTTATAAGTTTTGTCGCAAGTTTTGTAATAAACATTATTTTTAGTTTGTTCTAAATCAACATTCATATTGGAATAGGATTGATTTTTTCTTTCATTGTGTCTTTCTGCCTTACTTATACTTTGTTTTGTATAAGTAACAACTCTTGCAACAGAATAGTTTGTTTTTTTCATAAGTGCGTTCCTTTCCTGCAGGTATGCAAGAGAGGGTGTTTTTTTATAAAGCCTTTTGTAAATCAAACATGATATTTTGTAGCACTTATTATTCATTAAATTCATTGCCCTTAAACAATACATACACCACGGGCACTTTTAACTCTAATGGCTCCTTCAAATGAGTAAAATGAGGAATATCAATATTCAATTTTTCAGTATCATATCTAATGACATCTATGCTATATCACAAATTGCTCAAAGAATCAAGGAAATTTTGAGAATTAATTGTAAAAATCTTGAATTTATGATAATATATTACCAATAGTTCAAAAATTCTACAAGGAGGTATTTCGATATATGGATAATAACAAATTAGATACAATTACAAACTTGTTTGAAGAAAAAGAAATTAGAAGTATTTGGAATAGCGAAAAAGAGGAATATTTTTTTAGTGTGGTTGATGTTATAAGTGCATTAACAAATAGTAATGACCCAGCACATTATTGGAGAACTCTTAAATCAAGAATGATTCAAGAAGGAAATCAAACCGTCACAAATTGTGACACTTTCAAATTAAAAGCAAAAGATGGAAAAATGAGAAATACTGATATGCTAGATACACAAAACATTTTGAGGCTTATTGAATCTATACCATCACCTAAAGCAGAACCTTTCAAAATGTGGTTAGCTGGTTTAGGTAATGAACGAATAAATGAGGTATTTGATCCAGAGCTAGCAATTAATCGTGCTGTAAACTATTATCGTAATAAAGGTTATAGTGATGAATGGATTAAGAAAAGATTAACAGGCATTGTTGATAGATTTAAATTAACAGATATATGGAAAGATGGTGGTGTTGAAAAACCAATTGAATATGCCATGCTTACTAATGAAATATACAAAGGTTGGTCTGGAATGAAAGCATCAGAATATAAAAAATTAAAAGGTTTAAGAAAAGAATCTTTAAGAGATAATATGACTGATATTGAAGTCCTTCTTACAGATTTAGGAGAAATAGCTACTCGTGATATTGCACAAACAGAGCATCCACAAGGATTTAATGAGAATATGAATGTTGCAAAAAGAGGAGGACAAGTTGCAAATGATGCCAGAAAATCATATGAAAAACAAACTAAAAAATCAGCAATTTCAAAAAATAATGCATTAAATTATAAATATGTAGCTGACGAAAAATTAATTGAAGATAAGAAATCTAAAAAGAAAAAATAATTTACTAAATTAATTGTTATAATTTACTTTCTATGATAAAATTTTAAATGATAATAATATGTTATGGAGAAATTTTAATGCCAAAAATCAAAGATAATATTATAAGAGTGTTTAATCGAATATTTAGAAGAAATAGTTTTCCGATGCTTGCAAATGTTTCTAAGCAGAATTATGATGAATATCATACTACATATGATACATTGTCGAAAATATTTGGAGAATTAGATGATATAGAGGCCTATCTTGTAGGTGGCATTTCTTCTGCAATTCAAACTAATCAGGATTTGTATAGAAAAAATAGTGACATAGACATTATGTGTAAAGAAGAAGATTTGCCTAAGATAATAAAAAAATTACAAGAAATCGGATATAGTATAGAAGATAAAAGAGGAATAAAAACTAATAATATTATAGACATAAATGGAGATTTTAAAGTTGGATGTCATGATATTAATACAAGTATAAAGAATAGCAATTTATTGGGTGTTGGGTTATTTGTTTATAAAATAAATAATAATGAAGTAACAACATATAGCTATGCTTTTGATGAAAGAATTGGAAAATTTGTTGGTACAGAAAAAGTAATACCTAAAGAATTATTTGATATGATATATAATAATACACCAGTTGATTATAAAGGAATCCAATTAAAAACTCAATCAAAAGAATATACTTATATGTCCAAAAGCAGAGGAACAAGAGCGAAAGATAAATTAGATGCCTCAATTATTGAACCTACATTAGATGAAAAATCAATGGAAAAAATATCTAAAATCAGAGAATTAGAAGCTAGAACAAATAAATATAGACTCGTATTTGACAAAAATGGAAAAATTGAGTCAAGACATAGGTTGCCTTCACTTGAAGATAAAGTTAATTCCTTTTTAACTTCTTTATATATAAGTAGTTCAACAAAAACACCACAACAAATTGTAAATGATGTATTACAAAGTGAGCAATATAGTAGAGTAATTATTGAGCATCCTGAAATTAATTCATTAATAAACGAATGGCAAGAAAAAACTAAACATTATACGTATAGGGACAAAATAAGATTAATTAATATAGATTATTCACAAAAATTGCAAGGCTTTGATAAAAAAGCAATAGATAATGCTTTGGATTTTTTGCAGAGAAGGCATCAAAATCATGGAAAAAATAATGATGATATTGAATTAGACCCGGAAGCATCTAAAATATTTGAATTAATGACAGAATACGGGCAATCAATAAAAAGAATTTTTGTTGATAACAATATTGATATTACACATATAACCAGTATTGCTCCTGAAAAGTTAGAGGGTGGAGTATTAAGAAAGTCTATTGATAGAGCTAATAATTATGAAACAGAAAGAGTTAATGGCGTATTTGCTTCCTCTTCTTCAATTGATGGAAATAACCCTTATATTGCTCGTAATAGTTCAGGGATGATTATATTAGGAAAATCAACATATATTTATGGAAGTGATAATATTGAAGTAACTCAAGATTCAGAAGGTAAAAAGCATGCTATGCTAAGACAACCAAATTATATTTATCATATTAATCCTAATAGATTTAATCCAGTATGCAACCTAACTATTGATCCAAGAAGTCATGAGCCTATTTTTGAATTTTCAGAAGAATGGATTTCAGATTCAGAAGTTGATATATCAGACCATAGTCAAGTTAGAAACATTGAACAAGTTAAAGATGTAACAAGTTTATTAGAACACTATACGATTTTATGCGATACGCAAAGTCAGGGAATTGGTATGAAAGTTAGACAATCTAAAAGTAAAGATGAAGAATTAAAGTTCATTGCAATAAAAATAAAAGATGGTAGTGTTAGAAATATAAATCAAGAAACTGGAATAAATTATAGAGATTTATCAAGTATTGAAAGATAAGCATTATGTAGATATAAATTTTAGGGTGAATAAAATAAATAAATTTTACTCACCCTTTTGCTAACTAACAGTAAATCAATTCAGAATATATAATTTCTTCAGCAGAATATTTATAATTATTCATTAAACTAACCAATTCTAGTGGATTAGTATCCTTTAAGTTTTCATCAATAGGAATTTTCTCTAACATCTGTTTCATAAGTATATCATATCTTGTTTTTGCTTGTTTATCTGTATCAACAATATGCTTCCTTAAAGTTCCATCCATAAACATTATTGTATAATCAGCCTTTTTATGTTTTTTCAAATATTCTAGTCTTAAATGACTATACTTTCCAATATGATAATTTTTTTCGTATTCATTTTATGCTAAATATAAGTTAGGAATATAATAATCTTCTTCTTTATGATAAGTTATCTCTCTCATAACTAAAAACCTTCTAAAATTTATTTTCGCTACAAAATGAATTAAAATTCTATATCATATCCAACTGTCAAAACACCAATAAAATAAGGAAGAACTAAATAAGAACTATTTTGTCCTTATTTAAGTTCTCCCTTGCTTCTCTCTTTTTACGTTAATATCAACTTCATATCATCTGGTAAATCACAACTTAGAGTCAAAATCTGCTTTGTAATAGGATGAATAAAAGAAATTTTATAACTGTGCAATGCCTGTCTATTAATTAAGGAAGAAGAAGTTCCATATAAAGTATCACCTAATAAAGGATGACCAATTGCAGACATATGCACACGGATCTGATGTGTTCTGCCAGTTTGCAAATGACATTCTACAACAGAAAAATTATCATACTTAGATAGAATTTTATAATTAGTAATTGCAGTTTGCCCACTTTTATCAATACATCTTTCTATAATGCTATTTTTCTTTCGAGCAATAGGGAGACAAACTGTTCCAATATCACTTTTAAAAAAACCACTAACAAATGCAATATAATATTTTTCAAATGTATTATTTTCCATTTGTTTGATTAAACATTCTTGAACATATTCGTTTTTGGCAAAAATAATTATACCAGAAGTATTTAAATCAAGTCTATTTATTGGACGAATTTTTCTTTTTAATCCAATTTTATCAAAATAATATTTAACACCATTTGCAAGACTGTCTGTATAATGAAGAATCGATGGATGAACAGCAATTCCAGCAGGTTTATTTAAGACAAGAAAGCAATCATCTTCATAAATAATGTCAAGTGCCATTGAAGTAGGAATTATATTTTTGCTTTCTTCTTCAAAATTTAAATTAACAGAAATAACATCATTTAAGGAAACACTAGAACGAGTATCAACAATTACTGAATTTAGATATACATGATGTGATTTGATGAGTTTTTGTTGTAGTCTAGCGGAAATATTTAATTCTTGCTTTAGTATTTGATTAATATTTTTATAATTATTGCTTGTTACAATATATTTTAAGTTCATATCTAATCTCAATATAAATGTATTTAGTACAATAATCAGTGTCCATTTAATAATTATTGCGTAGCTATGGCTAATAATTTACGTTATGATTTTAACATGATTTTACATAAAAAACAAGTTTTTAGATATATTTTTAAAAAAGTATTTATAAAAATAAAAATATCTGTTATAATGTAAAAGGTTAAAAATAGCGAAGGAAGGTTGAAAAATGAAAATAGGAATAGTAGGACTACCAAATGTAGGAAAAAGTACAATGTTTAATAGTATAACAAAAGCAGGAGCAGAATGTGCAAATTATCCTTTTTGTACAATCGAACCAAATGTAGGGGTCGTAGCAGTTCCTGATGAAAGAGTAGACAAATTAGCAGAAATGTATAAACCACAGAAGGTAACAAAGGCAGTAGTAGAATTTGTTGATATTGCAGGACTTGTAAAAGGGGCAAGCAAAGGTGAAGGACTAGGAAATAAATTTTTATCACATATACGTGAAGTTGATGCAATAGCTCAGGTAGTAAGATGTTTTGAAGATTCAAATGTAATACATGTTGATGGAAGTGTTGACCCACTAAGAGATATAGAAACAATAAATTTAGAATTAATTTTTGCGGATATGGAAACACTTGATAAAAGATTGGATAAAGCAAAGAAAAACTTAAAAGCAGATAAAAAATATCAAGTAGAAATTGATTTTATAGAAAAATTAAAAGCAAATTTAGAAAAAGGAATACCTGCTAGAGCACTTGAATATAACGAAGATGAGCAAGAAATGCTAAAAGATATGTTTTTATTAACAGCAAAACCAATAATATACATAGCAAATATTTCAGAAGAACAAATAGGAAATGCTGAAAACGAAGAAATGGTAAAACAAGTAAAAGAATATGCAGCAAAAGAAGGAGCAGAAGTCATCCCATTATGTGTGAAAATTGAAGAAGAATTATCAGGTCTAGAGGATGAAGACAAAAAAGAAATGTTAGAAGCATTAGGATTAAAAGAATCTGGATTAGATATATTAATAAAGAAAAGCTATGACTTATTAGGATTAATGTCATTTTTAACAGCTGGTGAACCAGAAGTAAGAGCTTGGACAATAAAGAAAAATACAAAAGCACCAAAAGCAGCTGGAAAAATCCATTCAGACATTGAAAGAGGATTTATAAAAGCAGAGATTGTTTCATATGAGGATTTAATAAGAGAAGGTTCAATGGTAGCTGCTAAAGAAAAAGGGCTTGTAAGACAAGAAGGAAAAGAGTATATAATGCAAGATGGAGATATTGTATTATTTAAATTTAATGTTTAAAATAAAAAAATGTACAAAAAAACTTGCTTTTTATAAAAAAATGTAGTATAAATATAAGTGAGAGTTAAATACTATAGATAAAAGTAAAAAAGAAAGAGGTATAAAAATGAGAAGAGAGAAAATTTTTAAAGTAATTATAACATTAATAATTGGAGTTGTTTTATTTGTAATGTCAACAAATGTTTTTGCGGCTGATTCAGAACTTAATTTTTTTGATGATACAACAAATCAATTAGATATAAGTAATACTACTAATACAAATACTGCAAACAATGCAAATAACGCAAATGCAAATGCAAATATAAATAGTAATACTAATACAAACACAAATACAAAAACAAGTACAAACACAAGTAATTATAATACAAGTTTACCCAAAGCTGGTGCACCGGAAAATACAATGATAGGTGTAGTTGCAACTTTATTAGTAGTAGTTTCAATATATGCATATAAAAAAGTAAATCAATATAAAAATATATAAGAGAAAAAGTAAAATAAAGGTTTCTGACAGAGAAAATTAGTCATAGGCTGAAAACTAATTTAAGAAAACATATTTGAAAAACTAACTCTTTGAATTTCTAACGAATAAGCTAGACGTTTAAGACACGTTATAGTCTAAATAAGTTAAAAAATGGGATGGAACCGTGTATATGCACTCCTATGGACTAAGAGTCTATAGGTGTGTTTTTTTGTTTCTTTAAACAAAAAAAGTGTTTTCAAATATCCCAAAGGAGGTATAAAAATGGTAGAAGTAACATTAAAAGATGGAAAAGTTTTAAAAGTTGAAAAAGGAAAAACAATTTTAGAAGTAGCTAAGCAAATAAGTGAAGGATTAGCAAGAATGGCAACATGTGGAGAAGTTAATGGAAAGGTTGAAGACGTAAGATATGAATTAAATGAAGATTGCGAATTAAATATATGTACATTTGAAAATAGTGAAGAAGGAAAAAAAGCATATTGGCATACAACATCACATATAATGGCACAGGCCATAAAAAGATTATTTCCAAATGTACAATTAGCTATAGGTCCAGCTATTGATAATGGATTTTATTATGACTTTGATACAGAACATAAATTTTCAGAAGAAGATTTCGAAAAAATCGAACAAGAAATGAAAAAGATAATAAAAGAAGATTTACCTCTTGAAAGATTTGAACTTCCTAGAGCAGAAGCAATAAAACTAATGAAAGATGCTAATGAGAGTTATAAAGTAGAATTAATAGAAGAACTACCAGAAGAAGAGGTAATCTCATTTTATAAACAAGGAGAATATGTAGATTTATGTGCAGGACCTCATTTAATGAGTACAGGAAAAGTAAAAGCAGTTAAATTATTATCAACATCAGGAGCCTATTGGAGAGGCAACGAAAAAAATAAGATGTTGCAAAGAATTTATGGAATTTCTTATCCAAAGGCAAGTCAACTAGATGAATATTTGAAATTGCTAGAAGAAGCTAAAGAAAGAGATCACAGAAAAATAGGAAAAGAGCTCGAATTATTTATGACACATGAATTAGTAGGGTCAGGACTTCCAATGTATTTGCCACATGGTGCTACAATAAGAAGAACATTAGAAAGATATATTCAAGACAAAGAAATCGAATTAGGATATGACCATGTGTATACACCATGTCTTGCAAATGTAGAATTATATAAAACAAGTGGACATTGGGATCACTACAAAGATGATATGTTTCCAGCAATGAAAATGGATAATGAAGAAATGGTATTAAGACCAATGAATTGCCCTCATCATATGTTAATCTATAAGAGCAAAACACGTTCTTACAGAGATTTACCAATCAGAATTGGAGAACTTGCGAATGACTTTAGATATGAAAATAGTGGAGCTGTTTGTGGATTAGAGAGAGTTAGACAAATGTGTCAAAATGATGCTCACTTATTTGTTAGACCAGATCAAATTAAAGAAGAAGTAGGAAATGTATTAAAACTAATTAAAGAAGTATATCAAAAAGATTTCGGATTTTCTGCAGCTTCATTTAAGTATAGATTATCATTAAGGGATAAAAAGAACAAAGAAAAATACATTGATAATGATGAAATGTGGGAAACAGCTGAAGCACAATTAAGAGAAATACTAAAAGATATGAATATTGATTTTTATGAAGCAGAGGGAGAGGCAGCATTTTATGGACCTAAAATTGATATTCAAATAAAAACAGCATTAAATCATGATGTTACAATTCCAACTTGTCAATTAGACTTTGCATTACCAGAAAGATTTGATTTAAACTTTATAGGAGAAGATAATAAAGAACATAGACCTGTTGTAATTCATAGAGCAATTCTTGGTTCTTCTGATAGATTTATATCATTCTTAATAGAAGAAACAAAAGGATTTTTCCCTGTATGGTTAGCGCCAGTACAAGTAAAAATATTACCAATTACAGATAATCAAATTGAATATGCAAAAGAAATTGAAACTGAATTAAGAAAACATAAATTTAGAGTAGAATTGGATGAATCTAATGAAAAAATTGGATATAAAATTAGAAAAGCGCAACTTGAAAAAGTTCCATATATGTTAGTTCTTGGAGCAAAAGAGCAAGAGGAAAACATTGTTGCTGTTCGTTCTAGAAAAGATGGAGACATTGGAACTATGAAAGTAGAGGAATTTGCTGATAAGGTTCAAAAAGAAATTGATAATAAAGTTATAGGATAAAATTTGACAAAATTGACATAATGTAGTATATTTGTATAGAGAAACTATAAATTATCATCAAAATGGCAATTGCCAAGGAGGAAAAAGCTGTATGAAATTTGAAAAGCGAATGAAATACGGACAAAAAATGTTAGAGGAAAATGTTCGGAGACCATTTGTAAATTGGTACAAAAAGGTAAGAAGAATTATTGATAAACTTCCTGATGAAGCAGAAGTTTATGGAGTTTCTATCATTTTTGATACAGACCAAAATTTCAACAATGCTCAAGAAATGGATAAGTTGGAAGAAAGATATGAATGCAAAGCAGCATTTTTACCAGACTTATCAGAGGTTATGCTTGATGTTAATAATAAGCTGAAGCTGGAGGAAGACGAGTTTGTTTTTCGTGAGAAGCTGGAAAATATGGCTCTTGATCCAAAATGCAAAGATACAGAAATTAGTAATACATTTTGGGTAACTAAAGTAATTGTTTTATTTGCGGAAAATCCTAAAATTTTTATGCAGATTGAAGGAACAGGAGAAGAAAATATTGTTTCCTTCGAAGAATCTTATGGAGGATTACTTGAGAATTTTAGAGGATATGAAGGCATTGTTACAGTGTCAAACAATCCATATAATGCAACAACAGTGAAATTTGATATAAGCTTTTTCAAAGAATAAGAACAAAACACAGTGACATTTTTAAGATGAAGTGTCACTGTGTTTTTTGTAATTTGCTTTTTATTAAAATTTTCACATAAAATTCACAATTAAATAGTAAAATAATAATATTTAAAAGAGAAAGGAAAGTGAACATGTTACAATTAAAAGGAATAACCAAAAATTATCTATCAGGAGATAATGAAGTAAAAGCCCTAAAAGGAATAGACTTAGAATTTAGAGAAAGTGAATTTGTTTCAATATTAGGGCAAAGTGGATGTGGAAAAACCACAATGTTAAACATCATAGGAGGGCTAGACAGATACACATCAGGAGACCTAGTAATTAATGGAAAATCAACAAAACAATTTAAAGACAAAGACTGGGATACATACAGAAATCATTCAGTAGGATTTGTATTCCAAAGTTATAATTTAATACCACATCAAACAGTATTAGCAAATGTTGAATTAGCTCTTACAATATCAGGAGTAGGAAAAGAAGAAAGAAGAAAAAGAGCAATTGACGCATTAACAAAAGTGGGATTAGGAGACCAAATAAACAAAAAGCCAAACCAAATGTCAGGGGGACAAATGCAAAGAGTCGCAATAGCAAGAGCATTAGTAAATGATCCAGACATTTTGCTTGCAGATGAGCCAACAGGAGCATTAGATTCAAAAACAAGTGAACAAGTAATGGAAATATTAAAAGATATTTCAAAAGATAGATTAATAATAATGGTAACACATAATCCGGAATTAGCAGAAAAATATTCATCAAGAATAATTAAATTATTAGATGGAAAAGTTACAGATGATTCAAACCCATATACTGCAACTAAGAAAGATCTAGATAGAACAAGAACTAAAAAACAAAAATCAGGAAAAGCATCAATGAAATTTGCAACAGCAGTACATTTAAGCTTAAACAATTTAATGACTAAAAAGGGAAGAACATTTTTAACATCATTTGCAGGTTCAATAGGAATAATAGGAATTGCATTAATACTTTCACTATCAAATGGAATGCAATCATATATCAATAAAGTAGAAGAAGATACATTATCATCATATCCAATAACAATCGAAGAATCATCAATTGACATGACAAGTATGATGGAAACAATGATGGGAAAAAATGATGGAGAAAAACATGGTAATGACAAAATATATTCAAGAGCAATTATGGGAAATATGCTAGAAACACTATCAAGTAAAGTACAAACTAATAATTTGAAGGAATTTAAGGAATTTGTAGAAAATGGCGATAGTGATATCAAAAATTATATAAATGCAATCCAATATGGATATAATTTAGATTTGAATATTTATAAAGAAGAAGATGGAAGTGTATATAAAGTAAATCCAAGTTCAGTATTAGAAAAAATAGGATTTGGAGATATGGTAAAAGCACAAGAACAATCAAGTTCAATAATGTCATCAAGTAGTGGGCTTGCAATGGCAGAAACCGATGTGTGGACAGAAATGCTTGATAACAAAGATTTAATAAATTCACAATATGATGTATTAGCAGGAAGAATGCCAGAAAAATATAATGAAGTTGTATTAATAGCAGATAAAAATAACGAAGTAAGTGATTATACTTTATATTCATTAGGAATAAAAGATGTTTCAGAACTTGGAAATGCAATGGAAAAATTGAAAAATGGTGAAGAAATAAAAACAAATGATGAGAAAAATAGTTATTCATATGATGAACTTTTAAATTATAAATTTAAAGTATTGTTAAATACAGATTATTACAAAAAGGTTGGAAATGTATGGCAAGATATGACAAATGATGAAGACTATATGAAGCAAATAGTAGATAATGCAGAAGAAATTCAAATTGTAGGAATTATCAAACCAAATGAAAATACAGTAGCATCATCTTCAGCAGGATTAATTGGATACAATAAAGAATTAAAAGAATATGTTATAAATAAAGTAAATGGTACAGAAATAGTAAAAGAGCAAAAAGCTAATCCAGAGATAAATGTATTTACAGGTATTAAATTCCCTGAAAATACAAATGGAACATTTGATTATACACAATTATCAGATGAGCAAAAAGCTTATATGGCAACACTTTCAGAAGCAGAGCTTGCTCAATTAATGCAAGCATATTCAAATAATGCTTCAGCAACTTATGACAACAATTTGAGCCAACTAGGTGTAGTAGATTTAAATAATCCTTCAACAATAAATTTATACCCTAAGGATTTTGAATCAAAAGATAAGATTGCAGACATTATAACAGATTATAATAATAAACAAACAGAACAAGGTAATGATGAGAATGTTATTAATTATACAGATTTAGTCGGAATTATGATGAGTTCAGTATCAACTATAATTAATGTAATTAGTTATGTATTAATTGCATTTGTAGGAATTTCTTTAGTAGTTTCATCAATAATGATAGGAATTATAACATATATATCAGTACTTGAAAGAACCAAAGAGATTGGAATTTTACGTAGTATAGGAGCCTCTAAGAAAGACGTTTCTAGAGTATTTAATGCAGAAACATTACTTGTTGGTTTAGTTGCTGGTTTAATCGGTATAGGTGTAACTTTATTGTTGGATATACCAATTAATATTGTGATTGAACATCTTGTTAGTATTTCTGGTATTGCTAAACTTCCTTGGGTTGGTGGAATTATTCTAGTTGCTATTAGTGTTGGATTGACTATGCTGGCAGGTTTAATTCCAGCTAAATTTGCTGCTAAACGTGACCCAGTTGAAGCTTTGAGAAGTGAATAAAGGCTGTCAATCATTTTTGAAAATGTCTTAAAAAATTTTATTTATTAGCACTAAATTTA
>OGQU01001020.1_pt1 | contig 26033 bp, 25 predicted proteins | sample 1553341 | NCBI WGS metagenome assembly OGQU01 (sample SAMEA2579920, study PRJEB22360) | human gut metagenome | biome: human gut; feature: human-associated habitat; material: faeces | place: Denmark | collected 2008/2010 | reverse complement strand
AGAAAATTTTTTAAAAAATTTTCATTTTTCTATTGACTTTTCATAGTTGGTCTCCTTTTACTGTGTTTAATTTAAATAATTTTGCAATTTCTACAATGACTATTGGCGCAAGTACTAGTGCTATTATTTCAACAATATTATTTGTTGGTAATACTGGAATACTAAATACATGTCTTAATGCTGGTACAGCTAAAATTACAACCATTAAAAATGCTGATGCAAGTACTGCCCATATTAAAATTGGATTTCCTAATATTCCTGTTTTGAATATTGAGTTTTTATTATCTCTTATGTTAAATATGTGAACTAGTTCTGATAACGCTAATACTATAAATGCCATAGTTTGTCCTATTTCAACCTTAATTTCTTCACTTGATAAATATCTTCCGCCATCAGCCAATACCGCATTTATGTCTTCAACTTCTTCTGCTGACATAACTTCATTTTGATATTCAATCATTGCTGGTAACTTATCATTTGGAGTTGCTAATCCTATAATAAATGCTGCTAGTGTTAATAATCCAATCATTGCACCCTGATATATTATTCTAATTGTTCTTCCTTTGGTAAATATTCCTTCGTCCTTTTTTATAGGTTTTCTATACATTATGTCCTTATTAGCAGGGTCAAATGCTAATGCTAAAGCTGGAAATGTATCTGTTACAAGATTTATCCATAAAATATGAATTGGTAATAATAACTGTATCATTGTTGCCTCTATTCCAAAATGAGTTGCAATTATTGGTGCAAACAATGTTGCCAGCAATAATACTATAACTTCTCCAACATTACAAGAAATTAAAAATTGTATTACTTTTATTATATTGTCATATATACGTCTTCCTTCTTCTACCGCAGATACTATTGTTGCAAAATTATCATCTGTTAATATAACATCTGCTGCTTCCTTAGCAACTTCTGTTCCTACTTTTCCCATCGCACATCCAATATCAGCAGTCTTTAATGCTGGACTATCATTTACTCCATCACCTGTCATCGCTACAACTTCTCCGTTTGCTTGCCATGCTTTTACAATACGAACCTTATGTTCTGGTGATACTCTCGCATACACTGAATATTTCCTTATATTTTTTGTTAATTCTTCATCAGATATTTTATCTAATTCTAATCCAGTTAATGCTTCATTATCATTTTCTAGTATCCCTAACTTTTTAGCAATTGCTACTGCTGTAATTTTATGATCTCCTGTAATCATAACAGTTTTGATTCCTGCATGTTTACATTTTTCAACTGCTTTTTTAGCCTCTTCTCTTGGAGGGTCAATCATTCCTACCATTCCTACAAATGTTAGTCCACTTTCGATTGTTTTCATTTCTTCTTTTGTTGGCATATGGTCCATATCTTTATATGCAAATGCTAATACTCTTAATGCCTCTTTCGCCATATCCTCATTATTTTCTCTTATCCAACTTGAATATTCTTCTAAGTTTGTCCTTTTTTCTCCTTTAAATAGATATGAATCACAAATTTTTAAAAGCTCATCAACTCCACCTTTTGTATAAACTCTGTATTTTCCATTGTTTTTGTTTACTGTTGTCATCAATTTTCTATTTGAATCAAATGGAACTTCTTCTACTCTTGGATTTTGTCTAAATATTGCCTCTTCAAAATCTAATTTAAAAGCCATATCTATTAATGCTGTTTCTGTTGGATCTCCTGCTAATTCTCCCGTCTCTAGCATTCTTGAATCATTACATAACATACAATTATATACCAATTTCTTAAAGTCTTCTGATGTTTCTACTTTATCAATATCAACTGTTACGTCATTGCAAAATATTTTTTCAACTGTCATTTTATTTTGAGTTAATGTTCCTGTTTTATCCGAACAGATTACTGTACTGCTTCCTAATGTTTCTACTGCAGGTAATTTTTTGACAATTGCATTTTTCTTTACCATTTTTTGTACACCTATTGCTAGTACTATTGTTGATACAGCAGCTAGCCCTTCTGGTATTACTGCAACTGCTAACGAAACAGCTGTCATAAACATATTAATTACACCTTTTCCTTGCAATAGTCCAATAATAAATATAAATGCACAAATTGCAAGTGCCGCAATTCCTAATGTTTTTCCTAAATCATTTAATCTTCTTTGAAGTGGTGTTTCTTGTTTTTCTGTATCATTTAACATTCCAGCAATTTTGCCAACTTCAGTATTCATCCCAGTTTCTACTACGATCGCTTTTCCTCTACCATATGTAATTAAACTTGATGAAAATAGCATATTTACTCTATCACCAATTCCAATATCATCTCCTTTAATCGGTTCAGCTTTTTTCTCAACTGGTATGGACTCTCCTGTTAAAGAACTTTCTTGTGATTTTAGATTGACAGCTTCTATTATTCTTAAATCAGCTGAAACATAATCACCTGTTTCTATTATCACTATATCTCCTGGTACTAATTCTCTTGCAGGAATTACTTGTTCTTTTCCATCTCTTACAACTTTAGCTGCATGCTCACTAAGCTTTTTTAGTGCTTCTAATGACTTTTCAGCCTTACTTTCTTGAGCAACTCCTATAATAGCATTTAGCAATACAACTATAAGTATTATTATTGTATCTGTAATGCCTTCGCCCTGTGCTACTCCAACTATTCCAGATACAATTGCTGCAATTATTAATACTATTATTGAAAAATCTTTAAATTGTTCAATAAATTTTTTGATTAATGGTTCTTTTTTCTTTTCTTTCAATTCGTTTTTGCCATATTTTGCTCTATTCTCTTCTAGTTGGATGCTATTTAAACCATTTTTCAAATTTGTGTTTAATTCTGTCTCAACATCTTTTACTTCTTTGTTAAACCAATTTTTTTCCATATTTTTCTTTCCTTTCCTTTTTTATATTATAACCATAATGTAGAAGATATATCAAAAAAGAGACTACTAAAGAAAAAACTTTAAATCTTTTCTTTAAAAGTCTCGTTTACTTTTTTAAAGCTTGTTAACCAGATTTTCTCCCCTAATTTATTAGGAAAATCGCGACTGTTGATTAACAATTTAAAACTACTCCCTTTTAAGGTTATATAATATATTGGTGACCCCTACGGGAATCGAACCCATGATTCCACCTTGAGAGGGTGGCGTCTTAACCGCTTGACCAAGGGGCCAAATAAATTTTACTTTATATTTATATCATACTTTCACTTACTGGTCAAGTGATTTAGCATATATTTTTCAAATTTTAAAAGCAATGCTATCCTCAAAATAACACTGCTTTTAATTTATTTTTTCTTTTTAAAGTCAACTACAATTGCATTTTCATTATCAAATTCGAAATTAGCATCTGTATTGTCAATTTGAACTGGATTGTATTCATCTTTTTCGTCAACAAAGTTTATATGTTTAGGGTCAAATTTTTGTTTCGCCTCATCATCTCCACCTTCAGTTGCAACTCCTGGTACAAACTTAGAGAAATTATAAATTTTCATTGGTTGCTCCTCTTTGTATTTAGAAGCTATAAAATTAAACGTTCCTTCTCCTACTTGATAATTTCCTTTTTCTGTTTTCAATTTTACTGCCGCATGTTTAAATGCTAAATTTGCTAATTTATTTGCTTTAAAATAATTTGACCAGTCATATTTAACTCCTGAATATTTTGAATCATATTCTAACGTCTTCATGTCCATATTATTTCCATATTTCCACTCTCTTTTTAGCAAGAATTCTTTCTCCCACCACTCTAACTCGTTTGGTGTTCCATTTCCAACAAATATCTTACTTGCGCAGTTTGATAAAATTGTATCCTTGTATTTCATTTCTGGTACATTTGCCTCTAATTGTGCGAGATTTTGTGCAGTTATTACAGTTGCAACTTTATATTTACGATATAATGTAAATATTGCTTCTGTATCTTTACATATGAAATCTGGGAATTCATCAATATATAAGAAATTAGGAATTCTACTATTCTCATTTCCAATTCTTCTTAATACTGAATTTTGCATTGATAATATAAAAAATAGTCCAAATGCTTTATGTGTAGTTCTTCCTAAATCACCTCTACGAGTACATACTAATGTAACTTCACCATTTTTTAAAGCTTTATCAAAATCTAGATTATTATTTCTATTACACAATATATTTTTTACTCCTGGTAGTCTTAACAAATTATCTAATTGTGCTACTGCTAAATATATATCCTTTTCTGTTTCTTGCCTTGCAGTACTATTAGTATAAAAATTCTTTTTAAAATATCTTATTTGTCCACTATATTTTTCTGCAAGTTCTTCATCAGTTCTCATTATTTCGCACATTTTTTCTACCAAATCAAAATTTGTAAGCATTTTTAATAAATCTTCTAAATTTGGAATTTTTCCACTATTCATTCTTGGATACATTTCTTTCAACATAATTGTTATATTTTCTACTGCTTGAATGATGAATTCTTCTCTATACATTTCTTCTTTTTCTAAATGATTACTTGAATACATTCCTTTTAAAACAGATGAAATTGTTATTGCTGTTTTTGCAGGATCATCATACACAAATGGATTTAATCCTATTGAATTTACATTTGACGGATCCACAATATTGTATTTAATATGATAATTTTTACATACACTAATTATTCTTGATACTGATTCATAATCAGGAGTAATTAATGTTAATCCAAGATTTCTATATACAATTTCGTCATCAAATGATGCTAATATCATTTTTTTCATGTATGCTTTATAAACTGCCTCTTTGCCTGCTACTGGAGTTATCATATTTAAATTAAAGTTTTCGTTTAAATACTCATTATCATATGGTTTGTTTAATACAGCAATCCCAGTTTTTAATGCTGTATATCCCATTTCTTTTGCATTTGCTATATAAAATGCTTTCTTTTCAATGTCTTTAGCCATCATTGGTTCCAATATTAGTGATGTTTTTCCTGAACCTGAACCACCACAAGCAAACAATGACTGATATCTAGCTTTTTCTGTAAGTACCATTTTAGCACCAGTTTCATAATCATTGCACATAAACATATCACATGTGAAAGGCCCATGCCCTGCTTTTGTATCAGCAAGACTTATTCCTTTAAAGTCCCAAATAGACCTTGATTGATCTTTACTATCAAGGATATCTAAGCGTATCCATTTATAAACCCCATAAAATGTTGTTAATGGTAAATATATTGCCACTGCTGTTAATGCAGGCTTAACTAATTCCGAAAAATCAGTAACCAATTCTGTATATCCTGGCAAAGATATTAAAAACAACCAAATTCCCCTATTAATCCACTGTGCAAACATTGATATTGCAACTATGTACAATGTTATAGCATATGTAAGAAATAGTGTAATCTTCATATTTTTAGATGTTGCGAATTCTGATGATGGTGAAAACAAATATGCAAACACTGGACAAGCTATTGCTAATGTATATCGAAATGGTCCCCAGTATGATACTGAAACACCTGTGAATACCATAAATAGAATTTCTACAACCCTATCAACTACTATATATAATGATATTAATGTTAATACATATGTTACAAATGTATTTCTACTTGCATTAAGTTTTTTTAAAAATTTATCTATTATTTTCATTATTTTTGTTCCTTTCTAGGCACAATTTTCTATACATATATATTATCCTACAAATTTGCTGAAATTACAAGTTATTTTGCCAAATTTATAAGAATAGTTCTAAAATAATACCAGCTATTACGCCTATTCCATATAACAGTCCTACAATACTGATATTTTCTTTTACATTTTTATTTGTTTTGAAAAGCACTAATAGTCCAACACCAGCATTAACAGCTACTCCTGAAATTAATATTGGCATTGAAATTACTTTTTCTATAAATAATTCAGTTAAAATCACTGACGAAGCACAATTTGGTATTAATCCTATTAATCCTGCTATAACAGGTCCTAATATCACATTATTGCTTATAAAATGTGATATTTTATCTTCGCCTATAAATTTAATTATTCCATTTAAAATAAGAGTGATTACAAATATAAAGATTGCAATATTTATAGCATGCTTTAATGCTGAACTAAAAATTCCTTTATCACAATGACAATGTTCATGTTCACATATTTCTTCAATTTTTTCTTCCTCTTCTTTTTTTATTACGTTTGCAACAAAATCAATTATAAAGCCTGCAACTATTCCTAGAAATAACTTTATTCCTAAAATAGTTAATATTGTAGCTATTGGAACAGATTCTGTAAGTAAAATTGGTAACATTTCATCTGAAGTTGCTAAATATACTGATATTAATGTTCCTAGTGAAATTACTCTTGCTGCATATAAATTGGTTGCCGAAACTGAAAAACCACATTGTGGAAAAATCCCAACCACTGCTCCAAACAGTGGTCCAAATCTTCCAGATTTTTTTATTGTTTCTCTTATTTTATTACTTGTTTTATGTTCTATATATTCCATTATCAAGTACGTTATAAACAAAAATGGTAATAATTTTAAAGTATCAATTGCCGTGTCTTGCAATACTTCTAATATATTTTGCATTTATATCCTCCTACTTATTCATACCATTCGAATGTCCAATTAAGAATTTTAACAAAATCTCCTTCTTTTATTCCTTGACGTTTTAATTCATCTTCAATTCCTAATGACTTCAAATTCTTTTGGAAATAATACATTGATTCATTATCATCTATATTAATTCTTCCCATAAGTCTATTTATTGCTTTTCCTTCAATTATAAACATATCATCTTCTTTTCTTACTGTAAATTCATTTTTGTCTTCTTCTAATGTATATACCACTTTTTCTTCTGGCTCAATGATATCTTCTTTTGGCAATGTTTTTAGCACTTCTGCAACATGACTTAATAATTGTTCAACACCTTCGCCTGTTACTCCTGAGATTTTATATATTTCTAATCCTTGTTCTTTTGCCAATTTTTCAAGTTTTTTGTAACCTGTATCGTCTTGCATTATATCTATTTTATTTGCTACAATTATTTGTTTTCTAGTGCTTAATTTTTCGCTATATTTTTTTAATTCTTCATTTATTGTGTTAAAATCTTGTATAGGGTCTCTTCCTTCTATTCCAGACACATCTATTACATGTAATAATAGTCTTGTTCTTTCTACATGTCTTAAAAACTGAATTCCTAATCCGATTCCTTCACTAGCCCCTTCTATAATCCCTGGAATATCAGCTATCACAAAGCTATCTCCATTTTTTGTTTTTACTACTCCGAGATTTGGTTCAATTGTTGTAAAGTGATAATTTGCTATTTTAGGCTTTGCATCTGTTACAACTGACAAAAACGTTGATTTTCCAACATTAGGGAATCCTAGTAATCCAACATCTGCTAACAGTTTTAATTCTAAGATTACTTCTTTTTCTTCTCCTTCTTCTCCTGCTTGTGCAAATCTTGGCACTTGCCTTGTCGCTGTTGCAAAATGAGAATTTCCTTTTCCTCCTCTTCCGCCTTTTAATACAAGTTCTTTTTGTCCTTCTTTTGAAAGATCTGCAACAATTTTTCCCGTCTCAGCATCTTTTATTATAGTTCCTATTGGAACATCAATATATAAATCTTCTCCTGACTTACCATATTTATTGCTTCCACTTCCATTTTCACCATTTTGTGCCTTAAATTTTTTGGTATATCTAAAGTCCACCAATGTATTAGCATTAGGGTCAACTTGAAAATAGATGCTTCCTCCTCTGCCTCCATCTCCACCGTCTGGTCCACCTGCTGCTACATATTTCTCTCTTCTAAATGTTATTGCACCATCTCCACCATTTCCTGATTTTATGGTTATTTTTGCATAATCTGTAAACATATTTCCTCCTTTTATTCAAAATAATCTAATTTCATAGCTTTTTTTACTTTTTTCATTGTTTCTTTTGCAGTTTGTCTTGCTTTTTCTGTACCTTTTATTAGTATTTCATCAACTAATTCTGGTCTTTCTTCATAATATTTTCTTTTTTCTCTTATTGGTTCTAATGTTGTATTTATATTTCTAGCTAATTGCTTTTTACATGCTACACATCCTCTTTTTCCTGCTCTACATTCTTCACATACTATTTTATATTCTTCAGGTTCTGTAAATAAATTATGATAATATGCAACCATACATACATCAGGATTTCCTAAGTCATCTTTTTTTATTCTTTTTGGGTCTGTTACTGCACTCATTACTTTTCTATTTACTTCCTCTTTCGGATCAGATAAGTATATTGCATTTCCTAATGATTTTCCCATTTTGTCATTTCCATCTAGACCTTTTATTCTTTTTTCTTTTGATAAAACTGCTTCTGGTTCTACTAAAACTTCTCCATATATACTGTTAAATTTTCTTACAATCTCTCTACATTGTTCTATTAATGGTAATTGATCTTCTCCAACAGGCACCACACTGCCTTCTAGTGCTGTTATATCTGCTGCTTGGCTTACTGGATATCCTAAAAATCCATATGTAACACTTTCTCCAAATACATCTCTTTTTTGCGCAATTTCTGTTTTTACTGTTGGATTTCTCTCTAATCTAGCTATTGTTACTAAATTAGAATAGAACACTGTTAATTCTGCAACCTCTGGTATCATTGACTGTATATATATTGTCGTTTTTTCTGGATCTATTCCTACTGATAAATAATCCATTACAACTTCTCTTACATTTTTTCTTACTTTTTCTGGATTATTAAAATTGTCTGTTAATGCTTGAACATCAGCCACTAATATATATGGTTCATATTCTCCTGATTCTTGCATTTTTACTCTATTTTTTAATGAACCAAAATAATGACCAATGTGTAACTTTCCTGTTGGTCTATCTCCTGTTACTATTCTCTTTTTTACCATTTTAATCTCTTCCCTTCTTTTGGATATCTTTCCGACTTTTTCCACATAATATATTATACTACAAGATAAGAAAAAAATAAAGTAATTTAGTAAAAATCTCTAGAACAAAAAAGAACATAACAAAAGACACGGACCTGTATTACAGGCCCGTGTCTTTTGTTAAATGATTTTACTGAAAAACTTTTTGATTTTTTTCCAAAGACTCTTTTTCTCTCCTATCTGAACGATATCGGATTCCGCAGCACCAACTCCAAATACATTATTAGAATTACTGCCCATCTTCCAGCCACAAGCTTTAAGTTTTTCCTCAACGCTCCGCAGTGCCTTTTCCCACACCTGATTGGTAATATTCGGATATTTTTCGGCAAACGATTTGTCTTTTCGCTCTTCAAACACTTCCTGTGCAATTGCTTCTATGTTTTTGTAATCAATTGGTATGAAGCTTTTTTCCCAATATTCCCATTCACTTTGTTCGATACACTTTTCTAACCGTTCGAAAATCTTATTTTCGATGGTTGTAGCAGTTTCTAGAATCCACTTTTCCTTGTCTGCCATCATGTCTTTTTCATTTTTCATTATTCTTATCCTTTCTTTAGTGAAGTAACAGAATTTGTTACCTTTATCTACAAGATACGTTGTTTATTATAGCACATTATTCTACCACATGCAAGAGATAAAGGTCTATTTTATCCAAATAGACCTCTCTTTTTTATTGGTGGTTGTTCATTCATAGTTTTAGCTAATTTCTCTAACAAATCTCTTTGTTCCTTGTTAAGACGTTTTGGCGTCTGAACAACAACTGTAAATATAAAATTACCTCTAGCAGAAGAATTTAATGCTGAAAATCCTCTATCTCTAATTGTAAATTTTGTACCTGTTTGGGTTCCTTCTGGAATTGTATAATTCTCTGTACTTCCATCTACCATAGGGATTTTCAAGGTTGCTCCTAAACTTGCTTGCGTTATTGTTATTGGAACTTCACACATTACAGTTGTTCCTTTTCGTGTATATACATTACTTTTACGCATTTTAATAGTTATGTATAAATCACCTTTAGGTCCACCTTTTTCTCCAGGTTCGCCTTCTCCTCTAAGCACAACTGTTTGATTATCATCAATTCCTGCTGGTATTTTTACTTTTATTTTTGCTTGTTTTCTAACAGTTCCTTTTCCTTTACAATTATCACAAGGTTCTTTTATTACTTCACCTGTTCCATGGCATGCTGTACATGTTCTTGTTGTCTGCATTTGTCCAAGTATTGTATTTTGGACTTGGCGTACTGTTCCAGTTCCATTACATGTAGGACATTTTGTAACTGATGTACCTGGTCTAGCTCCTGAACCATGACAAATACTACAAGTTTCTGGTCTTGTAATTGAAATTTCTTTTTCAACACCCAAAAATGCTTCCTCAAATGTGATATCCATATTCAGATTAAGATCTGCACCTTTTCTCGGTCCACGTTGAGCTTGTGTTCTTGCCCCAGTCCTTGCACCTCCACCAAAAAATGATGAAAATATATCTCCTAAGTCTCCAAAATCTGAAAATCCATCAAACCCTGAAGAAGTATATGAATAGTAATTACCTCCGCCAAAAGGTCCACCAGCTCCATTAAACCCTCCAAATCCTTGTGGGTCTGCTGTTCCAAATTGATCATACATCTTTCTTTTTTGTGGATTTGATAACACTTCATATGCTTCGTTTACTTCTTTAAATTTTGCTTCTGCTTCTGCTTTATTATCTGGATTAGCATCTGGATGGTATTTTTTTGCCATTTTTCTATATGCTTTTTTTAATTCTTCATCATTTGCAGTTTTTTCAACACCTAATATTTCATAATAATCTTTTTTTGCAGCCATCTATTTATTTCACCTCTTTATTCACTTTTATCTTCTTAACATTAACTTGCAGGCAGAAAGTGTATATCTGCCTGCATATTGGTTAGGTTATTTATTTATTGTCATCTTCCACTTTATAATCTGCGTCATATACAGTTCCATCATTTCCTGAATCAGTTCCGTTTGCTTCTGTTCCAGCAGCATTTGGATCTGCTTCTCCATTTGGATTTGCATTTTTATATAATTGTTCAGACATTTCATAAAATACTTTTGTTAATTTTTCTGTTGCTTCTTTTATGCTTTCTGTATTATTTGAATCAAGAGCTTTTCTTGTATTTTCAATTTCAGCTTCTACTTTAGCTTTTTCTTCTCCACTTATTTTATCTCCTAATTCTCCTAATGTTTTTTCACTGTTATAGATTAAGCTTTCTGCATTATTTTTAACTTCAATTTCTTCTTTTTTCTTTTTATCTTCTTCTGCATGTGCTTCTGCATCTTTAACAGCTTTTTCGATATCTTCATCTGTTAAGTTTGTTGAAGCTGTAATTGATACATTTTGTTCATTTCCTGTTGCCATATCTTTTGCAGATACATGAACTATACCATTTGCATCAATATCAAATGTTACTTCAATTTGTGGCACTCCTCTTGGTGCTGCTGGAATTCCTGTTAATTGGAATCTTCCTAATGTTTTGTTGTATGCAGCCATTTCTCTTTCACCTTGTAATACGTGAACTTCTACTGATGTTTGACCATCTGCTGCTGTTGAGAAGATTTGTGATTTCTTTGTTGGAATTGTTGTGTTTCTATCTATTAATTTTGTAAATACTCCACCATATGTTTCAATACCTAATGATAATGGTGTTACATCTAGTAATACTAAGTCTTTAACATCTCCTGATAATACACCACCTTGGATTGCTGCACCAATAGCAACACATTCATCTGGATTTATTCCTTTATCTGGCTCTTTTCCTGTTATTCTCTTAACAACTTCTTGAACAGCTGGAACTCTTGTAGAACCTCCAACTAATAATACTTTATGAATATCATTTGCTGTTAATCCTGCATCTTTTAATGCTTGGTTAACTGGTCCTGCTGTTGCTTCTACTAAGTCATGTATTAATTCTTCGAATTTTGATCTTGTTAATGTTACATCTAAGTGTTTTGGTCCTGTTGCATCTGCTGTAATAAATGGTAAGTTGATTTGTGTTTGTTGAACACCTGATAATTCGATTTTAGCTTTCTCAGCAGCTTCTTTTAATCTTTGCATTGCCATTTTATCTGTTGATAAGTCAATTCCGTTTGATTTTTTGAATTCATCTACTAAGTATTTGATTATTGCTTCATCAAAATCATCTCCACCTAAATGTGTATTACCATTTGTTGCTAATACTTCAAATACCCCATCACCAATATCTAGTATAGAAACATCGAATGTTCCTCCACCTAAGTCATATATCATGATTTTTTGATCTTGTTCTTTATCCATTCCATATGCTAATGATGCTGCTGTTGGTTCATTTATAATTCTTAATACTTCTAGTCCTGCTATTTTTCCTGCATCTTTTGTTGCTTGTCTTTGACTGTCACTAAAATATGCTGGTACTGTAATAACCGCTTGAGTTACTTTTTGTCCTAAATAGTTTTCAGCATCTGTTTTTAATTTTTGTAATATCATTGCTGATATTTCTTGTGGAGAAAATTTATCTCCGTCTATATCAACTTTTTCATTTGTTCCCATTTTTCTTTTTATTGATATAACAGTATTTTCCGGATTTGTTACTGCTTGACGTTTTGCTATTTGTCCTACTAGTCTTTCTCCATTTTTAGAGAACGCAACTACAGATGGTGTTGTTCTATTTCCTTCTGCGTTTGGTATTACTACTGGTTCCCCTCCTTCCATTACTGCTACACATGAATTTGTTGTTCCTAAATCAATTCCTATTATTTTTCCCATTTTAATTTACTTCCTTTCTTTTACTTTAAGTCAGGGTACATATCTTAATATTTCGTCAAATCCACTAGAGATAAAATATATCTCCTTCTCTTGTGAATTAATGATTGCTTTTTTCACGATATGTGCTGACTTTATATATTTTTTAAAATTAATACCTATTTTACTTTTTATAATTAACATTAAAAGTGCTGAGATGTTCATTTTTAATAGCTATTGTAAGTGGAAGTCGTACGTTGGTACATCGATGTTTCCAATAGCTATTGAAAATGTGTAGATTAGTGCTTTTAATGTTAATTAGCCACTACAACCATAGAATGACGTATAACTCTTGATCCTATCTTGTAACCTTTTCTATATTCTTGTACAATTTCTTGTGCATTTTTCTCTGAATCTTGAATACTACTTACTGCTTCGTGTAAACTTGGATCAAAAGTTTCTCCAACTGCTGGAATTTCTTCAACTCCTTTTGCTTTTAAAACATCTTTAAATTGTTTTAATACCAATTCTATACCTTTTTTATATTCAGCATCTTGTGTTTCAACTTTTAATGCATTTTCAAGATTGTCTACTATTGGTAAAAATACTTCTACAATATCTCCAAGTATTGAATTATATAATGTTTCACGTTCCTTGCTACTTCTTTTTTTGTAATTTTCGAATTCTGCCCTAACTCTTTTATATCTGTCATTTAACTCATCAAGTTCTTGCTGTTTTGGGTCTATTATGCAATCTTTTTCTTCTTTATTTTCTACTTTTTCAGCATTTTTTTCTTTATCCATTTTATACCTTCTTTCTTTTATTTTATATCATCTTTTGAATCATCTGTATTATTTAATTTTTTACTAATATACTTCATTACAGAGATCACTTTTGCATAATCCATTCTCTTTGGTCCTATTATTCCAATTGTTCCCAAATCTTTATTTCCTATTCGGTGTTTAAATGTTACTACACTAAAGTCTTTTAACTCTTCCTTTTCATTTTCTTCTCCGATATATACGTTTATGTCCTTAGCAAATCCTGTATTTAACATATCTGCCATTAAATCTTTTTCATCTAATATGTTTACAAAATTTTTTGCTACTTCTAAGCTATTAAATTCCGGCAATTCAAATAATCTATTTGCGCCCTCTAAGTGTACACTTTCTTCTTCTACCACTTTTTTCATTTGTTCAACAATTGGCTTTATTAAATTTACGCTATAGCTCATTTCTTCCACTAAATATTTTTCTAATGGCCTATCTATTTTTGTTATAGGTTCTCCTTTTAATTTATTATTAAACATATAACTTAGTGTTTGTACTTGGTTTTCTGTAATATCTTCATCAAACTTTATTATAGTTTCTTTTATTAGTCCAGAATCTGTTAATATTACCGCCATCATCATTCTGTGGCTTAATAAAACAAATTTGATATTTTCTATTTTTTGCACATCTGAACTTGGTCCTATTGAAACTGTAGTATAATGTGTTATTTCTGATATTGTACTTGATGCTATCTTAGTTATTTCTTCCATTTCATTTACTTTTGTTTCTAATTTTTCGCTAATATACTTTATTTCATCTAATGTTATCTTATCTTCTTGCAAAAGTTCGTCTACATAATACCTATATCCTTTAGCTGATGGAACTCTTCCTGCAGATGTATGTGGTTTTTCTAAATATCCCATCTTTTCTAGTTCTGCCATTTCATTTCTTATTGTTGCACTACTACATTCTAAACCTTCTAGATTCATTATTGCATTTGAACTTACAGGTTCTGCTGTTTGAATATATTCTTCTACAATTGCCTGCAATACTCTTTTTTTTCTTTCATCTAACATTTATTCTTCCTCCTTTTTCTAGGAAATGTTAGTTTGTTTTAGCACTCTCTTAGGTTGTTTGCTAATTTCGTATACTATAATACTATATTTTTTAGCACTTGTCAAGTGTTTTTGCTAATTTTTTATTTTATATTTCTATGTGATATTGTAAACAATTAATTAAATCCATATATATTATATAAAAAAAACGAAACTTTACTAAAATAAAATTCCGTTTTTCTCATATATCATTATATTATAAATGCAAAACTCTAGATTTGATTTCTTTAGTTTTTCCTACATTCCAGAAATTTTCTCCTAAATATCCGCATGTACGACGGACTACATTCATTTTATTATGGTCTTTATTTCCACATTGTGGGCATTCCCATTCATTTTGGTCATTTATAATCATTTCTCCATCATATCCGCATACTTGGCAATAGTCAGATTTTGTATTAAATTCAGCATATTGAATATTGTCATAAATGAATTTAACAACTTCTTCAAGTGCAGTTAAATTATTTTTCATATTTGGAACTTCAATATATGAAATTGCTCCTCCTGCTGATAATGGTTGGAATTCACTTTCGAATTTCAATTTATGGAATGCATCAATTTTTTCTCTAACATCAACATGATATGAATTTGTATAATATCCTTTGTCTGTAACATCTGGAATACTTCCAAATTTTTCTTTGTCAATACGAGCAAATCTATAACATAAAGATTCTGCTGGTGTTCCATATAATGAGAATCCTAATCCAGTTTCTTTTCTCCATAAGTTTGTTCTATCTTTTAAATATTTCATGATTTTTATTGCAAAATCATGACCTTCTGGTGTTGTGTGTGATACACCTTTAATCAATTTTGTTGTTTCATATATTCCTATGTATCCTAAAGATAATGTTGAATATCCATCTTTTAGATATTTATCGATTTTTTCACCTTTTTTCAAACGTGCTATTGCACCATTTTGCCAGTGAATTGGAGATATATCTGATGATGTTCCTAATAATGCATAGTGTCTGCACATTAATGCTTCTCTACAAAGTTCTAGTCTTTCATCAAATAATTTCCAGAATTTATCCTCATCACCTTGTGCTATTATAGCAATTTGTGGCAAGTTGATACTTACTACACCTTGGTTGAATCTTCCTTCAAATTTATAATTTCCATTCTCATCTTTCCATGGAACTAAGAAACTTCTACATCCCATTGGACTAAATACATTTCCTTCATAATTTTCTTTCATTTTCTTAGCTGATATATAGTCTGGATACATTCTTTTTGCTGAACATTTTACAGCTAATCTTGTTAAATAATCGTATTTTCCTCCTTTTAAGCAGTTGTGTTCATCTAATACATATACTAGCTTTGGAAATGCCGGCGTTACATATACTCCTACTTCATTTTTTATTCCTTGAATTCTTTGTTTTAATACCTCTTCAATTATCATTGCATTTTCTTTTATGTATTCATCATCTGGCTCTAAATGTAAGAATAATGTGACAAATGGTGATTGTCCATTTGTTGTCATTAATGTATTAATTTGGTATTGAATTGTTTGTACACCTGCTGCTAATTCTTCTTTTACTCTATCTCTTATCATATCATCTATTGTTTGCTTTGGTAATTTACCACCATATTTTTCTGTTAATCTCTTTTGGAATTTGTCATGACTTCTTCTTAAATATTTTCCTAAATGTTTTAGGTCAACAGATTGTCCTCCATATTGGTTACTTGCTACTGCTGCTATTATTTGAGTTGTTACAGTACAAGCTACTTGAAAACTTTTTGGAGTTTCTATCATCTTTCCATTCATTGCAGTACCATTATCAAGCATATCTCCAATATTTATTAAACAACAATTAAATATTGGTTGAACAAAGTAATCTGCATCATGGAAATGTAAAATTCCTTCTTCATGGGCTTTTGATATTTTTTCTGGTAATAAAATTCTTTTTGTTAAGTCTCTAGAGACCTCTCCTGCAATATAGTCTCTTTGTGTTGATGCAAGCATTGTGTTTTTATTCGAATTTTCTTCTGCAAGTTCTTTGTTTTCATTTTTGATTAGTCCTAAAATAGATTCGTCAGTTGTATTTGATTTTCTTACTAATGCTCTTGTATATCTATAAACAATATACTTTTTTGCCAACTCATATTTATCTAGTTCCATTAATTTTTCTTCAATAACATCTTGTATGTCTTCAACAAGCATTCTCTTTTTTCCTAAATCTTCTATATAAGCTATAATTTCATTAATTTCATCTTTTGTAGCTTTTTCTTTTCCTCTTACTTCTTTATTTGCCTTTTCAATAGCTACTTCTATTTTTTCTCTATCAAATTCAATAGTTCTTCCGTCTCTTTTTATTACTTTCATCTTACCCCATTCCTTTCTTGTGTACAAATCCTTAAGCAGAGCCATTTTGCGTATATCTATTAAATATTTTTTGTTTGATTTGTATGTCCTTATTATATATTTATTTTTTAAAAAAACTGTTGCAAATGCAACAAAAATAGAATATAATTGTTGTATTATTTTCATAACAACTAGTACAATAATTATGTCGAATTTTGTAACATCTGTGGCACTAGTTTTTAAAGATTTTGGAGGTTATTTTTATGGATACTAATTTTGATAAAAAAAATTTTGTAGAAAATTTTAAACATAGTTGTACAAAAGTTCAAATAAGAAAATTTATAAAAAACGAAACTGTTACAACCTATATAGAAAAGAGAAATCAAATTTGCATTGTATTATCTGGCGAAGTTGACCTTGTTAGATATGATTTTAATGGTAATAAAACAATTATTGGACATTTTGTTGAAGATGATATTTTTGGTGAAGTATTTTATCCTGCAAATACTAATAATGAACTTTTTGTTGTAGCACGCAAAAATTCTGAAATTTTGTTTTTTACATATGACACTCTTTTTACTAAGTGTAGACGTAATTGTGAATTTCATAAAATTTTGACTAATTCTCTAAGTGAATTATTTCTTGATCAAATAATCTCTCTTAATTTACGTATTGAACTTTTAACAAAAAGAAATATTAGAGAAAAAATCTTGACCTATTTTGATATGTTATCTAAACGTTCTGTAAGAAAATCATTTACACTTCCATATTCATATACTGACTTAGCAGATTATCTTAGTATTGACAGAAGTGCTATGATGAGAGAATTAAAACTTCTTATAGATGAAGGATTTGTAAAAAAAAGTGGTTCAAAAATCACTTTATTATATTAATTTTTAGTTATATCTTCCATTTTTATGAATATACTTATAAAAATGGAGGAAAAATTTTTTATGAAAGAAAAAATATCTTTTTTTATATTATTAGTTATAATATTATGTTCTATTTCGCTCCCTAGTTTTAGTATAAATGATTATACTTGGACTGTTGTAAACCCAGCAATCGAAGTTTCTAGTGCTGATTCTGAAACTTCAATGCAAGATGGTAATTTTTTAAATTTAGATTCTGCTTCTGCAATTTTGATTGAACAAAACAGTGGGCAAATATTATATGAACATAATATTCATGAAAAATTACATCCAGCAAGTGTCACAAAAGTAATGAGTCTTTTACTTATTATGGAAGCTTTAGATTCAGGTAAGATTTCACTAGACACTCAGATTCCGTGTAGTACTAATGCTGCTAATATGGGTGGTTCACAAATTTGGCTAGACACTACTGAAACATTGAGTGTAAATGATATGTTAAAGGCAATTGCAGTTGTTAGTGCAAATGACTGCGTAACAGCAATGGCTGAATATCTTGGTGGAACTGAAGAAAATTTTGTTCAAATGATGAACAACAAAGCCAAAGAATTAGGAATGAATGACACCACATTTAAAAATTGTCATGGACTTGATGAAGATGAACATTTAACATCTGCATATGACATAGCATTAATGTCTAGAGAATTATTAGTAAAACATCCTGCCATAACCAATTATTCGACTATTTGGACAGATACATTAAGAGATGGAAAATCAGCACTCTCAAATACAAATAAATTGGTTAGAAACTATGCTGGTTGCACAGGTCTAAAAACAGGTTCTACCTCGCTTGCATTGTTTAACCTTTCAGCCTCTGCAACAAGGGATGGTCTATCTCTTATAGCAGTAATTATGAAAGCTCCTACTTCTGCTCTTCGTTTTAGTAATGCAATCAAACTTCTGGATTATGGCTTTACAAATTATTCATATAAGTCTTTTGCAAATCGAGGAGATTTTATAAGACAAATTTCTGTAACTAAAGGGATTGATTCTATTGCAAATGTAGTTTATGAAACTTCACCCTCATTTCTTGTGAAAAAAGGCGAAGAATCAAAAATAACTTACGAACTTAATTTGCCAGATACTGTTTCTGCTCCAATTTCTAAAGGCCAACAGTTGGGCACTATAACGTACTATTCTGATGGTGCAAAATTAGACACAGTAAATTTAATTTCTGACTCAACTATTAATAAAATTAGTTTTATTAGTATGATTAAACATATTTCTTATAATTGGTTAAATTTATTGCGTATGTAAGATTACACGACTTTTTTACAAATTTTCCAAAAAGCCTTGTATTTTTCAAAAAACTATGATAAACTTATTAATAGTCATGTTTATAAAATAAAAATAGGAGGTGTATTTAATCATGGCAAAATGTGAAATTTGTGAAAAAACAGCTATTCATGGAAATAAATTAAGTATAACTCGTTCTCATATAAGTAAAAGAGCACCACGTACTTGGAAACCAAATTTAAGAACAGTAAAAGCTGATGTTGATGGAGAAATCAAAAAAATCCATGTATGTGCAAAATGTTTAAAGAACGGAAAAGTTAAAAGAGCATAAAAAAAACGCTTCATTCAAAAGCGTTTTTTTTGTATTAAATTCTATTTAATGTGCTTAACCTTATTACTTCATCCATATTATCATCTTCTGCCAATTTATTTTTTCTTATTGCACCACATTTTTTACATTTAAAAACTATAACATATCCCTTTTTAGGGTTAAATTCAAGTCCCACAGGTTCTAAGATTCCATGGCAACTTTCTGCTCTATCTCCAGGATTAATGTCTAAATGTTTTGAATGTAAACAATATGGGCAATGGTTCCTACAAGTATATCCTAATTTAGGAACCTTTTTGCCACAGTTTTCACATATAAATTCTTCATCAATTTTAGTAAATTTACTTTTTTCTAACATCAAAATCTCCCTCGTTTTACCCTTTAAAATCTCCTCCACCAAGGAATTCTTTTAATAAAGAATTGGATGGAACCAAATCTTTAGAAATTGGTTTAAAATAACGTAATATTTCAAGTAATCTTTGAGCCTCTGCATATTCTGGTTCATCATTTGTTATTTTTTCTAATAATGGCATTGCTTCATTTTTTAACACACCTAATTCATAGATTAAAGATGTGTTAAATATACTATCAGCTTCTTCTTGGAATGGAAATATATTTTTTTCTTCTCCTAAATTTACATTATTCCAAGTAGAAATTGTATTTTGCGCTGTATACCCTCTAAATTGATTATCTCTAACAATTCTTCTTATTAATCTAGTATCTGTTGTTGAAATTCTATTAAATGCATCCATATTTAGAACAGTTAATGCACTAATATAGATTTTATATTTTTGTTCTTTAGGGATTCTTTCTGTTAATTTATCATTTAAGCAATGAATTCCTTCTATTACTAAAACATCATCTTTTCCTAATTTGATTTTATTTCCATTATATTTTTTTGTTCCTTCATGGAAGTCAAATTCTGGCATTTCAACCTCTTCTCCATTTAATAATGCTAATAAATGTTTATTAAATAAATCAATATCAATTGCATCGATACTTTCAAAGTCATATTCACCTTTTTCATTTCTTGGTGTATCTTCTCTTTCAACAAAATAATTATCTACAGATATTGTTACTGGTTTTAATCCATTGATTTTTAATTGGATTCCTAATCTTTGTGCAAATGTTGTCTTTCCAGAAGACGATGGTCCCGCAATTAAAACCATTTTTACGCCTTTTCTTTCTGCTATTTTATCTGCCATTTGTGAAATTTTCTTTTCATGTAAAGCTTCTGATAATAATATTAAATACTTAATTGTATTTTCTTTTATTGCTTTGTTTAATCTATATACTGTTCCTACATTTAATACTTTATAAATTGTTTCATACTCTTGTAATGCCCATAACAATTTTTTTGTTTCATGAAATTCAGGTAGTTCGTTTACATTTTTAGTACTTGGATATCTTAATAAAAATCCTTTACTGTATTTTTGTAAATCAAAAACTTTAGTAGCTCCTGTATGTGTAGCTATAATTTCATAAATATAATTATAATATTCGTCACAATAATACATATTAATGTTTTGCCTATCTTCTAAATCGAATTGTAATCTTCCTTTTGGTGAATTAGTTTCTTTATAAAATTTTTCTGCCTCATCTCTTGTCATAACTTTTTTTTCTATTTTTAAGTCTTGGTTTATAATTTCTTGCATCTTTGCTTTTACTTTTTCAATCATTTCATCTGTTACTTCCATGTTTTCTATGTCACAATACATGGCATTTGATAATTGATAATTAACTATTACATGTGCTTCTGGATATATATGCCAAAATGCCTTTCCCATTATATATGTTAATGTTCTTCTATATATTTTCATTCCTTCTTTTGAATTAATATCTATTAATTCTATTTTTCCATCACTTGATACTACTTCGTCTAAATTTTTGTATTCATTGTTATATTTTGCTCCAACTACTGGATATTCACTTCTTTCTATTTGTTCTTTTTGTAATTCTGATATTTTTTCTTCCATTTTTCTACTTTCCTTTCTCTATATGTACTAACCTTCCATATTTTACTATATAATATTTTAAAAATCAAGTATTGTCACTATATAAACATTCTTTGTTATACATTAATATTCTTTATTCGTATTTACTTTTTATGTAAATTGTGATAAAATTAATATGTAACATATTAATTTTATCAATACTACGAATGTCGTTTGACAAGGAGGAAAAAATGGACAGAATAATTGTTATGGCTAAAGCCGAAGATATGGAACTTGAAGTTCCTTTATATGACTTTATTGATGAACAATATCGGCAGAACATTCCAGTTCTTGTTTGTAATGTAACACCTGAGGAATATAACAACATGAAAGAACAGTTACAATTGGGCGGATTAAATGAGCGAATTTATGATTTATGTGCTACAAAAATTCTCGGTTACAATAAATTTCGTTACATGATAACCTATAATCCTTTCCAAAAAAATATGCTCATTTCTAATTATGATTTTATTTATAAAACAGGAGCTTATGTGCTTGACTCTGATGGTCTTCATTATGATAAAAACGCTCGTCAAATCAAAAATGATCTACCTTTAGCCTGCTATACCAACTGGGAATACAAGGTTTATACAACTGAATCATATGCAGACGTGCTAAACCACTACAAGTCCATATAATTTATAAAAAGCACCTATTTAACTTAACAATTAAGTTGCATAGGTGCTTTTTATCTATTTATTTTTTAAATAATAATGTCTTATTGGTTTCAAATTATCATCTAATTCATAACAAATTGGATTACCTGTTTGTAATTCAAGTTTAATAACATCTTCATCACTCATACCATCTAAGTACTTTATTAAGCCTCTTAAACTGTTTCCATGAGCTGCAATTATAACTTTTTTACCATTTTCCAACTCAGGTTTTATGTCAGTATCCCAATATTCAACAACTCTTTTAATTGTATCTACTAGATTTTCTGTTTTAGGTAACTCGTCTTTAGTTAACTCTTTATATTTAGGATCATTACCTGGATATCTTGGATCTGATTCTTCTAATTCTGGTGGTCTTACATTTGTACTTCTTCTCCATAATAATACTTGTTCTGCACCATATTTTTCTCTTGTTTCATCTTTATTTAATCCTTGTAAAGCACCATAATGCCTTTCATTTAATCTCCAACTTCTTTTTATTTCTATATTTTCTTCGCCCATTTCTTTTAATATATAATCAAGTGTATCTTCTGCTCTTTTTAATACAGATGTAAAAGCTATATCAAAATGAAATCCTTGTTCTTTTAAAACCTTTCCCGCTTCTTTAGCTTCATTAATTCCTTGTTCTGATAATTCAACATCTGTCCATCCTGTAAATTTGTTTTCTAAATTCCACATGCTTTGTCCATGTCTAACTAATATTAATTTAATCATTTTTATTCCTCCGTATTTCTATTCATTTCCTTTTAAACTTGTAACCATATCAATCTTATCAACTTTTTTAGCTAATATTTTAGAAAATATATAAGATACAATAAAAGTTCCAACTATAGCCCATATATATGATAACAGTTTGATATGACTACTAAAATCATAAGTTTCTGCTAATGTCATCTACAAATATATTATTTGCTTCTCTAGTATCTCCATTTTTTACTTCGATACCTAAAGTTTTAGAAGTATTATTTCCATATTCAACTGTTATTTTATCTAACATATCTTCTGTATATTCACTTTTTAAAGTTAAATTTATAGTCAAAATTATACAGCTTTTCAAATTGTATGTCAATAAAATTTTTCATTGTATCTAACATTCCAAATGCACATACTAAAAGCATACAACATCCTGTCATTCCAGCTATTCCCATAAGATTTCTCATTTTATTTCTTATGATATCTCTGATATTCCATTTTGAAGAAAATCCCATCTTTTTGAATATTCCTTTTGTTGTAATATTTAAATTATTTTTCTTTATATTTGGCATTTCTGTTCTTAATGTTTCTGCAGGACTTTCTTTTAGTTCGCTTCTGCATGTGATATATGTAACAAGTGATACTATAAGTACTACTGCTTTTCCATTTGGAACTTGAAAATATGACATTTCCATTCCAATAAATAAGTTTCCTATAAAAAGTGGGCCCACTACTAATCCTACTATTGCTACAAATGTTGCAATCCAAAATCCATAACCAACATAATGATTTGTTATTTTTGTTTTCTTAAATCCTAATGCTTTTAATGTTCCTATTTGAATTCTTTGCTTTTTTACAACTCTTGTCATTGTTGTAATAACAGATAAGATTGCTATAAATAAGAATAACCCTGTAAATACTCCTACATATGTTTCTCCCTCTTCAATTTCTCCTTGATAAGTAGAATATGAAGTTTCATCTTTTATGTCATAAACATGGTCTGGAATATTTACAAGTCCTATGATTTCTTCTTCTAAAGTCATTTTGTCATATTTTATTTTTATTGTATCTCCAACTTTTAAATGGTAAACTTTCTAAATTTCCAATATATAACAATTTTATTTATTGGTGCAATCTTGGAATAAATATTGGAAGTGAACAAAATAAATTAAGACCTGTTTTAATATTAAAAACTTCTAAAAATTCCGCTACATGTACAGTTCTTCCACTAACAACTAAAAGACTACAAGATGATTTTTGGTTTCATATAGATTTAGAAAAAATTGACTCTACTGTTTTAGTTGAACAGTTAAGGGTTGTTAGTAAAATAAGAATTACGAATCCTTTTAGAAAAAATGGTTCTTTGGTTACTATTTCATCAAGAGACTGGAATGAAATTAATTCGCAACTCGAAAATTTATATAGGTTAAGACCACTAAATAATGAATAAAATTTTGAATTTTTGCTTGACTTTATGTTACAAAATAATTTATAATTATATTAATAAAACATTAGTGTCCGTTCTGCAAAGAACGTAATCATTATAATTCCGATAGCTCAAAGGGCTATCGTTTTTTATTGCATATAATCTAAACTTTTTCATATACTATTATTACATTAGTGTCCATAGCCTTATGCTATGTTAATCATTACGTAAAAGTAGAAAATCTAAAATATTAGTTTTCTACTTTTTTATTGTTCATTTATGAATTTTTGTATTGACAAGCACTCTATTTATCTGTATACTCTTGTTATAGTTTTTAATTCATTATTTTTTATTTCAAAATTGTTATATATTTTTTGGTTAAGGAGGTGATTTCCATGGATATTAATGAAAAACTTGATGACATTTTAGCAAATCTTAAAAGTCTTGACTTTAGATTATCTAATCTCGAAACTGAGTTTTATGAAAAATTAACTTTAATTGAATCTTTAAATTCAGCATTTCTAAGACATGAATCTAGACAATTTAAAGATTTAAAAGAAATAAAATCTTCTATAGAAGATTTTCTATGCCACAAAAATATTATATTACATCAGCTATTGTCTATTTCTGCAGATGTTTCTATTAACTCTTTAAGAATTTCAAAATTATCTGAAAATTTAACTAAAAATTAATTTCTTCCCCTATACATTAATTCCTATCCCTGTATAGGGGTTATTTTTATACTTTTCTTGATTTTTCACATTTATGAATATATAATAAATTCTAAGAGGTGCATAAAATGACTAGAATTCCAACTCAAAAAAGATCAATTGAAAAAAGAAATAAAATAATTGAAAAAGGGTTAAACTCATGTGTTAAAAAGGATATTATAACACATCAACCCCAGATATTGCAGAAAGTGCAGGAGTCTCAACAGGTATAATTTATCAATATTTTAATGATAAAAAAGACATATTTATAGAAGGTATTAAACAATATTCAAATAGTATAATGTTCCCTATGATTAATGTATTAGAGAGTCAAAAAATTGAAATAAATAATTTTGATAAACTTTTGAACACTATGATTGATAAATTTATAGAAACTCATACTATTTCTAAAAAAGCTCATGAGGAACTTATTACTATGTCACATTTGGATAGTGATATTTCTGCTATCTTTAAAAATTTTGAATTTGAAACTACTGAAAAAATTGTTACTTTACTTGAAAATCCTAGAGAAAAAGTTCATATTATTATTAATATGGTTGATAACTTATGTCATGAGATTGTTTATCATAAGCATCCTCAAATTAATTATGATATTATGAAGAATGAGGTTATTAATATTATTAAAAATATTTTAAAATAGAGCATAAATTTTTAGTTTCTACTCTATTTTTACTATTGTTATTTAATTATGCATTCTTAAGTTCTTTTAACATTTGAGCAATATGATTTTTCCTTCTTTCAGTGTCAGCATTTAATTCATCAGTTTCTTTTTCATATAATTTGCATAGGTTATCAATATCTTCATCTGATATGTCTTCTTCATCTGTTTCTTCGTTTTCATATTGTTGTTTTAATTGAAGCAATCTTAATTCTTCTTTATTTTCTTTTATTTGAATATTCTGGATAAAATTGTCATCTTTATCATTATTTACTATAATGACTTTATTTTTCAATACTTCTTTCTTTAAAAATATTTTCTTAAAAAAATCACTTATTTTTCTAAAGATACTCTTTTTATAAATTATCAATTCATTGTTCTTCATGAGCTTGCCCTCTTTTCTTTAGTTGTTCTGATACTTCTCTTTCTAATTCTTTTGATTGATCATTTTTAATTTTTGCAGAATCTCTACCATTTTTTGCATTATTCAATTTTATTTTTTTTGAATTATATTCTCTATCTAACCTTTCTAGTATTTCTAAAATCTGTCTATCTTCTTCATTTTGAATATCAGCTATTTCTTGCCCTTCATATTGTTT
>OGQU01001001.1_pt1 | contig 26494 bp, 7 predicted proteins | sample 1553341 | NCBI WGS metagenome assembly OGQU01 (sample SAMEA2579920, study PRJEB22360) | human gut metagenome | biome: human gut; feature: human-associated habitat; material: faeces | place: Denmark | collected 2008/2010 | reverse complement strand
AGGAAAAATGGGAGGAAAAGACAATGAGGAAAAAAGTGTGTTGTATTTTAATGTTAATAACATTATTATTAAACAGTTCAGTCATGTTGGTTATATCTCAAGCTGTAGATGCAGTACAAAACATTGTAAATAAAGACAAAACAAAAGTATTTGCAGAAGTTAATTTAACCAAGTATGAAAATTATGATACTACTACTGAAAATAGTAGTACAGGAAGCAAGGGTACACTTGCACAGTTTAATTTAAAAACAGGAATAAATTTTGAAGAAGGAGAAAATTATACACCTATTAAGAAAACAAGTGTTAATATTGAAGTGCCAAAGATAGGAAATTATAATCCAACAAGAGTTGAAGTTATAACAAAATCTACTAAAGCAACAAATGGTGGAAAAGATGCTAAATATGAGTATAATTCAAATACAGGAATTCTTCAAATAACAGCTGAAAACAATGATTATACAGAAAATGTTTCAGAAGCAAGAGATGAATACGAAATAATTTGTATATATAAAAGCGAATGCTATACTAAAGATGAAAAAAGAAATCTCAATGTAAAAGCTAATGTAGAAGAAACATTAAAAGATGATTCTGAAACAAAAATTAGTGCTAAAGTTGAGCAAAAGTTTGAAGTACAAGAGAATGTTAATGAAGTAATATCTATTGGACATGAAGCAAATAATTTATATGATGGCTACATAAAAGCAAATACTTTAAATTCAGAAAATAAATATGAAACATCATATAAAGAAACTGCAAAAATAATGATAAGTAACAAAGATGTTGCTCAAAAAATTGAAGTTAAAGAAGTTTCAGAAGATTCATTATATACAGATTCAATAATAGATAAAAATGAAGTATTAAAAATGCTAGGAGAAAAAGGAAGCATAGATATACTTGATGAAGAAGGAAAAACTATATTAACAATAAATAAAGATACAGAAGCAGATGAAAACGGAAAAATTAAAATAACATATAGAAATAGAACAACAACATTTTATCTACGTATTAATAATGTAGAAAAAGAAGGAATAATAGAAATTGAAAACTCAAGAGTTATATTATCAACTGCACAAATAGATAACAATGTTGTAGAAACACAAGTTTCTATAAAAGGAATAAATACTATTGAAGAAAATTCATCAGATGTAGTAAAATACGAACGCAATGGAATAAGCAATACACAAATCAAACAAGCAGTTTCAACAATAGAAACAACATTAAGTAATAACAGTTGGGTAAATAATACAACAAATGAAGTTGTTTTAACAGAAACATTAAAAACAAGTGGACCACAAAATAGTTTGTTTAAGAATCCTATAATAAATATAGAAATGCCATCAGAAGTAGAAGATGTTACAGTTGAAAATGCACAAGTAATGTATAGTAACCAAGAATTAGCTGTAAAATCAGCAAAAATAATAGCTAATGCAGATGGAAATAAAGTTGTTAGTGTACAAATTGATGGAGAGCAAACATCTTATGAAGATTTAGCGGTTGTTGAAGGAACAAATATAAGAATCTCATTAAAAGTTACTGTAGCTAAAGATATTGAAAACAAAGTTGAAAAATTAAAAACAACATATTCAAATGAAATGACAGGAACAACAGAAAGTAATGAAATAGAAGTTACACTTTTAAATAAAGTTGTAAATATAGTTCCAGAATTTAATGTACAAGCAGTAGCTAAGAATGAAGAAACTACACAAGTACAAAGTGGTGTAAAAGTTGATGTTACAGAAACAGTTGGAAAAGTTAATATACAAAATAATGGAAATGTTTATGAAAAACAAATTGTAAAACAAAATATTAAAGTTTCAAATACAGAAGATGTTGATAAAAAAGTAAAGGTTATTGTTAATGTACCAGATGAAATGGTATATGTAAAAAAAGTAGATGATGATGGATTCACTTACCATGAAGATAAAAATTATTATGAATTCAGCAAGAGATATGAATTTGTAGAACAAAAAGAAAAACAAGTAACAGTAGAGTTTGATGTTAAAGCAGGAGAAACAAAAACAGATTTTATTGAGTTAAAAGTAAAAGATTTAGCAGATGGAGAACAAGAAAAGCAAACAGCGATAAATTATACGGTACAAGTAAATGGACAAACTGCAAATCAATTTACTATTAATAATACAGTTAAAAAAGCAGAAATAAGTGTATTTGTACAACCAGCAGTAGGAAAAACAAGAAGAGAATGGGTTTTCGGAGTAACAATTGTAAATTTAACAGACAAAGAATTAAAAAATATAAATGTTGCTTTCGAAGCATCAGAATATTTCAACTTAAATGAAGTAACTGTTAATGATGACGAAGAAACAAATGTAAGTGGAAATATTTGGACACACACAATAGAATCATTACCGGTTACAAAACTAAATGATGAAGGTAAGTACATTCAAGGTGAAGAATACTATGTTCTTATGGGAGAGCTTAAGGACTATGATGAGAGCAAGAGCCGTGAATATGAAATGAATGGTGTTGCAACAGTATATGGAGATAGTATAGCTACATATGGTTCAAATGAAGCAAGAATGAAAGGTTATGTAGAGGCAGTAAATGTAGATATGTCAGTAGACAAAACTGAATTAAAAATGGATGATGAGGTAACATATACTGTAAATATTAAAAACATAGGAAAAACTTGGGGAGGATTTGCAACATATACAAATGTAGATATACAAGATGTTATCCCTAGAGAATTAGAGCCAATAAGTGCAACATATAACAAATTTAATATGAAATTTGAAACAATTACAGATGAGTATGGATTCAAATTTGATTCTCAGACATATACAGAATCTCAAGAAACAATTGATTTATCAAATTTGGACATACCAGAAGGATATGATGAAGAAGATGCTCCAAATATTGATTTACAATTACAAATACCAGAAGGTAAGACTGTTACAATGATAATAAAAGCAAAAGCTAGAATGATAACAGATACAAAACAAATTACTAATACATTAACAGCAAAAGGTGATTGGATAAAAGAAAAAGATGCCAGTGCAGTAACTAAAATATTGAAATATGATTATGAGGATAATAATACAGATCCAGATAATCCAAGCAATCCAGATAAACCAAGTAATCCAGATAATCCAAGCAATCCAGATAACCCAAGTAATCCAAATAATCCAAGTACACCAACCGAAGAAAAAGTAACAATATCAGGAACTGCATGGATAGATGAAAATGAAGATGGAAAAAGAACAACAGATGAAAAGACATTAAGTGGAATAACAGTAATGTTATATAATGCAAAGAAAAATGAATTTGTAAAAGAAAACAATCAAATAAAGAAAATACAAACAGATTCAGAAGGGAAATATAGTTTCGAAAATGTAGAAAAAGGACAATATATAGTATTATTCTTATATGACACAAATAATTACTCATTAACAGCATATCAAAAAGAGGGAGTAATAGAAACAAAGAATTCAGATGCTGTAACAAAGAATGTAGCAATAAATGGAGAAAAAATGACAGCAGGATTAACAAATACATTAACAGCAAATGAAAATTTAGAAAATATAGATATTGGATTAGTAGAAAATAAGAAATTTGATTTAGAAATCCAAAAATATATAAGCAAGATAACAGTGCAAACAAAAGATGGAAAAACAAAAACATATGACTATGATAATAAACAATTTGCAAAAGTAGAAATTCGTTCAAAACAAATGAATGGAGCAACAGTAATAGTAGAATACAAGATGTTAGTAACAAACAATGGAGAATTAGCAGGAAAAGCAGCACAAATAGTAGACAAATTACCAGATGGAATGACATTTAAATCAGAATTAAATAGTGATTGGTATGAAAAGGATGGAAGCTTATATACAAATAGTTTATCAGGACAAAACATACAAGCAGGAGAAAGTAAAGAAGTAACATTAGTATTAACTAAAACAATGAATGCTAATAATGTAGGAACAACAACAAATGTAGCAACAATAGGAATAAGCAGTAATGATAAAGCAATTGAAGACGAAAATAGCGATAATAATACATCACAAGCTCAAGTATTAATAGGAGTATCAACAGGTTTAGCAGGAAAAATAGGAATAACAATAGGAACACTAGCAGTATTAGTAGGATTAGCAATATTAATATGGAGAAATAGAAAAATATTAAAGGCAGCATTATTTGTATCTGTACTTGCAGTATGTTTAGTAGGAACTATGAACCCAGTACAAGCAAATAGAACTTATGAAGAACAACTTACGATTGAACCAGGATTAAGACAACCAGGAAAATTATATATAATTGGTACTGGTAGTTCTAATCATAGTGAGATTGGTATAGGAGCATATGGCTCAGATGGAAAAAGATATAATTGTACAAATCGTCTAGACAGATTCTGTAGTCAACATTGGCATGAAGCAACATTAGAAAGTGAAACTACAGAAATAAAAAGAAAAGGTACATGGAGTATAAGTGATGAAGAATTTAAAAATGCAACATTAAAATTAACAGATAAAACAGACAAAGATAATGTTACAATTACTAAAGTAGATGACAAAACAAATAAGATAGGACCATTTAATGTAGAATCTAGTTATGCTAAAGCATCACATTCTGTAGTTGTAACATATAAAGGTTCAGATGGCAAAAATGCAACAACTAATGGTGAACTTATGAACTTTGGATGGGGAAATGACTTTTATATTAAAATTCCAAATACCGTAGAGCAAGTTGTAAAAGTAACTATTAGTGGAAGTTATCAATTAAAAAGAACAAAAACAGATGAGATATTAACTACAAAAATATATAGTACACATCCAATGAGTACAGACTCTTATTGTATGGTATATAAAAATCAATTACAACATATGAGTATAGTTGAACCAGGTAAAATACCTTATGAGGAAAAAATAACTAGAATAGATAAAGTAGATATTACTGGACCTTGGACAACAACAGGTGATTTAGAGATTGAAAAAGTAAACACTAATTCAACTGCAATGAAAAATGTAGAATTTAAAATATCAGTTGGAACAGATACAAATAAGAGTATGGTAATATCAAAAGACGGAAAAACAATTGATAAAATAACTGTAGAAAAAGATATAACATTTGAAGAAGGTGCTGGTTCATACAGCAAAGATAAAGTTGTAAAAGCAACAATAGATGGTGTTACAGGTTATACAGTACAATTTAATTCTACATTAGATAAAGGAACAGCAATTGTAACAAATTCAGAAGGTAAAATATTAATTAAAAATATTTTATGTGGAAAATACACTGTAACAGAGGCTAATAACAATAACTATGGTTATACAAAAATAGCTTCTCCAACAAAAAGTGAAGTAAAACCATCAGAAACAACACCAGTAAAAATCGTAAATGAACCACAAGTAGGAGAATTAAATATTAAGAAAATAGATGATAGAGTAGATAGCAAAGTATTACCAGGAGTAGAATTCGTATTAAGCTCATCAGATAAAAAACAATATTTAAGAGTAAAAGCAACAGGAGATAACGTAACAAAAGATTCTAATGGCTGGGCAACAAAAGCAGTAGGAACAGTAACAATAGATGATACTTCAGATATGACAAATAATCCAGTTATAGAATATACATCAAAAATAGATGAGGCAACAAGATTCGAAACAGATATTAAGGCAGAACTAAAAATCAAAAACTTGTTAATAAGTAGCAACGGAAAAGATGTAATAAAATACAAACTAGAAGAAGTTGCAAATCCAAATTATGGATATTTAGCAGATACAGGTAATTACAAAAACTATAAAGTAACATATTCAGGAAATGGAGTTTCAAATGATGGATGGATAACAATTGATAAAAAATCAGGAACAACAATAACAATTAAAAACCATCAAGAATACATACGTATAGAAGGATATGTATGGGAAGAAATGACAAATTCAAAAGATAATTCAATAAATAATGTATATGACAAAGATTTAGATGCATTAATTGAAGGATTAAAAGTATATCTATACAAAGATGACCAAGTTGTGGCACAAACAACAACAAATTCAGACGGATGGTATGGATTTGGAACAAGAAAGAAAGACGGAGAAGTATATACAAGTAAGGATTATCTAACAGTTTCTAATGGAGATCTAAAGATTGATGACTTAAGCAAATATCATGTTGAATTTGAATATGATGGATTAAGATTTACATCAATAAAAGCAATAAAAGATTATTTAGCTAATAATTATGACAATACATCAAAAGCAACAGAAGTTCCAAGTGGAAGAAACGATAGAAAAGACAGAGCAAGTGTAAATGAAGATTTCACAACTGTATCAAGAGATACTGCAAGAAATAGTAGTGATCAAAAAACATATGACTTAAGTTATGACTTTGCAGACCATGTTTCAACATACAAAGATAAATGGGGATATAGTTACAATGATAATAAGACAAAATTAAAAGTAACACCAGCAGCTAAATCAGAATATGCAGTAATTGCATCAACGAGTCAAACAGGATTCAAATTAGAGGAAGCTTGGAATGCTAGATGTAAAAACAAAGGTTCTGATACATTAACAGGAATTAACCTAGGAATCCATAGAAGAGATCAAGCAGACTTAGCAATAAGCTCTGACTTAACAGAAATGAACATTGCAGTAAATAATGGTCAAAATGTTTATAATAATACATATACGTATGCAAAGAGAACAAGTGAAGAAAATACAGATAATTTCGGTGTAGAAGTAAAATTCGGAACAGGAATAGGAAGTTATAGTAGCAGAGGATTGAACATATATACAAGAAGAATATATGAATCAGACTTAGCACTAGAAAATTTAAAACCAGGTTCAATGCAATTATATGTAACATATAAAATGAGAGTTAAAAACCAATCAACAGTATTAAATGCAAAAGTAAAAGAATTAGCTAACTACTATGATGCAAGATATGAAGTTGCAGATTCATGGATAGCTGATGGTAAAGGTAATAAAACAGGAAGTGCAACATGGGGAGATAGCAAATATGGAAGGGCAAAAGTAAGTGATGTTTATAAAGCAGCATATACAACAGCACTTGCAAATACAGAAATATTACCAGGAGAATATGTAGATGTTTACATCAAGTTCAAACTAAATAATGATGCAGTAAAAGCATTAATACAAAAACAAACAACACTAAATAATGTTTCAGAAATAAATGCATTCTCATCAATATCAAGTGGAAAAGCGTATGCAGCAATTGATGATGACTCAAACCCAGGAAGTGTAGAAATAAAATTACAAAATGATGGAACAACAACAGCAACAAAATTAAATGGAAGAAATTACGAAATAGAAAATAAAACACTAGATATGACAACATTTGAAGATGATACAGATTCAGCACCATCATTAGTACTTGGTATTCAAGAAGCAGAACCAACAAGAGGATTATCAGGAACAGTATTTGAGGATAGTAGCATAAATGGAGATAAGACAAATACAGGTAAAGAAAGAATTGGTGACGGTATATTCCAAGATAAAGAAAATAAAGTCGCAAATGCAAAAGTAGAATTATTAAATGAAAATGGAGAAGTTGTAAAATTGTATGAAATCTCAATTGCAAATGGAGTAGAAACAACACAAACAAAAGAAGCTTCTACAACAACAGATGCAAATGGTGAATACAAATTCTTAGGAGTATTACCAGGAAGATATTTAATAAGATATACTTATGATTCAAATACAACAATAAATGGAAAAGCAATAGACCCAAGAGAATATAAATCAACAATAATTTCATCAGATGTAATTAAAAATGCATTAAAATTAGGTCAAGCTGATGAAAGAAAAGGAAATTACAACTGGATAATTCCATATGAAGGTAAGAGATATTCAGATGCAGCAGATGATTTAAACAAGAGAACACAACAAGAACAAAACGGAGTATACAATGGAAATATTAATACAAGTGACAGTATGACAGCAGATACAGCATATTTCGATGTAGGTGTAGAATATAGTGAAGTAAAAGAAAATTCAGGATTCAACCAAAAAGTATCTTACACAGACTACAAAGATGAGTATAACTTAGATAATGGAAAAATAGTAGTAATAAAAGATGGAAAAATAGTATTAGCAGATACATTCTATGCAGTAAACCCATATCAAGACTTTGGTATAATTGAAAGACCAAGACAACAATTCGAAACAAATAAGAGAATTTCAAATATTAAAGTAACATTAGCAAATGGTCAAGTTTTAATAAATGGAAATCCATATAAAACAATACCAGATGCAGAATTATATGATAGTTGGAACGAAATAGAAAAAACAGCAGATAATGCTTTACCATATGTAAAAGCATTACCAAGCAGTGTACTTGCAGAAATCGATAATGAATTATTACAAGGAGCTACATTAGAAGTTGAATATACAGTAAGTATAAAGAATGATTCAGAATTAGATTATGAATATACAACAAATTCAGATTATTATTACTATGGAACAAAACTTCCAGGCCAAGAATTGAAGAGAGTAATCAAGAAAGTAGTAGACTACATGGATGATAATTTAGTATATGATGAAAACAACAATAGTGCGGCTGGATGGAACAAGGTTACAGCAGACCAATTATCAGCTTGGCAAGAAGGTGATATAACTAAAAAATTAGTTTCAGATGAAGTTAAAGCAGATATTAATAAAGGTTATACAATATCAATAACAGATCAATTCGCAAGAAATGAGTTAAAAGCAGGAGAAGCTACAAGTATAAAAATTTATGGAAGTAAATTATTAGCAAGTAACGAAAATGGTATTGGAGCAAGTAACCATGTTGAAATAGTAGAAACAGCAAGAAAAATATATGGAGCAACACCAGGTAACTATGACCCTAAAACAGCAACACCGAATAAACCATATGAATCAGATGATGATATGACAAGAGTAAATATTACACCACCAACCGGTTTGACAGATAACAGAACATTTATTATATCATTAGCAGCAATTGTATTAGTAGTCGTAGTAGGAGAAATATACTTTATCAAGAAAAAAGTATTGAAATAAACAAAAAGACTCACATAGTTTAAAAGCTATGTGAGTTTTTTTGCGCACACGCGAGATTGCTTGCTTTTTGGTTGCACACGTGAGAACGCTTTTTTTATGTGCAAAATTGCACGAAAAAAAAGCGTTCTCACGTGTGCAACCAGTGGTAAAGTGCGCTAGTCCCTAGGCAGAAACGGATAAAACCCTATTTATTAGCACAAAAAGTTACCAAAATGTAATAAAAAAGACATATTTCGCCATGAAGTAAGAATCCGTAAATAGCTAGAAAAAATAGGAAATTCAAAGGAGTTTTGTGATATTGACTTAAAGTATAGAACGATTTATTATTTAATTAATATATTGTAAGAAATATTGGGGGAAGTTATATGAGAAAAAAATTGTGCATCATTTTTATGCTAATTGTTTTGTTATTAAATAGTTCTTTGAGCATCGTAATTGCAGAAGCAGTTGATGCTATAAAAGAAAATATAAATAAAGACAAGACAAAAGTAGTAGCAGAATTTAATTTAACTAAATATGAGAATTTTGATACGACAACCAAAGATAGTGATACTGGTAGCAAAGGCGTACTAGCACAATTTAATTTTAAAACAGGAGTCGAATTTGCAGAAGGAGAAGAATATCAACCAGTAAAGAAAACAAGTATCAATGTTGATTTGCCATGGATAGGCGATTATAAACCTGAAAGAGTTGAAGTTATAACAAAATCAACTAAAGCAACAAATGGTGGTAAAACAGCAAAATATGAGTATCATTCAAGTACAGGAATTCTTGAAATAATAGCTGAAAATGAAGACTATGCAGAAAATGTAGCAGATGCAAGAGATGAATATGAAATTATTTGTATTTACAAAAGTGAGTGCTATGTGGCAGAAGATGAAGCTAGAAATTTAAGAATAAGAGCTAATGTTGAAGAAACATTTAAAGATAAGGATGAGACTAAATTAGTAACAAATGTTGACCAGAATTTTGACGTTAAAGAAAAAGTTAGTGGAGTTGTATCAGTAGAACATCAGACAGATGATATATATGATGGATATATTAAAGCAAATGAACGTAATCCAGAAAATAAATATGAAACAACATTCAAAGAGACAGCAAAAATAATGGTTAGCAATAAAGATATTGCACAAAAAATAGAAGTAAAAGAAACTTCAAAAGATGTTGTATATACAGATTCAACAATAGATAAAGCACAAGTACAAGAAATGCTAGGAGAAAATGGAAGTATTGATGTACTTGATGCAGATGGAAAAACTTTAATAACAGTAAATAAAGATACAGAAGCAGATGAAAATGGAAAAATAAAAGTAACATATACAAATAGGCCAGAAACATTTTTCTTACGTTTAAATAATGTAGAAAAAGAAGGAATTATTGAAGTTGAAAATTCAAGAATTATATTACCAACGGCTATAATAGAAAATAGTGCTATAATAACAGATGTTTCTATAAATGGAATAAATACAATAAAGACAAAAAATGTAGATACAGAGAAAAAAGAAAATTCAGCAAAAGAAATAGAAGAAGATTTTATTAAATATGAGTATAATGACAAAATTACTACAGAAATAAAACAAGCTATTTCAACAATTGAAACAAAGCTTAGCAATGACAGTTGGGTTAATAACACTACTAATGATGTTGTTATAACAGAAACTTTAAAAACAGATGGACCTCAAAATAGCTTATTTAAAAATCCTATTATAAATATTGAAATGCCAGCAGAAGTAAGCAAAATAGAAATTCAATCAATTGATATTTTATACGATAATGAAATTTTTAAAATTGTTTCAAAATCAATAAAAACAAGTGAAAGAGGAAATAAAATGGTTAGCATACAAATGGAGGGATGCCAGACCGTTTATAATGAATCTAAAACAATTGGAGGAACAAGTGTAAGAGTTTCATTAAAAATAAAATTACAAAAAAATATGGATAATAGGATAGGAAGTGTTAGAAATAAATATTCAAATGAAATAACAAACACAATAGAAACAAAAGATATAGATGTAACTTTGAATAATAAAATTGTAGATGTAATACCAACAATTTATTCTATACAAAGAAATTCAACAGGAACAGTAAAATATGACCAAGATAATAAAAAAGTAGTATTTAATCAAAATGCAGTTGTAACAGAAATATCTGAAACTTTAGGAGATATCCCAGTAGATAATAATGGAATATTATATGAACGTCAAATATTTCAACAAAGGATAAAAACCACAAATACTTCTAATGTGAAAAAAACGGTATCTGTTATAATTAATATTCCGGATGAATATACATATGTAATAAAAACAGATGATGATGGAACAATATATCATCCGGAAAAAGATTATTATGATCTTAGTGTGAGATATGAATATGTAGAAAAAAATGACAAACAAATAACATTAGATTTTGAATTAGAACCAGGGGAAACCAAAACAGATTTTATTGAATTAAAAGTAAACGACTTGGGGGCAAAGAATATTCAGAAAACAGCAAATATTAGTTATATGTCAAAAGTAGATGGAGCAGAATCAAAGGAGTTTAGTATACAAAATATAGTAAAAAGCACAAAAGTAGTTGTTGAATTAAAACCTGCAATAGGAAATACAAGAAGAGAATGGGTTTTTGCGGCAACAGTAATGAACTTTTCAGATGAGGATATAGAAAATGTTAAATTTGCTTTTGAAGCCTCTGATTTTTTTGATATAAAAAATGTAATGATTAATGATGAAGAAAATACATTAAATAATGTAAGTGGAAATAGCTGGACATACAATATTGACAAATTAAGTAAAAATAGTGGACAATACTTTGTCATTACAGGAAAAATTGAGAATTTTGATGAGAGTAATGGATGTGTGTATGAGCTTAAAGGTATGTCAACAGTATATGGTAATAATGTAGAAACCTATGTTTCAAATGAGGTAAGAGTAAAAGGGTATGTCGAAATAATAGATTTGGATATGACAGCAGATAAAAATGAATTAAAAATGGATGAAGAAATAACATACACTGTAAATATAAAGAATGTAGGAAAAACATGGGGGTATTTTGCAACATATACTGATTTTAATATAAAAGATGTAATACCAAGAGAGCTACAGCCTATAAGTATTAGCTACAATAATTATGATGTAAATATTGAAACGATACAGGATGATAACGGTTCTGATAGAGAAATTCCAAGGTTGACAGAAGTTAATAAAACAGAAGATATATCGACATTAATAATTCCAGAAGGATATGATGAAGAAGATGCACCGAATGTAGATGTACAAATGGCTATACCTCAAGGGAAAGCAATAACGATGAAAATTAAAGCTAAAGCGAAAATGCTTACAGAAACAAAAGAAGTGACTAATACAATAACTGCAGAAGGCTATTGGATAAGAAAAAAACAGGCAAGTGTAAATACCAAAATTTATAAATATGATTACGAAGAACCAGATCCAGATCCGACACCAGAACCACAACCGGTAAATGTAACTGATGTAAAATTAAATGTAAATACATTGAAAATAAAAGTTAATGAAAAAGCTCAATTAACTGCAATAATAGAGCCACAAAATGCGGATAATAAAAACATGATTTGGTCTTCAAGTAATTCTAGAATTGTTGATGTTAATAATAGTGGAATGGTAACAGGATTGGCAGAAGGAACTTCAACGATAACAGTAACAACAGAAGATGGAGGAAAAACAGCAAGATGTGAAGTTATAGTAACGGAGAATTCACAAGTGGACCCAACACCTGATCCTGAACCGGGAGATGATATAAGAGTAACAGGAATAAAATTAGATACAAATTCAATAAAGTTGGATGTTGGTGAAAAGAAAAAATTAACAGCAATAATAGAACCAGACAATGCAAAGAATAAAAATATAACATGGTCAACAATGGATTCAGATATAGCAATTGTTGACAATGATGGAAATGTAACAGGGATTGCAAAAGGGACTACAACAATAATGGTAACTACAGAAGATGGAGGCAAAGTTGCTACATGTGAAGTTACAGTAAATGATACACAAGTTATTAATCCTGATAATCCTAAAACAGATGATTCAGATAATTCTAGTAATACAGAAAAAAATAAAATTTCAATATCTGGTATTGCATGGATTGATGAAAATGAAGATGGAAAGAGAATGACAGATGAAAAAGCTTATAGTGATATGACAGTAATGTTATATGATTATAAAAAAGATAAATTTGTAAGAGAAAATAATGAAATATTAAAAACAAAAACAAATGCACAAGGTGAATACAGATTTGAAAATATTGAAAAAGGACAATATATAGTTTTGTTCTTATATGATACAGAGAACTATTCATTAACAATTTATCAGAAAGAAGGAGTAATAGAAACAAAGAATTCAGATGCTGTAACAAAAAATATAGCTATAAATGGAGAAAAAATGACAGCAGGATTAACAAATATATTAACAGCAAATGGAGATTTAGAGAACATAGACATTGGATTAGTAGAGAATAAGACATTTGACTTAGAGTTACAAAAATATGTAAGCCAAATAACAGTGCAGACAAAAGATGGAAAAACAAAAACATATGACTATGATAACAAGCAATTTGCAAAAATTGAAATTAATTCTAAGAAACTAAGTGGAGCAACAGTTATAATAAAATATAAAATAGTAGTAGCAAATAAAGGTGAAATTACTGGTAAGGCAGCACAAATAATTGATAAGTTACCAGAAGGAATGCAGTTTAAATCAGAACTTAATAATAGTTGGTATGAGAATAATGGTAATTTATATACGAATAGTTTGTCTAAAGAGGAGATAAATATAGGAGAAAGCAAAGAAATTGAATTAGTTTTAACTAAAAATTTATCTGGAAGCAGTGTAGGAACTGTTTTAAATGTAGCTACAATTGGAATAAGTAGTAATGATAAAGCAGTAGAAGATGAAAATGTTACAAATAATACCTCACAAGCTCAAGTAATAATAGCTATTTCAACAGGATTAGTTAAAAAAATAGGATTAACAATTAGTATTCTTATTGTACTTATAGGTTTAGCAATATTAATATGGAAGAATAGAAAAATATTAAAAAGTGTAATGTTTATAGTTATATTATTTATTTGTGTATTTGGAAATATGCAACAAGCATTTGGAGCAACACCGGGAGCAAATAAGCCAGCTAGTAAAATATTTAAAATTAGAGGTGTTGATACTGATGTTGAATATAGTCATGACGATGTAAATCATATATATATATATGGAACAACAGCTGAACGGTAAATATAATCCAGATGATTCACCTATACATTTTGAATGCCAAAATCATGAACTTGCATTCTGTGATTATTTTTGGCATGAAACTTCTTATAAAACTACAAAGGTTGAAGAAGTACCTGTCAAAGAAGGAAATTGGGTAAATCCTCAATTAAAAGTTACCAATCAAACTGATATGAGCAAGATAAGAATTTATAGTATTGATGATACTAGTAATAAAATTGGTCCAATAAAAGTAAAATCTGATAATAAAAGTGCCAAATGTGAGAAAATAGAAGTTGAATATATAGATAAAAATAATACAAAACAGACAAGTGTATGTAGTGCTATAAATTTTGATTGGGAAAAAGAATTTTATATAAAAGTACCTGTCGGAGCAATTAAAATTTTAAAAATTAATATTAATTTTACAGTCAAAGATAAAAGTAGTAGAAGTGTAACCAAGAAATATTGGGATATATATACTGTGTATAAAGGGAATCAAACAACATATAGAAATGATTGGCCATATATTTTTGATTCCAAAAGATGCACAACATGTGATCATAAAAAGTGTACAAGTAAAGCAGAATGTGATAAAAACGGTTGTAAATGTTATAAGGACAAATGTGATACTATAAGAACAACAATTAAAGATGGAGAAACTTCATTTACCAATATTCCTATGCAAAATATGGGACATCCATATACAAAAATAGTAACTGAAACACAAGACGTTACAGTAAATGCCAATATTACAATAAATGGTCCATGGGAGTTGCAAGGAGACTTAGAAATAGATAAGAAAGATGTAGATAGTAAAAGTTCTTTGAATGGAGCTGAATTTGTTTTACAAAAAAATGCAAGTACATATTTACAATTAAAAAATTCTAAAGGGAATATTGTAAACAATATTGAAATTGTACAAGATATAGTATTTAGCAGTAGCACAAAATTGAAAGTAAACGGCGAAGACTATACAGCAAATTATATAAAAGTAAAGAGTAATGCTACCAAACTTATAATGAAGAAAGATGGAAAAATAGTAATAAAAAATATAAGATATGGAAAATACAGATTTTATGAAGTAGATAATCGAAATTATGGATATACAAAAATGGTAAATTCAAATGTTATGGAAATAATGGCTTCAAAGAAAATAACAGAGACACTTACAAATGAAAAACAAGTGGGGGAAGTATATATAAATAAAAAAGATTATGATAATAAAGATAAAAAATTAGAAAATGTAGAGTTTGTATTGAAGGATTCAAACAAAGGACAGTATTTGAAAGTGAAAGCTACAGGAAGTGATGTTTTGGAAGATGAAAATGAATGGGCAAAAAGTATTAAAGGAAGTGCAACCATAAAGGATACATCTAATAAAAATAATGATTCAACATTATCTTATACATCAAGTATTATAGAGGCAACCAAATTTGTTACAGATACTAATGGAGAAATCGCGATAAAGAATTTGTTAATAAGTACAGATGGAACAAAACAAACAACATATATACTAGAAGAATATAATAATACAAATTATGCGTATCAAACTAAAGCATCAAATCAAACATTCTCTATAAATAGAAATGATAAAAAGTCAATAGAAATAACAAACGAAAAACAAGTAGGAAACTTAAAAATTTACAAAAAAGATTTTGATGATTCAAATAAAAATATAAAAAATGCAACATTCGTATTAAAAACATCGAGTGGATATGTAAAAGTAAAAGCAACAGGTAATTCAGTAACAAATGAAAAATCAACAGGATATGCAACAAAAATAGTTGGAAGTGCAACTATAAATGATAGTACAAATAATACTAATGATAAAGTTGCAGTATTTACTGAATCAAAGGAAAATGCGACAAAATTTGTTACAGATGCAAATGGAATAATAGAAATAAAAAATCTATTAATGAGTAACAATGGAAAAGATGCAATAACATATACAATAGAAGAAATTTCTAATACAAATTACGCATATACAAAATTAGCAGATTTTAAAGATGTAACGATAGAAAGAACAAAAACAAAAGAAATTACAATAAAAAATATGAAACAAACAGGAGATTTAGAAATTTCAAAAATCGATTATGACAATCAAAGAATACTGCTAAAAAATGTAGAATTTGCCATAAAATCATCATATGGAAAAGGATATATAAAAATAAGAGCAACAGGAGATTCAATTACTAATGATAAAGATGGATATGCAACAAAAGTAATAGGAAGTGCAAAAATAAATGATACAACAGAAGATGATATAACTCCATCAATAAAATATGTGGCAAATGCAAATAATGCAACAAAATTTGTTACAGATAGTTCTGGAAAAATAAGCATAAAGAATTTGATTTCTACAATAAATGGAACAGCAAATATAACGTATACAATAGAAGAACTTTCAAATGATAATTATGGTTATACCAAAAAGGTAAACAATTTAACAACGACAGTTGAAAGACTAGATGTAAGAAAAGTTATTTTTAGAAACGAAAAACAAGTAGGAAATATAGGCATAAAGAAAGTTGATGATAGAGTAGAAAGCAAAAAATTAACAGGAGTAGAATTTGTACTAAAATCATCATATAAAAAAGACACATACATAAAAATAAAAGGAACATGTACAAATAGTACGAAAGATAAAAATGGATATTTAACAAGTGCAACAGGAAATGTAGTAATAAATGATACGGCAGAAAATAGTAAAACACCATCAATAGAATATGTTACAAAGATGGAAGATGCAACAAAATTTGTAACTGATGCTAATGGACAATTAGCTATCCAAAATTTGTTGATGAGTACAAATGGTACAGATAAAATAACATACAAATTCATAGAAACGAAGAATCCAAACTATGGATATTTAGCATATGAAAATGGTGTTGTAGAAATGAACCATGGTGTTACATTTATAGGAGATTCAAAATCAACAATAAATAAAGATGGAGAGTTTACGATACCAAGGAAAGGTACAATGAACTACACAATTAAAAACCATCAGGACTACATAAGAATAGAAGGATATGTATGGGAAGAAATAACAAATTCAGAAAATAATGCTATAAACAACCTATATGATGATGGAAGAGACTCATTAGTAAAAGGACTAAATGTATATTTATACAAAGATAATAAATTAATTGCAAAAAGGCAAACAAATAAAGACGGATGGTATGAATTTGGAACAAGGAAGCAGAATGGAAAGGCGTATACAAATAAAGATTTCTTAACAGAAGAAAATGGAAATTTAAAGATAGATGATTTAAGTAAATATCGTATAGAAATTGAGTATGACGGATTAAGATTTAAAACAGTATCTGCGATAATAGATTATATGAATGATAATTATCCAAATACATCGAAAATAACAGAAGTACCTAGCGGAAGAAACGATAAAAAGGATAGAGAAGATGTAAATGAAAGTTTTACAACAGTATCTAATAATATGGCAAGAAATAGCAAGAATCAAAAATCATATGATTTAAGTTATACTTTTGCAGACCATGTTTCAACATACAAAGATAAATGGGGATATGAATATACAGATAACAATACAAAAGTAAAAGTAACTCAAGCAGCAAATTCTGAATATGCAATAATTGCTTCAACAAAACAATCAGGATTCAAAATAGAAGAAGCTTGGGAAAAGAGATTCAAAGGCTTAGAAGCAATAAAAAGTGTAAATATGGGACTTCAAAGAAGAAATCAAGCAGATTTAGCAGTAAGTTCTGACTTAACAGAAATGAACATCGCAGTAAATAATGGCCAAAATGTTTATAATAATACATATACATATGCAAAGAGAACAAGTGAAGAAAATACAGATAATTTCGGTGTAGAAGTAAAATTCGGAACAGGAATAGGAAGTTATAGTAGCAGAGGATTGAACATATATACAAGAAGAATATATGAATCAGACTTAGCACTAGAAAATCTAAAACCAGGTTCAATGCAAATATATGTAACATATAAAATAAGAGTTATAAACCAATCTACAATATTAAATGCAAAAGTAAAAGAACTGGCAGACTATTATGATGAAAGATATGAAATTGCAGATTCGTGGGAAACTAATGACAAGGGATATAAAAGAACTATAACATGGGGAAAAAGCAGATATGGAAGTACAGAAGGAGCTAGTGGTTATAAAGCTGCTTATACATCAGCATTTATAAATAGAGAAATATTGCCAGGAGGATATGTAGATGTGTACATCAAGTTTAAACTAAATAATGATGCAGTAAAAGCATTAATACAAAAACAAACAACATTAAATAATGTTTCAGAAATAAATGCATTCTCAACGGTAATGGGTGGAAAAACTTATGCAGCAATTGACGTTGATTCAAATCCAGGAAGTGCAAATATAAAACTACAAAATGATGGAAAATCAACATCAACAAAATTAAACGGAAGAAATTACGAAATAGAAAATAAAACATTAGATATGACAACATTTGAAGATGATACAGATTCAGCACCATCATTAGTATTAGGAATTGAAGATACAAATCCAACAAGAGGATTATCAGGAACAGTATTTGAGGATAGTAATAAAAAAGGAAGTAAGACTAATACTAATGAAGAAAGAATCGGCGATGGTATATTCAAGAATGGAGAAAACAAGGTTGCAAATGCAAAAGTAGAATTACTAGATGAAAATGGAACAGCGATAAAATTGTATGAACTTTCTGTAACAAATGGTGTTATTAAAACTCAAACAAAAGATGCTGTTACACATACAGACGCAAATGGCGAATATAAATTCCTAGGAGTTATACCAGGAAGATATTTAATAAGATATACTTATGATGAAAATACAACGATTAATGGAAAGAAGATTGATGTTAGGGATTATAAATCAACAATAATATCTTCTGACATTATAAAAAATGCGTTAAGAATGGGAAATACAGATGAACGAAGAGGAAATTATAATTGGATATTAAGTTATGATCAATTACCACAAAATGGAAAGGAGGATACAAAGAGCAAGAGCAAAGATTTAGCAGGACTAATAAGATATTCTAGTGCTGTTGATGATTTGAGTATGAGAGCTCAACAAGAACAAAATGGTATAAACTATGGCAGTATAGAAAGTGGTGATAATAGTATGGTTGCTGATTCTGCTTATTTTGATGTAGGCGTTGAGTACAGCAATGTAACAGAAAATGATGGATTCAATCAAAGAGTATCATTTACAGACTATACAGATGAATATAAAATTGAAAATGGAAAAATAGTAGTAATCAAAAATGGAAAAATTGTAGTAGCAGATACATTTTATGCAGTAAATCCATACCAAGACTTTGGTATAATAGAAAGACCAAGACAAAGTTATACAATTAATAAAAGAATATCAAATGTAAAAGTGGTATTATCAAATGGTCAAGTATTGATAAGTGGAAATCCATACATACAAATAGCAGATAAAGATTTATATCAAAGGTGGAATGAAATAGAAAAAACAGCAACAGGAGAGAATGCTATGAAATATGTAAAAGCATTACCTAGCAGAGTTGTATTAGAAATAGATAATGAGCTTATACAAGGAGCTACATTAGAATTAGAGTATACAATAAGTGTTAAAAATGATTCAGAATTGGATTATGAATATAGTGTTGATTCAGATTATTACTATTATGGAACCCAATTACCAGGGCAAGAATTAAAAACAGTTGTAAGTAAAGTTGTTGATTATATGGATGATAATTTAGTATATGCTGATAATCTAAATTCTTCAATTGGATGGAATAAAGTTTCGGCAAATCAATTATCAGCTTGGGAAGAAAATGGTATAACTAAAAAATTAATAGCTGATAATGTAAGTAAAGACATAAAGAGTGGTTATACAATTGCAATTACAGATCAATTTTCAAAATTGGATTTAACACCTGGAAAGGTAGGTTCTGTCACAATTTGTGGAAGTAAGTTGCTTGCAAGTAACGAAAAAGGTATTAAAACTGATAACCACGTTGAGATTCTTGAAACAACTAGAAAAAATGAAAAATCTATTCCAGGAAATTATGACCCTAAAACTGGAAAAGAAAATGAGAAGGATAATGATATGACAAGTATAACAATTACTCCACCAACTGGTTTATTAAATAACAAAGTATTTATTGTTTCAGCTTCTTCAATAATCTTAGTTGCTTTAGCTAGTGGAATATATTTTATCAAGAAAAGAATTTTAGAATAATATATTAATTGAATTCAGAGGACTCAATCGAGTCCTCTTATTATGTGAATAATTTTAGAATTTTAGAATAAAATAAATAAGGTATTGACTATGATACTAAAAAGTATTATAATTGATATAGCTTAAGCTAGTAATTTAAGAAATTCATTTGTGTAGATTCACAAAAAATCCCTAGAGTGCAAGTCTAGGGATTATTTTTTGTCTAATCGTCAAATTCTTTTAATATATTAAGAATAATGATTAATGCAAGTAATTTAAGAAATTTTTTCATTTGTACAAATTCACCACCTTTCTACCTTTAAGCGAAAGGCTTTTTAATTATAAAGTAATTTGCTCTAATTGTCTAGAGGTTTTTATAAAATAAAAAATACCAATGCCGTAAAGACATTGATATTCCTAAGATTGGTGCACCATCTCGGAATCGAACCGAGGACCGCCAGATTAAGAGTCTGTTGCTCTACCAGCTGAGCTAATGGTGCATAAGATATTAAATTATATTAGCAACACTAACTTGTAGTGCCTATAACAAAATTATTATAATACCAAAAATCTCAAATGTCAAGATATACTTGAAAAAATTGCTAAAATATGTTATAGTATATAAGCAAATAAAGGAGAATGACTCAAACTGAAACGAAGAGTCATAGAAAGGTGGGAAAAAATGCTAACAGCAAATGGAGTAACCGTTAGATTTGGAAAAAGGATATTGTTTGAAGATGTAAATATTAAATTCGGAAAAGGAAACTGTTATGGAATAATAGGAGCAAATGGAGCAGGAAAATCAACATTTTTAAAGGTGTTATCAGGAGAATTAGAACCAAGCAAAGGAGAAGTATCATTAGAAAAGGGAGAAAGATTATCAATCTTAAAACAAGACCACTTTGCATTTGAAGAATATACTGTAATGGATACAGTAATAATGGGAAACAAAGAATTGTATGATATCATGAAAGAAAAAGAAGCAATATATATGAAGCCGGATTTTTCAGAAGAAGATGGAATGAAAGCTGCTAAGCTAGAAGAAAGATTTGCGGAATTAGATGGATGGAATGCAGAATCAGATGCAGCAATGTTGTTAAATGATTTAGGAATTATTCCAGAAAATCATTATAAGTTAATGAGTGAACTTGAAGCAAGAGAAAAAGTAAAAGTATTATTAGCACAAGCATTATTTGGAAATCCAGATGTATTATTATTGGACGAGCCAACAAACGACTTAGATTTAAAGAGTATAAACTGGTTACAAGAATTTTTAATAAATTTTGAAAATACAGTAATAGTAGTATCACATGATAGATATTTCTTAAATAAAGTATGTACACATATAGCTGATGTTGACTTTGGAAAAATTAAAGTATATCCAGGAAATTATGATTTCTGGTACGAATCAAGTCAATTAGCATTAAAACAAATGAAAGAGCAAAACAAAAAGAAAGAAGAAAAAATAAAAGAATTACAAGACTTTATTGCAAGATTCAGTGCAAATGCTTCAAAATCAAAACAAGCAACATCAAGAAAGAAAACACTTGAAAAAATAGAACTTGATGAAATAAAACCATCAAATAGAAAATATCCATATGTAGACTTTAAACCAGATAGAGAACCAGGAAAAGAAATATTACAAGTAAAAAATGTTTCCAAAACAATAAATGGAGAAAAAATACTAGACAACATATCATTTACAGTAAAAACAGGAGATAAAATCGCATTTTTAGCAGACAACGAAAATGCAAAAACAGTATTATTCCAAATAATTGCAGGAGAAATGGAACCAGATGAAGGAGAACTTGTATGGGGAACAACAATAACAAAATCATATTTTCCAAAAGATAATAACTACTTATTTGATGTTGATGAAAACTTAACAGAATGGTTAAGAAAATATTCAAAAGATCCAGATGAAACATATGTAAGAGGATTTTTAGGAAGAATGTTGTTTTCAGGAGATGAATCATTAAAACAAGCAAGAGTAATATCAGGAGGGGAAAAAGTAAGATGTGTACTAGCCAAAATGATGTTATCAGGAGCAAACTTCTTGATATTTGATGAGCCAACAAATCATCTTGATATGGAAAGCATTACATCTGTAAATGATGGAATGTGCAAATTTAAAGGCAATATATTATTTACTTCACATGACCATCAACTAACACAAACAGTTGCTAATAGGATCATTGATATTAAAGCTGATAAAGTAGTTGATAGAGAGGTAACTTATAATGAATATTTAGGAGTAGAATAAAAGCAGGGCATTTTGTCCTGTTTTTTTTGGTGGGTGAGCACGTGAGAACGCTTTTTTTTCGTGCAAATTGCTTGTAATTGGCTATAATACAAGTGTTATGGTCGATTTGCACGAAAAAAAAGCGTTCTCACGTGTGCAAAATTGCACAGAAAAAAAGCGGAATAATCGGTGCAAAATGTGAAATTTAAGTGAAAAAACTTTACAAAAACCAAAGAAAATGTTAATATGAGCACAGAACAAAAAAATGAGGAGGAGAAAATTCGTGATTCAAGTAGAAAACATTACAAAAAAATACGGAAGCTTTGTAGCCGTAAATGACATCAGTTTCGAAATTGATGAAGGAGAAATTGTAGGTTTTTTAGGACCAAATGGTGCAGGTAAAAGTACAACCATGAATATGATTACAGGATTTATTGAACCAACATCTGGAAGAATTATTGTTGATGGATATGACATTTCTAAAAAGCCAAAAAAAGCAAAAAGACAAATTGGTTATATGCCAGAGGGAGTGCCATTATATAGTGATTTAACAGTTAAAGAATTTGTTAGCTATATGGCAGAATTAAAAGGTGTTCCTAGAAAAGAAAGAAAAGAAAAGGTAAAAAAGGCAATTGAGGAAACAGGATTAACAGATGTTCAAAACAAATTAACCAAAAATCTTTCAAGAGGATATAAGCAAAGAGTAAGTATGGCAGGGGCTTTGGTTAGCAACCCAAAGGTAATAATACTTGATGAGCCTACCGTAGGATTAGACCCAAAACAAGTTACAGAAATAAGAGCTTTAATTAAGGAGTTAGGAAAAGAACATACAGTAATATTAAGCTCACATATATTATCAGAAGTTAGCCAAATTTGTAACAGAGTTATTATTATAAATAGTGGTAAAATAATTGCTGTTGATACACCAGAAAATTTAGAGAAAAAGGTTGTTAAAGATAATTCTGTATATGTTACAGTAGAAGATCCAGAAAATAAAATGGATGCAATTAAAGAAAAATTACAAGATATACAAGAGATTAAATTGATTGCAGAAAATGAAGATAAAACTAAAAAGTATATGATAAATGCAAATTCTGATATTGATTTAAGAAAGAAAATATTTGAAACTTTTGCTAAAGAGGGTATTACAATTTTTGAAATGAAAAAATCTGATGTTACTCTTGAAGATGCTTTCATGCAGTTGATAGATTCAAAAAATAGTGAATTGAAAGAGGCTGAAAACACAGAAAGTGTAGAGAAAACAGAGAATGCAGAAAAACCAGAAAGCATAAAACAAACAGAGAATACAGAAAATACTGAAAGTGTAGAGAGCACTGAAGAAATTCAAGTAAAAACAAATGAAAAAGAAGAGAAAGAAACTGAAACAGAAGAAAAAAATACAGAAGAAGCAAAAGAACAAGAAAATAAACAAGAAGAAGGGGGACAAGAATAATGTGGGCAGTGTATAAAAAAGAGCTAAAGAGTTACTTTTTATCTCCAATAGGATATATAGTAATTGGAATACTTTTATTAGTATGTAGTGTATTTTTCTATTTAACAACAGTAGAATCAGGAAGTGTAGACTTAGGAGCTCTATATTTTTATGTAGCATTATATGGATTAATAATAACAGTACCAATATTAACAATGAGAATGTTTGCAGAAGAGAGAAAAACAGGAACAGAGCAATTAATATTAACATCTCCAGTTGGAATAACAGGAGTTGTATTTGGAAAATTTTTAGCAGCTATGACAGTAATTGTTATAGCATTACTAGTATCATTTATGTACTTTGGAATAGTATGTTATTTTGGAACTCCAAGTATATTAGTATTACTAGCAACAATGTTAGGATTTTTATTAATTAGTGCTGCAGCAATTGCAGTAGGAATGTTTGCATCATGTATAACAGAAAATCAAATAATAGCAGGAGTAATAACAATTGCATTTATGATAATAACATTATTTACACCAGATTTGAATATTGGATTACCTGATATTTCAATAATGAGTTATTATCAAAATTTCCCAACTGGAGTAATTTCACTAACTGATGTTGCAGGACCATTAACTCTTATGATGATGTTTATAGCATTTACTATAATTGTAATGCAAAGAAGAAAATTAGTAAAATAGATAGGAGAGGGAAAACGTGAAAAAGAATAAAGACGTGAAAAAAAATAAAAACGTTAAAATTAAAAAAGAGAGAAAAGGAAATAAATTTCTAGATATCATTAAAAACAAATGGCTAATAAAAGGCACAACAACTCTTCTTTTAGTGGCTATAGTAATTGCATGCTATGTACTAATAAATTGGGGAGTTTCAAAAATAAAAGTAGAAAATATAGATTGTACACCTAAAAAATTATATTCTTTGTCAGACGAAACAAAGGAGAAAATCAAAAATTTGGATAAAGATGTAACAATTCAATTAATAAATATGAGTGGTTCAAACTATGTAATTGAATATGCAAATAAATATCCAACAATAACAAAAAAGATAAATGTTGAAGAAATATCAGATTTATCTTCAAGAACAGATTTACAAACGAAATATAGCATAGAATCAACAGACAGTTTAATAGTTGTAAAATCAGGTGAAAAAGAAAAAACAATCTCAACAAGTGATTTATACACATATGATTACACAAGTAAGAAACAAGTAGACAAAACAGAAGAAGCATTAACAAATGCAATAATAGAAGTAACATTAGATACAAAACCACATGTATATATCTATTCAGGAAAAACATATTATGATCCAGAGAAATCTTTGGCTGGGATAATGTCAGCATTAAAAGATGAATCAAATGATGTAGATTTATTAGATATATTAACAAAAGGTGAAGTTCCATCAGATTGTGATTGTTTAATAATTACAACATTAAAAGAAGACTTTACAGAAATAGAAAGAGATAAAATCTTAGACTACATTAATAATGGAGGAAAGATATTAATGTTAACATCACAAAACATGATAGAAACAGAAATGCCAAACTTTAAACAGGTATTATCACAATATGGAATGAGCATAGAATATGGAGAAATTCTTGAGCAAGATAGCGGAAAAATGCTACAAGGTGCTCCAAACATGGTAGTAACAGATGTTAGCGCAAGCTTTATGAAGAAATTAGATATGAAGGTAAAAATGTGTGCAATAAACGCAGGAAAAATAATTGTAGATGATGATGACAAATTAAAAGAACTTGGAGTAACATATGAAACAATCGCATCAACAGGAGACAAATCATTTGTAAGAACAAACTTTAATTCACAATCATCTTCAAAAACAGATGAGGATAAAGATGAAGGAAGTTCAATTATAGGTGCATATGCTAAAAAGACAATTTCAAATGATAAAACATCACAATTAATCATATATTCAAATGAATTATTTGCAGCAAACTTACAAGTTGCAATAAGTGCACAATATTATACATATGCTTCTGAATTATATAATAACAAAGACATAGTATTGAATTCAGTTTCACATTTAGTTGAAAGAGATGACACAATTGTTATAAGAAAGGCTAGTGATACTGAGTCATATACAGTTACAGATCAAGAAGATGTTATAATAAAAACAATAATATTTACAATTCCATTAATTATAATATTTATCGGAATAGCTGTATGGATTTTTAGAAGAAGAAAAGCATAGAATTTAAGGATTCCTAATTAGGGGAATCCTTTTTGTATATTTTCCATCTTATTATAATATATTAATAATAGAGGTGAATATGAGAGAGGTAATTGTACTTACATTATTTATAATAGGAGCATTGACAGGAGCTGGGTTTGCGTCTGGGCAAGAAATGTATTCATT
>OGQU01000987.1_pt1 | contig 26986 bp, 26 predicted proteins | sample 1553341 | NCBI WGS metagenome assembly OGQU01 (sample SAMEA2579920, study PRJEB22360) | human gut metagenome | biome: human gut; feature: human-associated habitat; material: faeces | place: Denmark | collected 2008/2010 | reverse complement strand
GGTGTACAGTTGCTGGAGCATTTAATCGAGGGGGCTTTGTCATGACCTACGAACAAATCGCAGAAATGATGGAAGAGATGGGACTGCCTTTCGCCTACCACCATTTTGCCGAGGGCGAGAGTCCTGCATTGCCTTTTCTCATTTTTCTTTCACCTGGAGAGAATACATTCTCAGCTGATAATTCCATGTATTTCAGTTTTAAGAAACTGGATATTGAACTTTACACAGACGTTAAGAATCCTGAACTTGAAAAGCAAGTTGAACAGGTTTTGAAACGTCATAAAATCTATTACACAAAATCGGAAGTATGGATAGAGTCCGAAAAACTCTATGAAGTACTGTATGAAACGGAGGTATAACCAATGGCGAACAAGAAGAACAAGGTTAAATTTGGTTTGCAGAATGTCTACTGGGCAAAAATCAATGAATGGGGTGAAGACCCTGACGGCAACAAAACAGTTCCTGCATATGGTCCGTCAAAACATCTCCCCGGTGCTGTATCGCTTTCTATTGATGCAAACGGCGAGGCAGAAAATTTTTATGCGGACAATGGCGTTTATTATGTCATCAACAACAATGCAGGATATACAGGTGACCTTGAAATCGCCCTTATCACAACCGAATTTGCAACTGAAATCTTAGGAGAAATCCTTGATAATAACGGTGTTCTGGTAGAAAAGAATGATACGGAACTTGCACAGTTTGCATTGATGTTTGAGTTCTTGGGAGACAAGCATCATATCCGACACGTAATGTATTGCTGTTCCGCTTCTCGACCTGCAACAGAATCTGCAACCACTGAAGAAAGCACAGAAGTCAAGACTGAAAAGCTGTCGCTGAAAGCTACTCCTTTGCCGACAGGTCTTGTGAAGTCGAAAACTACTGAAAGTACCACGGATACGGTATACAACAACTGGTTCAAGATGCCATATAATCCTGATACAGGTACGGCTTCAAAACAAAAATCAAGTAATGCGTAAGGAGTGAAAATCAATGGCTATTCAAAAAAATATTACAATTGACGGGATTGAAGTACCATTCAAGGCAAGTGCGGCAGTTCCAAGACTGTATCGTTTGAAGTTTCGCAGAGATATTTACAAGGACTTTTCAGCCCTGAAAACTGAGGTCACTGAGGGTGATGAAAACAAAAGCGAAATCGGCATTGAAAGTCTTGAAGTCTTTGAAAATATCGCCTACATCATGGCAAAACACGCTGATCCGGAGAATGTTCCTGATAACCCTGACGAGTTCTTGGAACAGTTCAACACATTCAGCATTTATGAGATTTTGCCTCAGCTGATCGAATTGTGGGGACTGAACACAGCGACACAGGTTGCATCTAAAAAAAACATCGCCAAACTGACCGCCCGATGACAACTCCGCTTTTTCTCCTGAGATGCAAACAGCTCGGTCTTTCTATGACCGAACTGGATTTGCTGACTATTGGTTTAATAAATGATATGTTCACGGAACGTGAAAATGATGCGTATTCAGGATGGAGTGAGATTGCTTCTCAAAGCGATTTTGATGCGTTTTAATTATTTGTCATCATAATGTCCGCGACAGCTGACAATATAAATTCTATCATTTTCAACGTGATAAACAAGGCGGTCTTTCTCGTTGATTCTTCTGCTGTACTCACCGTGCAAGTTGTTCTTCAATGCTTCCGGTTGACCAATACCTTCAAGGCAACCATTTCGTTCAATATCTTTGATGAGTTGGTTGATTCGTTTTAAAGTCTTTTTATCCTGTGTCTGCCAGTAGAGGTAATCGTCCCAGGCGTCATCAGACCATATTTTTTCACTCATCGTCCACCTCAATCAAATCATGAGCAGTTCCTTTGCCGTCACGCAACTCCTGAATTGCTTTCATCAAATGTTTTTGATTGGATTCGCTATAAAAAGGGTCGCTTGACTGAGAAATCTCAAATGGAATACGTCTTTCACGCAGAACAGCCTTTATAAAAAGGTTAATGGCGGCAGATGTATTCAATCCAACATCAGAACAGAAATTATCAAATGCCTGTTTATCCTTTTCGTCAATGCGTGCAGAGATTGTTGCTTGTGCCATAACAGCCACTCCTTTCTGTATGATCTCTGCTTATATTATACCACTATTTTATGCAAATTGCAAGCGTTTGTATTACATTTTTTAAAAAAGTGAGGTGAACCACAGTGGCAAACAGAATCAAGGGCATAACCGTTGAAATTGGTGGTGATACAACTAAGCTGTCCAAAGCCTTAGAGGGTGTAAACAAGAACATTAAAAACACCCAGTCACAGCTAAAAGACGTAGAGAAACTCCTGAAACTTGACCCGAAGAACACAGAACTGCTTTCACAGAAACAGAAACTTCTCGCTGACAGCATTTCTGCTACAAAAGATAAACTTGCAACGCTGAAAACAGCGGCTGAACAAGCAAATACTGCTCTTGCAAATGGCGACATCACACAACAACAGTATGATGCCTTACAGCGTGAAATTGTTGATACGGAAAACGAACTGAAAAGACTTGAAACGGAAGCAAAAAATGCAAATTCTGAACTTGCAAAAATTGGTGAGGCAGGACAGGTTCTCCAAAATGCAGGCGATAAAATTTCAGGTGCAGGTGAAAAACTTCTGCCTGTTACCGCAGGTGTGACAGCTCTTGGAACTGCTGCTGTAAAAACTGCCTCTGACTTTGATTCTGCAATGTCAAAAGTTGCTGCTGTTTCCGGTGCAACGGGTGATGATTTACAGGCTTTGCGTGATAAAGCACGTGAAATGGGCAGCAAAACAAAGTTTTCAGCAAGTGAAGCTGCCGAGGCTATGAACTATATGGCAATGGCAGGCTGGAAAACAAATGATATGCTGTCGGGTATTGACGGCATTATGAATCTTGCTGCTGCATCAGGCGAAGATCTTGCCACAACATCAGATATTGTCACAGATGCACTTACAGCATTTGGTCTGACAGCACAAGATAGCGGTCATTTTGCTGATGTTTTAGCGGCTGCAAGTTCCAATGCCAACACAAATGTATCTATGCTCGGTGAGTCATTCAAATACTGTGCTCCGATTGCAGGTGCTTTAGGTTTTTCTTGCGAAGATACCGCTGAGGCACTTGGCTTAATGGCAAACGCAGGTATCAAGTCCACGCAGTCAGGCACTTCCATGCGTTCCATTATGACCGCACTTTCGGGTGAAGTCAAATTCTGCTCTGAATCCTTTGGAGAAATGGAAATTGCAACTACCAATTCAGACGGCTCTATGCGTAGTCTTTCTGATATTTTAGCGGATTGCAGAGTGGCGTTCGACCAGATGTCCGAATCCGAAAAAGCAAGTGCTGCACAGTCGCTTGTAGGTAAAAATGCAATGTCAGGCTTTCTTGCTCTGATGAATGCTGCTCCTGCGGATATTGATAAGCTGTCCGGAGCCATTGCAAACTGTGACGGCACATCTTTACAAATGGCAGAAACCATGCAGGACAATCTTGCAGGACAGCTTACCATTCTAAAGTCACAGCTTGAGGAACTGGCTATCTCTTTTGGCGAAATTCTGATGCCAGTTATCCGTGACATCATCACCAAAATACAGGGATTTGTGGACAAACTGAATGCCCTTGACCCTGCAACAAAACAGAACATTATCAAAATTGGATTGATGGCAGCGGCTTTAGGTCCTCTTTTGATTGTGGTAGGTAAAACGATTTCTTCTATCGGAAGCATGATGACATTCATTTCAAAAATTCCGACAATGATTGCAGGTGCTAAGACTGCATTTTCAACGCTTGGTGCAGCAATCGGCGGCATTTCTGCTCCTGTGGTAGCTGTCGTTGCAGTTATTGCAACGCTGGTTGCTGCTTTTGTGCATTTGTGGAACACCAATGAGGACTTCAAAAACAGCATTCTTTCCCTCTGGGAACAAATAAAGTCTACCTTTGAACGTCTGACATCAGGCATTGTTGACCGAATCAACGCTCTCGGATTTGATTTTCAGAATTTCGGTGAACTGCTAAAAGCGATGTGGAATGGATTATGCAGTGTGCTTGCACCTGTGTTTGAGGGCGTATTTCAGCATATTTCAGATATTTTCACCTTTGTGACAGATACCATTCTGAGCGTGCTTGATGTATTTATCGGTTTGTTTTCGGGAAACTGGGAACAGTGCTGGAGCGGTATCAAGGGCATTTTTACAGGTATCTGGGATTTTGTAGTCAACCAGTTCAGCAATATACTGAACACGCTGAGAGGTGTAGCAGATGTATTTCTCGGTTGGTTCGGAACATCATGGAATGAAGTGTGGACATCAATTAAGGATTTTTTTGTTGGCATCTGGGACAGCATTTGTTCCGCTTTTCAGGCTGTCGCTGATTTTTTCACAAATATCTGGAACGCAATATCCGCGTTCTTTACCACAATAGCAACTGTGATCTATACCACATCAGTCACAATTTTCACTTCTGTATATGATTTCTTTGCAGGAATCCTAACCAGTATTCACGACTTTTTTGCCACTATTTTCAATGCAATATGGACGGTTATTTCAACTGTCTGCACCACCATTTATGACACGATTTCAAGTATCTGGAATGCAATTTACAGCTTTATTTCTCCTCTTTTAGAGGCGTTTAAATATCTGTTTGAAACCATTTTTCAAGCAATCCACATCATTATCAGCAATGTGATGGATTGGATCTCGGAAAAAATACAGACCATCTGGAATGCGATCGTTGCCTTTCTCACGCCGTTGCTTGAGGGCATCAAAACGTTCTTTGAAACGGTCTGGAACGCTATTTATATCACGATTTCAACGGTTTTAAGCACCATTTCAAGCGTGATTTCTACCGTCTGGACTGCAATTTCAGGTTTCATTTCCGGTGCAATGAACACGATTCATTCTATTATTTCGAGTGTGTGGAACACCATCAGCGGTGCTGTTTCAAGCGTGGTAAACGCTATCCGAAATACCGTATCTTCCGTCTGGAACAGTATTTCTTCCACAATTTCATCGGTGATGAATACAATTCATTCGACTGTGACAAACATCTGGAACAATGTGAAATCTTCTGTTGCAAGTGTCATCAGCGGCATTTACTCCACGATTAAAGGCGGATTTGACAATGCGGTGAACTATGTCAAAGGGCTTGCATCAGATGCGTGGAACTGGGGACGGGATATTGTTTCCAACATCATTGACGGCTTGAGAAGTATGATCGGCAATCTTGCGGACAGCGTTTCCGGAATTGCCGATACGATTCGCAGTTATCTGCACTTTTCCGTTCCTGATGTAGGTCCGCTGACAGACTTTGAAAGCTGGATGCCTGACTTCATGAACGGCTTGGCAGACGGTATCAACAAAAGCAAAAAGGTTGTAGCAAAGGCAGTTTCGGGCGTTGCGGATACCATGAAACTTTCGCTCAATTCCGAGCAAAACTACAACCTTGACGGCATGACGGGGGCAATGATGAACGGCACTTCTGAAAATTCGGTGGTCAACAATTACTATCAAAACGACAACAGCCGCACAGTGAATCAGACCAACAACAGTCCGAAATCACTGTCACGGCTGGAGATTTACAGACAGACAAGGAATGCGGTTAAAGCGTAACTATTTATTTTTCGGATAAGTACATCCTTTTACATTTATCGGGAATCTGTTTTCTGCCGCAAATTTCACAAAAGCTTCAATTTCGGTATCCATTAACGCATAACCGCTGAATTTATCAAATAGCATGGATACAGACAGAACCTGGATTCCGTCCTCAGCATGAAAAAATGTAATGACTGCCTCACGACCATTCAAATAGACTTTATCGTCCTTAACCTCAAACTCTGCGTTTATTGTCTTAAATTGACTTTTTCGATATTCAGCAGATTTTTTACGGAGGATGATAAATATCGGTATAATCATCACAAAATTTGTTATCATCAGCAAAACAGTAGCCATAGCGATTGTTTGTGGAGCGTTGCAGACTATTGCCAATAAAACAAAATTGGAAATCAACCATATAAACACAGGGTTTAACATTTTCAGTATTTTTCTATCATCAATCTGACGTACTTGAAATTTGAATATATATTTTTTCTCATCATCTTCATCTTCTACTTAATATTCATCATAATAGTAATATTTTGCCACGTTTGAATTTTCATAACTGTCGGCGATATCTTTTGAAAGAGCTGTTAAGAATTCGTCGAATGTTAACGTTTTGTCAATTGGAATTGACATTTTATCTGCACTGTACTTCATAAATAAATCAAGTTCATCATCGTCATCGTCGTAATCTCTTCCTGTAGAGCAGAGCTCATCAATAGACAGTTTGTCATGGCTACATACTTCCTCCATGTAACGGAAAATTGCATCTGCATCGGCTGTATCGGGTAGAACGGCGTCTCTTATCAAGAGCAATGATTTTTCGCCCTGATTACGCTTACTAAAAACCAGAAAAACAACACCAAACAAAACACCCAAAAGCATAACGCCAAATGCACCGATAGTATCTATGCTGTATCCGTTCGCCTTGTCATAATCTTCTATTAGCATTAAAGATGATGTGTTGCTGAAAAATCCAATCAATGCGTATCCTATACCAACCATCCATATTCGTCTTTTATATTTATTTTGCAGGACAGCATATTTCACCAAGCTGATTGAAATTAATAGTATTGCAATAAAAATAAAATCCACTGTCATTAAACCAAAATCGAACTTTTCATCAAACAGCAGACTGCCTATCGGCAAAGCGAGGCACATCATCAAACTAAAAAGCCCCATGAGAATACCTATGACACTCAGAACAGCAGTTTTCATCTTGCTGTAACGCTTTTCTTTTTTATTGTTGTAGCCTTTTAGTTTTATGTATATATCGGACAATTGGTTTATTGAAATTTCCTTGTTATAAAGACCGGATAGCAAATTATATACATTATCGCAGTCCGGTGCTGTGAATGGATACTCATATCCTTCGTAAATAATAACTACATGAAACACTTTGCCGATTTCGTAAACCTTTACAGAATATTCTGATGCGTTGTATATAATCGAATTGGTGTCTGAAATATATTCGACTCCTGTCATGGAGCTTTGATGCAACCTGTTATATATATCGTATGTTGTTTTCATAATATCACCTGTTCCTCAAAAATGACAATGTCATTATACCACACAGCAACTGTAGAAGTCAACCAAGAAAGGAGTGATTTCCGATGTTCTACACTTTAATCCTCGAAAACGAAGCAGGTCAAAAAATCGACCTGTTCAAAACTGCAAACCGATATATGTTCTCCAAAATAAAAGGACTTGATCCGCCGACAGGAACAGTCAGCACTTCAAGCTATGCAGGAATGAACGGCTCATATCTAAACAATGCTTTTATTGAAAAGCGAAATGTTGTCATTTCTTTTGAAATGCGTGGGTTTGATGTGGAACTCCGCAGACATGAACTCTACAGAGTAGTCAAGCCGTCACGCTACATCAAGATATACTACTCCACAAAAAATATTTCTGTGTATGCTGAGGGTATTGTGGAAACCTGCGAGGTGGAAAACTTTGAAAAACTGACCAATGGGCAGATCTCTATTCTCTGTCCCGACATTTATTGGTATTCCACTGAAACGCAGATTGCAGAATATTCCCGTGTCAAGGGTGCATTTCATTTTGTCTGTCCTGACAATGACGACCCTTTTCCAATCGGTGTCTATAACACGCAGGATATGATGACTATCAACAACAGCGGTGATGAGGTCGGATTCACTCTTGAAATCAGCGGTGGACCTGCGAAAAATCCGACCATTTACAACGCTCTGACGGACGAATATATGCAGATTTCAGGCGATATTCAAAAAGGCGATGTGATTACCATAACTACCAAAACAGGCAATAAAACCGTTCTTCTGGAGCGTGAGGGCGTTGTGACAAACATCATCAACCGGCTTGTATCCGGTTCAACATGGCTGAATCTGAAAGCAGGCGAAAATAAATTCTACGTCCGTGCATCAGATGGGCTGAACAACATCAAAGTTCGCCTGATACACCGAAATGCGTACTTAGGAGTGTGAGAAATGCAGATTGAAATTTACAATATGATTCCTGTTGGCGAAAATATCTCCATATCACTTGAGGCTGTCTGTGACAGCTTTTCTTCGCTTTTATGGGATATTGAATATTACAAATGCGGTGCTTTTGAGGTGTACATTGCTGCATCTCCCCGAAATATCGAGATTTTTCAGACAGGCAGAATTGTTGGCCGTGATGACGACAAGGAACATTTTGGACTGATTGAATCTGTGGAACTTGAGACCGATGCCGAAGATGGAGATTATCTCATTATCAAAGGCAGATTTCTGATGTGTCTGCTTGAAAGAAGAATTATCTATCCGACACTAAATTTTACAACGATGACAGCATATGGAATAATCATTCAGAAAGCTGTAGAAAACAACGCTTTAACAAGCGGAAACAGACTGATTCCGGGCTTGAAACTGGAAGAAATTCAAGGCACTTGCTGGTCGCAGACAACGAAATTACAGATCAGCTATGAGAATCTGATGAAATGGATTTTCATCATTTGCGAGAAAATCGGCGGAACTGCAAATATCAGGCTTTCCAAAATCAACAACGAGCAGTATGAAATAATTTTTGAACTTTCGCAGGGTGCTGACAGAAGTATTTTACAGGAAGTAAATCCGCACATTATTTTCTCTGATAGATACAATAATCTGCTGTCTTTCACCTATTTCACGGATACTTCTGTTAAAAAGAATTACGCTTATGTTCTGGGAAAAGGTGAGGGAGAAAAACGCAAGAGAACCACATATTTTGAGGGTTCAGAACCTTCTTCTCTGGACCGATATGAGGTATATGTTGATGCAAAGGACATATCAGATGAGGAACAGGAAAATGGCGAAACAAAACCATTATCTGAGGAAGAATATTCGGAACTTCTAAAAGAGAAAGGCAAGCAGAATCTTGTACCCACAAAAACAAAATCAGAATCACAGATCGCAGTGCAGTCCACACAGTTTCAATACGGTGTGGACTACTTTGTTGGGGATTTTGTTACAGTTGAACACCACAGGTTTGGTATCAGGCAAAACAAAATACAGCTTGTCGGAATGATTGAGAGTTTCGACCGCAACGGCAGAAATCTCACACCAACATTTAGGGAGGAATGATTTATGGCATTTTCATATGGATTTTTTAATGCGAAAAATTTGGACAGAACTTACACCGCTGAAAACTTCAACGACTATCTCGGCAGTATCATCTGTGATGGGATTCAGGACAATTTCGGGCAGTGTTTCAAGCTGTCTGCAAGCAAATTGAAACTGACAATAGGCAGCGGAAAGGCTTGGATTCAGGGGCATTACTTCATTTCGGATACTGCATACACCTATGACTTATCACGCTATGTGGACGAATCTCTGACAAGATATATGGCGGTTGGAATTTGTTGCAATACTTCTGAAAACGTCCGCAATGTCAGCTTTGAAATTCTCGCAGGAACTCCTGCCACCAATCCTGCAATACCAAGATTTCAGAACACAGATTACAAGAAATATCTGACACTGTGTATCATCAAACTTGATGCAGGCACATCAGAACTCAGCATTACAGACTACAGGGAGAACAATAATTTCTGCGGATATGTCCGCTGTATTCTCGGTAAATGCAAGGTCACAGATATGCTCTCTCAGCTTTCTGAAATTCAGACGCAGATAAAAGATTACAATATCACAGTCGGTCAGCTGACAACAAAGATAAACGAATTAACGCTGAAAATTGATGAGATGACAGGCGATGTGGTTTCTATCGGAAAATGCGGTCAAAGCGTGGATTTTGTACTTTATTCAGACGGCAGACTGCTCCTCAAAGGTACCGGGGCAACATTCGATTATTCTACTGACAGCAATCCGTCACCATTACAAAACAATGTAAATATCAAGTCGGTTATTATTTCAGAGGGTGTTACAAGCATTGGAGAACGACTTTTTCAGTATTGCGACAATCTGAAAACAGTATCACTTCCGACAACCCTTACGGCAATCAAAAAGGCTACTTTTCTGCCACATATTGACGGTTATATTTATCATCAGAGTCTTAACGGCTTGACGGAACTGAAGATTCCGGAACGTGTCACGGAACTTGGCGTGAATGCATTTGCAGGAACGGCAATCAAGTCTGTAACTGTTCCATTCTCTGTTACAACAGTTGGTGCAATGACATTCAGCGAGTGCCAGTATCTTGAAACGGTGCGATACGGCGGCAAAGTCATTAGTGACAGAATGTTTGTACGATGCACAAAACTGAAAAATCTTACTCTTACCAGAAATGTCAAGGAAATTGCGGGTGGCTGTTTCAATTACTGTGAATCCCTGAATCAAATTACCTATGAAGGTTCTCTTGCTGACTGGAACGCTGTGAAGAAAAATACAAACTGGGACAGTCATGCAGTTGATATCGAATCTCCGCTTAAAAAAATCCAGTGCCTTGATGGATATATGGAATATGTTGCAGGTACGAAAACCTGGAAAGAGGTGAAGTCATGATCAAATTTCTTGTAAAGGGGCAGAACATCGAAACGCTGGAACATGAGATCATTGCGGCGAATCAGATCGCATTTGTAAAGGTGCATTTTGCATTTGATAACAGCTGGAAACCGCTGCATAAGGTAGTGCAGTTCACACAGGATGAAAACACCTACAACCGAGTTCTTGGGACTGTGGAGACAAGCTGTTTTCTGCCGTTAGAACTGCTTGCAGGAACTGTGAAAATGTCACTTTTCGGCTATGATGCGGCATCTTCTGAAACCGTCAGGGCAACGACTGTGGTCAAAACACTGCACATCAGACCATCGGGATTTGAGGGCGGAAACAGTAATGTTCCGCCTACTCCTGATTTATATCAGCAGCTTTTGCAGAAGATTTCTGATAAAGGCAAAGATGGTAAATCAGCATTCGAAATTGCTATAGAACATGGATTTGTAGGCACAGAGGTTGAATGGCTTGAAAGCCTGAAAGGTGTTGACGGCAAGGACGGAGTAAACGGCAAAGATGGATGTGACGGTAGAAATGGTGCAGACGGACTTCCGGGGCGTGACGGAATTGACGGAAAATCCGCCTATATTATTGCCGTAGAACATGGATTTTCAGGAACAGAAACAGAATGGCTTCAAAGTCTCAAAGGTGCTGACGGCAAAGACGGAATCACTCCCGATATGTCAAATTATGCAACAAAAGCTGATATTGCAGAATTACAGGAGCAAATCAGGCAAATAGCCGGTATCAGCTATATCTCTGTATTTGAAAGCAGTTCTGATGCCTTGCAGAAATATGGCGACAGCGTTTACACTTATTACAATGACGGCTACCGTTCTCTTGCGGGTTTTGCGGAGAGTTATCCGCATTTTTGCTCTGCTGAGAATGACTATGCCCTGTATTTCAATCAGAACGATTTCAGTTGGGCAGGAAGTGTGTTTGTGATGTTTTTGACTCCTGTCGCAATTACTTCAAAAATGAAGCTGCTCTTAAGCTATATGGTCGGTGCATCGCAGGATGCTGAATTTTATCTTATTCCGAAGACAGATAAAACAGGCTCTGAACTTGCTCAGTATATTTACGAGGAAATCAAAGCCGAAAATGCTTTGAAATTATCATTTAAATGGCTCTACTCCGATACTTTCATTTCTGTGATGCAGTCGTTGGAAAACGTATCGGATGGAGAATATTATCTTGCTTTCAAAGGCACATCGGATAATTCACATCCGATGGTGAAGTCTATTAAATTTATGAAGGAGTGATCTTATGAAAGATACCATTTGCCTGATTGCAGGCATTGTCGGCGGATTTATCGCAACGCTGCTCGGTGGCTGGGATTCTGCTCTTGCAACACTCGTTGTTTTTATGGGCATTGATTTTGTAACGGGAATCGTGACTGCTGCGATGGGCAAATCCAAACACAGCGAAAGCGGTACGCTCAACAGCACAGCAGGCTGGGTTGGTCTTGCAAAGAAATTCTGTATTCTGCTTATGGTTGTGGTCGGTGTGAGAATTGATATTCTCATCGGCACAAATTACATCAGAGATGCAGTTTGTATCAGTTTTTGCCTGAATGAACTGCTTTCCATCGTAGAAAATACATCTCTTATGGGAATTCCTTTCCCGCCTGCATTCAAAAAAGCAATTGATGTTCTGCAAACGAAAGTAGGCAGAACCGAAGATGAAAAGGAGGACGAATAAATGGCTATTTTAAGACCTGATACAACAACCACTTTGAATAGAGTAAAAATCAACGAGTATTTGCTCACCAGACATAATCCCAATAGAATCGCTATGCCCTCTGTTTCGATGGAGGGTAAAATTATTGGCGTAACAGTCCACAATACAGCATGGATCACGACCGCTGCAGGAACGACACCTGCGGAGCAGTATACTCGTGCAACCGTCAATGGCAATATGAATGATGTCAGAGTGCATTATTATGTTGACAATACCTGTGCATGGCAGAATCTGCCCCACAGTCTGAGCGGATGGCACGCCGCTGATGGCTCCAGCAATGGCAATCGCAGAACAATTGCGATCGAGTGCATCATGTCATCTGCGTATAATGCGACAGATAAGAAGTCTGAGGACAATTGTGCAAGATTGGCGGCAGCCTTGCTGAAGAAATACAATCTCAGCATCGATCATCTTTACACACATACTCACTGGCTTAATGTCAGAGATGGCAAATCGGGCAGTGTAGATTATCTCAATACAGCAAGAAACTTCTACAAGATGTGTCCGCTTTACATTTTGCCTCACTGGTCGGATTTCAAGAAAAAGGTACAGGGATATATGAACGCTGGTTCTGCAACGACATCAACACCCTCTGCACCTGCGGCAAAACAGCTTTACAGAGTAAGAAAGTCCTGGTCCGATGCCAAATCGCAGATCGGGGCTTTTTCTTCTCTTGAAAATGCCAAGAAAGTCTGCAAGGCGGGATATGCTGTATTTGACAGTAATGGAAAACAGGTATATCCTGCAAAGAAGTCCGTTGATGAAGTTGCCCGTGAAGTCATTCAGGGAAAGTGGTCAAATGGTGCGGAGCGAAAGAAACGTCTTACCGATGCAGGTTATGACTACAATGAAGTGCAGAAAAAAGTAAATCAGATGCTCTGATACTATCCCCTACGAAGTATGATTTTTTTCATATTTCGTGGGGATTTTTTTCGTCAAAACAGATTTTCATTTCCATAGACACTGTAGGAGGTGTTTTGATGGAACAACAGAAACTATTGGATGAGCTGAATTATCATCGGGCAGACAAAACAGCAAAAATGCTCTTAAATCTTGGTTTGATCACAACTGTCGAGTATGACAAATTACAGGAATTAAACAGGCAAAAATTCTCCCCTATACTTGCAGACTTATTTCCAAAATCGCTTGATATATCATCGAAAAAGAGCTAACATACTACACGGAAAGGAGGAAGTTTATGATTGTAAGAAAAATCGAAGCGAAAAAGCAAAAGCAAACATTATGTCGTGTAGCTGCTTACTGTCGTGTTTCAACAGATAATCATGATCAGCTTGAAAGCCTTGAAACACAAAAGGAACACTATGAATCCTGCATCAGGGCTCATGCCGATTGGGAATGTGCCGGAATATACTATGATTCAGGCATTTCAGGTACAAGTTCCGACACACGTGATGGCTTACAGGCTCTGCTTCAGGATTGCAGAAATGGTAAAGTCAACTATATTCTTACCAAATCAATCAGCAGATTTTCCAGAAACACAGCAGATTGTCTGTCAATTGTCAGAGAACTGATCCGGCTACAAATACCGATATACTTTGAAAAGGAAAATCTCAATACCGGTACAATGGACAGTGAATTGATTCTTTCTATCTTAAGCAGCATGGCTGAAGAGGAATCAATGTCGATTTCAAAGAACCTGAAATGGTCGATCCAGAGAAAATTCAGAAACGGCACATTTAAGTTCAGTTGTGTACCATATGGTTACACACGCAATGCAGATGGAGAAATGATCATTGAACCACAAGAAGCAAAAATTGTAAAACGCATTTTCAAAATGGTTGTTTCCGGACTCGGTTCACACAGAATCGCCAAAAAGCTGAACGCTGATGGTATTATTCCAAGAAAAGGAGCTAACTGGACAAGCACAAGCATACTGAATATTATTGGTAATGAAAAGTATATGGGCGATGCTCTGTTCCAAAAAACATTTACAACAGACAGTTTCAAACGAAAGAAGAATCACGGCGAAATGGAGTCATTTCTGATTCACGATCATCACGAACCCATTATCAGCAGAGAATTGTTCGACCAGGCACAGGAAACGATCCGGTGGAGAGCAAGAAACCACCAGAAAGGCAGTGGAATATACGAAAACAGATATTGCTTTTCCGGTAAAATATTCTGTAACTGCGGCAGTGTCATGAAAAGGCAGTCAAATAATCGGATTTCCTGGTGTTGTATCACACATATCAACGATATTTCACATTGCGATATGAAAAGCATCCGTGACGACAGTTTAAAGACAGCTTTTGTTACAATGATCAATAAACTCATATACGCAAAAGGAATTCTGCTGAAACCCTATTATGATTCTGTTGCAGCATCCGCAGGTGATGAAAATGTCATCCATATCAGAGAATTGCAGGAAAAAATCAAATTACTGTCAGTCAGAACGGATAATCTCCGTAAGCTGAGGGCTCAGAATATGATAGACAATGTGGTTTTCAATCGTGAACTGAATGATATGAAAAAGCAGGAAGATCTGTATCGTATGGAAATGATGCAATGTTCAAATGCAGAATCTCAGGGTGCAATTCTATTGCGTGAAACAGAAAAGCTGATGAAATTGATTGATCACAGTGAAATGCTCACTGCCTTTGACGAGGAACAGTTTACAGAGTATGTTGATAAAATCGTCATTGCCGACAGAAAAACAGCTGTTTTTTATTTGAAATGCGGATTAAAACTAAAGGAGGAACTGCAATGTATGGCTACAGAATAGAATCCGGAAAAGCGGTCATTGATGAAAATGAAGCCTGCATTCTGAATACCATGTTTCACAACTATCTTAATGGCATGAGTCTGACAGAAGCGGCAGAAACAGCAGGCTTGCATAATTGTCACAGCCAGATCAAGAAAATGCTGCAAAGAGAAATTTATCTGGGCGATCAATATTATCCGCCAATTATCGATAAAGCGTTATTTGCGTTGGTGCAGACAGAGATCGAAAAACGCTCTGCTGCACATTGTCAGCGAGGCAAAAAAAGATGTATCGAACCGAGTATCCTTCATGATTTCTGCATGGATATTCCTTCAAAACAATTTGGAAATCCAGCAGAACAGGCAGAATACCTATATAGTTTGATTGGAGTGAAAGAAAATGCGTGAGGTAACCGTAATACCAAGAAAACCGAGAGTTGGAAATACCGCCACCAAAATTGAAGTGAAAAAACTTCGTGTAGCTGCCTATTGTCGGGTATCCACAGATACGGAAGAACAGGCTTCCAGTTATGAAACACAGATTTCTCATTATGAGGAATCTATCCGCAGTAAGCCGGAATGGGAACTTGTAAATGTTTATGCAGATGATGGTATCAGTGCAACCTCCACCAAAAAGAGAGAAGAATTCAACAGAATGATTGAAGACTGCAAAAAGGGTCTGATCGATATGATTATTACCAAGTCGATCAGCCGTTTTGCCAGAAATACGGTTGACTGCCTGAACTACATCCGAATGCTGAAGGACATGAATATTCCTGTCTACTTTGAGAAAGAATCCATCAACACAATGGATGCTAAAGGTGAAGTCATGATTACTATTATGGCATCACTGGCACAACAGGAATCAGAATCACTAAGCCAAAACGTAAAACTTGGAATGCAGTATCGTTTTCAGCAGGGAATACCAATGATAAATACAACCTGTTTTCTGGGCTATGATAAAGATAAAAACGGAAATCTTGTCATAAATCCAAAGGAAGCCGAAATTGTAAGGCGTATTTTCAGAGAGTATCTCAACGGTTCAAGCTGTCAGGCAATCTGCAAAGGTCTTGAACGGAATGGCATTAAAACATCCAGAGGCAATAAACGCTGGCATGATACCACTGTCCGTAAAATACTGGAAAATGAAAAATATATGGGAGATTTGCTTTTGCAGAAAACCTACACAATTGATTTTCTCAGTAAAAAGCGTGTCAAGAATAACGGCGATATGCCACAGTACTATGTCGAGTCAAATCATGAACCCATAGTGTCAAGAGAAACCTTTATGCTGGTTCAGGAAGAAATTGCAAGACGTGGAATGCTCCGTGACTGTCAGGGAAGAAGACGTGGATACAGTTCAAAATATTGCATGACGGGAATTACCTACTGTGCCAACTGCAATGAACGATATAAGCGAATCATATGGAATATTCATGGCAGGAAAACACCTGTATGGCGATGCAGTTCAAGACTGCATGACCATAACAGTTGTTCTGCAAGAAGTATCCATGAAGATAAACTTCAGAAAGCCTTTGTTGCTGCATTAAATCAGATGATCGGCGACAGCGGTGAATACTTGCAGATATTGCAGGACAATCTGGAGGAAGCATTAACCGTTGGAAAATCTGCAAATATTCTGAAAATCGATGAGCAACTGCGTAAACTTCAACAGGAACTGACCATCAGAATAGAAAATCATCAGGGTTATGATGATATTGCTGAGGAAATTTTCAAGCTGAAGGAACAGCGTGAACAACTTATGATGGACGAAACCACCCGTTCTGATTATAAGGAACGCATCAACGATTTAAAGAAATTTATCGCTACCTCAGACCACAGCATCACCGAATATGATGAAACGCTTGCAAGACATATGCTTTCAAAGATCACGATTTTCGATGACCATATTGTTTTTGCGTTCAAATCAGGCGTGATTGTGAGTGTAGAAATGTGAGCATAGCGGACGAACCCCTCTGTTGGAATGAAAACCAGCAGAGGGGTTTTGTTGCATTATGCTTTCTTTACAACTTTCAATTTTAAGCAGCATATCAGCTATCTTTCCACCAACGCACAAAAACGCACATTTTACTGATTGAAAGCGTTAATTGAGGTCGAGTGAGTAAGAACCGAAATTTTACAAAATACTTTTTATCTGTATATGGAAAACACGCAGACACACAAAATACTGTGCAATACTCTGCGAATTTTTCATTTGTACATTTTGCATTGTGCCAAAAACCACGCAAAATAGCCATTTTAGAGCCTTATTGCCTTGTCATTTTTACTACGCACTCGACGTGCCCCGTCCCCGGGAACAAATCCACCGGCTGCACCTGTTCCACCGCATATCCCAGTTTTCTCAACGCCGCACAATCTCTCGCCGCAGTCGTAGCGTTGCAGGAGATCATCACAATTCGCTCAGGCTGCATCTGTACCATAGCACGAATCGCTGTTTCATCGCAGCCTTTTCTGGGCGGATCAACCACGATCACATCGGGAGCAGTCCCCTCTGCTGCCAGCTGTTCCGCAATGCTGCCTGCATCGCCGCAAAGGAATTTCGCATTTTCCACGCCGGCTCTCGCAGCATTTTTCTTGGCATTTTCTACCGCTTCTGGTACAATTTCCACGCCAACCAATTCCGACACCGCATCTGCCATGGACAGCCCAATGGTTCCGGCACCACAGTACAAATCCAGCAATCGTTCCTTTCCCGTCAGCTGTGCAAAAGCCTTTGCCGCACCATAAAGCCGTTCCGCCTGTATCGTGTTCACCTGATAGAACGACTCCGGCGAAAGGTCTACAGCATTGCCGCACATGGTGTCTGTAATCGTATCTTTCCCCCACAGCGTTTCTGTAGAATCTCCCAGAATCACGTTGGTTTTCTTCGAATTACAGTTCATGACAATGCTCTGGATCTGCGGAAACTGCTCCGTCAGCTGCTGCACCAGAGGCATCAGCTTTTTCCGAATTGGCTTTCGCACAATGAAGCAGATCATCACCTCGCCGGAATGCTGCCCGCACCGCAAATACAAGTGCCGCAGTTCCCCTTTTCCGCTGGCTTCTTCATACACCGGAATCCGATTTTTTCTCACAAACTCCAGCACGACACCAGCAATTTCCCCAAACAGTTCCGGCTGTAGCAAGCAGTCTTTCACCGGAATGACCCGATGACTTCTTCTGGCAAAAAAGCCCAGAACCGGTTCTCCTGCCTTGTCTATTGCAAAAGGATACTGTGCCTTATTACGGTATCTGGTGCGGGATTCTGCCCCCAGAATCGGCAGAAATGCAGGCGACAGTTTCCCGATTCGTGTAAAAGCGTCCTGCACTGCCTTTTCCTTGACACGCAGTTCTGCCGCATAAGTGATATGCTGAAACAGACAGCCCCCACACTGCGACAACGGGCAGGCAGGCGAAATACGATCCGCCGAAGGTTCCAGCAATTCTTCCACGATGCCAAAACCATAGCTTTTCAGCACTTTCACAATTCGCACCCGAATCCGATCTCCTACTGCTGTATGCGGCACAAATACTGCCATGTTGTCCACCCGACAGACACCGCTGCCCTCTGTGGTCATATCAATGATTTCTGTTTCAAAAATATCGTTCTTTTTCAACTCTCCACCGCCTGATACAGAAGCAACACCGCACAAAATTGCCTTTACATTTGTGCGATGCTGCCTGATTATTTCATTTCTTCCAGATATTTCGCCGGAACTGCTTCCGTCAGCCAAACACCATTTACCGAACGGTAAAAAGCATAGCCGTCCTCTGCCATTTTTCCAGTCTGCACCCGCAGCACCACTGGCTTTCCGTGACGTGCTCCTACTGTCTGTGCAATTTCCGGCGTGGCAGACAGATGCACATACAGCCGGCTCATTCGCCGCAGTCCCTCCTGAAAAATCGCCGGCAAAAACCGTTCTGCCGTTCCATGCCACAAGAATTCCGGCGGCAGCACCTGTTCCAGTTCCACATCTACTGGAATCGAGTGTCCCTGATTGCAACGAATCAGCTGCCCGTCTGCACTGAACGAATAGCGACTTTTCGCATCTGTACGAACAATTTCTTCCAGCTGTTCCCGACACAAAGGGCACCGTTCTGAAATACCGGCAAGGAGTTCGTCCACATCTGCCCAGCCGTGCTCGTCCAGCGTGATGCCGATTTTCTCCGGATGATGCCGCAAAATAAAACAAAGATATTTTCCGATTTTATCAAAGTCCATACATTCTTCTTTCCATCTTCTTTCCATTAAAGCTCAGAAGATCGTTTCATAATCTTCTTCCTCCTGTCATGCACCCATACCCTCACAAGGTCCTACATAGAGAATTTTATCTCCACGAATGATCCAGTCCAGTGCATGCTCCGGTTCCCAGACGCAGGCACTGGAAATGCTATATCCGGAAACAGCTTCCTCCGGCGGTTCAATGTACATTTCAGGCGTGGTCAAAAATGCCAGCACTTCTCTCCCGTGCAGTTTCTCCGGAATTTCACGCTGAATGTCTTCTACAATATCCGGATAGACATCTTCAAATTCTTTCCATTCCTTCCGCATAAACTCACAATACGCAATTGCCATCTCGCAAAACTTGTCGATCATCTGGTCAGAGAGATGATTAAAATGCTCCACGCACTGCTCTGAATATGCCATATCGACTTCCGGATCAATGTGAACGGGGATTGCACGCTGAAATAAAACAGATGCAAAGGTTCCGTTCCGGAAATATTCATCTTGGTCCTGTATACAAATCAAACTCATTTTTCCGCCTCTTGTTCCCGAATTCGCTCGCAGATCTCCCGCACCTGTTCCTTTTTCTGCATCAGCTGATCGAACTGACGGATATACTCATAGGGGAATTTATAATTGTGAATTCGTGTAATTCTGCCGCAGGGTTCCACCAGCTTGGTAGAAGCTCCGCACCCTGCTCCAAAAATGGACTGGCTCTCGTCCATGATCAGAATATTGTACAGCGACTCTTTCCCTGCACGGGCATAGCCCACATTCTCCTGATTGTCGATCGTATTCTTCTGCCGGTACATATAATACGGGGCATAGCCGTGCTCCGGCAGCCGCCGCATACTCTCCTGCACCATTTGTTCCACCGGATTATGTACCTGCTGCTCACCCTCTGCAAAAAGATTCGCCGCCCGTTTCAGCGTCAGAGCGTGCACCGTGATGCTGTCCGGATCCAATGCCAGAATCTGTTCCAGCGTGTCATGAAATCCTTCCGGCGTATCGTCCGGCAAACCGGCGATCAGATCCATGTTGATGTTCTCGAAGCCGGCAGCCCGTGCCATGCGGAATGCCTCCACCGTCTGTGCCGTAGTGTGCTTTCTGCCGATCGTTTCCAGCACGTGATCCTGCATAGTCTGAGGGTTGACAGAAATGCGGTCTACGCCGAAACGCCGCAGTGTTTGCAGCTTTTCCGAGGTAATGGTGTCCGGTCGTCCTGCCTCGACACAATATTCCCGCAAATGCGAAAGATCAAAGTTTTCCTGCACCGCCGTCAGCACCTGTTCCAACTGTGCCGCCGTCAGCGAAGTGGGCGTACCACCGCCAAAATAGACCGTATCCACCAGCAATTCCTGTTCCCGTACCAGCTGCCCCCAAATTTTCAGTTCCTCGCACAGCTTTTCCAGATATGCCGGAATCAGATTCTGAGCCTGTGCAATGGAATGGGACACAAAAGAACAATAGCTGCACCGTGTAGGACAAAACGGAATCGACACATACAGACTGATGCCGTGCTTCGGTGTTTTTTCCAGAAGCGGCTGCTGCACCATTGCTGTATCATAGACCAGCGACAGCTTTTCCGGAGCAATCCAGTACTTTTCGTGTAATTTCTCACAGACTTCCGCCTTGGAAAGCCCCTGTCCCAGCAAAGGCTGTACCTTTTTCACCGGACGAATTCCCGTCAGCAGTCCCCATGCAGGGTGCAGATCAGTGATCTCTTCCAACAGCCGGAACAGCATGGCACTGAACCGGTATTCGCAAAGCTGTTTTTCCGTTTCCGGAGAACAGGCTGGAAACTGTTGCTCCTGCTCCATCACCTGCCCCCGATACTGTACCTGTACCCAAAAGCGGCTCTGTTCGCCCAGCTGTTCCAGAATCAGAACAGCCCCCTCCTCTGCATCTGCCGGCAGTTGTGTCGTGTCGTAGAGAAAGGTAAACTTCCGCATTGGCAGGAAGATTTTGCAGATACATTCGATTTCGTATTTCAGCGTGTGTCCGGAAAATGCCACCGGAAACGGCTTTATCAGATTGGTTTCAACATTCGACATGAATCAAAGTCCTCGCATGGTTGGATTGTGTGCTTTTTCAAAGGAAAGCGTCGATTCCTCATTGTGCCCCGGCAGCACCCGATACTCCCCTTCCAGAGCTTTCAGTTTCCGGAACGATTCCAGCATCTTGGCATCGTCGCCGTCCGGAAAATCCGTTCTGCCCCGCGACATGCGGAACAGCGTATCACCGGTATACAGCACATCGCCGGATCGCCAGCAAACGCTTCCGGAAGTATGCCCCGGCGTATGCAGCACCGTAAAAGTATTGTCACCAAATTGCAGCGTGTCGCCGTCCTCGACAGTTTCCCACGCCTGCACCGGCTGAAACGGCTGTGTAGAGATCCAGTCCCCCAGATTGGCATGACCGTCCGTCAGCATATGGGCATCCAGCGTGTGCACATAGACGGGAATGTCATATTTCTCCCGCACCTGCTCCACACCGGCAATGTGATCATAGTGTCCGTGAGTCAGCAGAATCGCCGCCGGTTCCAGTCCCAGCATTCCCAGCCGGCGAAACAGCACCGGTGCATCTCCGCCAATATCCACGACAACACATTTTCCATTTCCTACTGGCTGCACATAGCAGTTTGAAGCCAGTTCACCCAGCATTATTTTTGTAATTTCCATTGCATGCCACCTCACTTTTTTGCACGTTCTACCGAGATCACACCGCGAATCTTCCGCAACTTATCGATGATCGCCTGTAACTGGTCTGTTCCGGCAACCTGTACACTTGCCTCAAAAATCGCATTGCCGTTCCGCAGGTTACGGGAGGAGGAGTGCACGATCAGAATATGGGACTCCGAGAGAATCTTCGTAATATCGAATACCAGTCCCACACGGTCTGTGGCAATGACTTCAATGCTGGTGGGGATCAGCGTGGAAGTGTTATTGGTCCACTGCACCGGCAGCCACCGAGCCATTTCCTCCGGATCATTCCGTTTCAAAGCTGCCTGATAATTGACACAGTTTTTAGTATGCACCGAAATGCCATGTCCGCGGGTAATGAATCCCACAATGTCATCTCCCGGCAGCGGGTTACAGCACTGAGCAAACTTGAAAACGCAGTCGTCAATGCGATCCAGTACAATACAGTCCTTGCCGCTTGCAGTTTCCGGCGGCACTACCGGTGCTACCGGATTGGCTTCTTCCTCCTCTGCCCCGTGGGATTTCACATACAGTTCTTTCAGACGCGGCATGATCTTGGACAGCATTACACCGCCGTAACCGATAGAGGCATAGAAATCGTCCAGTGTATCACAGTTGTGCCGTTTCAGATCATCTGCCAGAAAAGCTTCCCATTCCGATTCCGGCAAATTGATATGACAGCGTTTGAATTCCTGTTCCAGACTTGCCTTGCCGGTAGTGATATTCTCCTCCCGACACTCCTTTTTGAACCACGAACGGATTTTCGATTTGGCTTCGTTGGTCTTGACAATTCCCAGCCATGCCCGATTCGGACCCTTGTTGGGGTCTTTGCTGGTGAGGACTTCACAAATTTCTCCGGTTTGCAGCTGATAATCCAGCGGCACCATTTTACCGTCCACCTTGCCGCCAATGGTCTTGTGTCCGATCTCCGTATGGATCCGATAGGCAAAGTCAATTACCGTTGCACCCACCGGCAGAGAAATGGAATCTCCGCGGGGTGTCATGACCACAATATCCTCCGGTGACAGGTCGTTCTTGATCGCACGAACAATTTCTTCTACATCGTCAGAAGTCTGCTGTGCCTCAATGACCTTGCGAACCCATGCAAGGCGTTCTTCCATTTTGTCCTTGCCCTGAATGCCCTCTTTGTATTTCCAGTGGGCAGCGATACCATATTCCGCAGAAACGTGCATATCCCATGTCCGAATCTGAATTTCAAAGGGAATACTCTCCCGTCCCAGAACTGTGGTGTGCAGGGACTGGTACATATTTGACTTCGGCGTGGAAATATAGTCCTTGAACCGGTTCGGCAGCGGGCGGAACATATCATGCACAATACCCAGCACCATATAGCACTCTGCCACAGTAGAAACGATCACACGAACAGCATACTTATCATAAATCTCGTCCATGCTTTTATGATTGACATAAACTTTTTTGTAAATGCCATAGATGCTCTTGACACGGCCTTCAATAATAGGTTCCTTGGCAAAGTGTTCTTTTTCCAGCCGCTTGCGGATTCGCTCCTTGATCGAGTCGATGAACTTTTCCCGTTCGTCCTTCTTGATCTCCATGATGTGTTCGATCTCTGAATACGCATAGGAGTCCAGATAGTAGAACGACAAGTCCTCCAGTTCTTCCTTGACTGTACGGATTCCCAGACGGTGTGCGATCGGAGCATACACGTTCATGGTTTCCAGTGCGATGCGACGCTGCTTTTCCGGCGGGAGGAATTTCAGTGTCCGCATATTGTGAATGCGGTCTGCCAGCTTGATAATCATCACGCGAATGTCATGGGACATTGCCAGCAGGATCTTCCGAACATTTTCTGCCTGTTGCTGCTCTTTGTCAAATATGGGAATTCGGTTCAGCTTGGTCACACCGTCCACCAGCATTGCCACGTCCTGCCCGAATTTCTTGCGAATATCGTCCAGCGTATAATTTGTATCCTCTACCACATCGTGCAGCAGTCCCACACAAATAGTATCGGTATCCATACCCAGATCCAGCAGAATATCTGCAACAGCCAGCGGGTGAATGATATATGGTTCTCCGGAAGACCGCTTCTGATCAGCATGGGCTTTTTCTGCCAGCTGGTACGCCGAGAGAATTTTGCTTAAGTCATACTGCTTATCTGTCGCCAGAATCTTCTTGGACAGGTCTGCAATGCTAACTTCATGCTGCGGAATCTGCGGTCTGTCCTGTGCAGACGGTGCAGCAGATCGGGTATCCCCATTTGTGTTCTCTTGTGTCATACAACATCCACTCCTCTTTTCTGTAATCCCTGCAGCAGGACTGACTGCTGCAGATCCACCTTTGCCGAAACCGGTTTCCGGTGCACCTGCCGTGTCCAAAGATCCTGCTGTACCAATCCCAATTCTGAAAAAATATCCAATGCCAGACGGAACTTGCAATAGTTCATCTGCGGCAGATCCTGCATGCCGCCGAACAGTCCGTCAAAAGTGGTATCTGTCTGCGGGATCCGCTGGTAGATCTGTACCAGCACGTCCCGCGTCGGTGTGATCGCCGGATAAAAACTGGGCTGCAATTCCTCATGCCGGCAATATTGTTCGTATGTATTTTCCGCGGCAAAATACTTTGCCTGTTTCAGACCGCTTTTCCGATAGTCCTTGACAATCACAGAAAGCTGCGGTCTGCCCTGAAAACTGCCGACCTCTATGTTGATCAGAAAATCGCACACATCGCCAGTTTTCAGCATCACTTCTTCCGGCCTAGTCCGGAACAGCAGCAGATCCATTGCCATGCCGCCGTAGGTGATTTTCAGCTTGGAGTGCGTTCCGCCGGACAGTGGCAGGACACTTTGCAGAACCGCGTGGCAAATGGCAAATACCGGCACCGGATTGCCTTCGCCAAACGGTGCCAGTGCCTCCAGTCCGGTGATGTTCTCCATGGTGATCTCCTGCGGCATCAGCAGCTTATCCGCCTCCAGTGTCAGAACCGGCATGACCGGATTGGACTCCTTGGCGTATTGCTGTACCGCCTGCCGGAATCGCTCTACATGCTCGGTCGGCAAAGAAAATCCGCCTGCACCGGGGTGACCGCCATAGCGTGACAGCAATTCCCGACACGCGTGCAGGCAGCGAAACGCAGAAAACGCACCAAAGGAACGCATGGAGCCGCGGGCACGGTCGCCCTCAAGGGTAATCAGAATCGTTGGCTTTCCGAACTGTTCTTCCAGTCGGGAAGCCGCAATGCCGATGACACCATGATGCCAGCCCTCTCCGGCAAACACCAGCACCCGTTCTTTCAGAAGCCGGGGATTCTCTGCCGCCTGCTCTGCAATTTCTTCCAGAATGCGAACTTCCTCTGCCTTGCGTGCCTGATTGCGGCGTTCCAGTTCCTCTGCCAATTCTGCCGCTTCATCTGGGTCTTCACAGAGAAGCAGTTCCACAGCCGTTTTGGGTGAGCCGAACCGTCCGGCAGCATTGATACGCGGTGCAATGCCAAACGCGACTGAGGTGGAAGTGAAACTCTTTCCCAGCAGTCCGCTTTTTTCCAGCAGTGCCAGCAGCCCCACACGTTCCGTATTCGCCAGAAGCCGCAGCCCCAGCTGTACCAGATAGCGGTTTTCGCCGGATAAATTCACCACGTCTGCAATCGTCGCAATTGCCGCCAGTTCGCCGAACTGCTCCAACGCCATTGCCGTATCGCCGCCGTCCAGTGCCGCCACCAGTTTCAACGCCACACCGGCACCGCACAGATCATGGAACGGAGATGTGTCATCTGCACGGTGTGCATCTACAATTGCCGCCGCTTTCGGCAGCGTTTCCAACGGCTGGTGGTGGTCAGTAATCACCAGCGTCATGCCCAGATCCGCGATCAGTTCCGCTTCCGCAATGGCTGTGATACCGTTGTCCACCGTCACGATCAGTTCCACGCCGTCCTCGTGCATGGCGTGGACAGCGTCCACATTCAGACCGTATCCCTCGTCCCGTTCCGGAATGCGATAGGTCACATCGGCACCCATTTCCAGCAAGTAAGAGTACAGGATCACCGTGGCAGTCACACCGTCACAGTCATAGTCGCCGTAGATGCAGATGCGGCTGCCGTCGTCCAGAGCCGTGTTGATGCATGCCGCGGCTGCCTCCATGTCCGCTGTCAGAAACGGATCCGCCAGTCCGTCACACTGTAAAAACGCCGCCGCTTCCTGCACATTATGCATACCGCGTGCCGCCAGAACCTGTGCACACAGCATGGACAGATCGCTGCTGCTGCGAATCTGTTTTGCCGCTTCTTCTGACGGCTGATGAATCTGCCACTTCTTCATCTTGTTCCTCCTGCTTCCTGAAACCAAATATCGTACCTTATATTATACCCGAAAAAGTGACAAATTGCAATAGTGCCCGTGAAAAAAATAGGAGAACCTCTACGGTGCTTTTCTGTATTTAACGCTGTGTTCACAAAAAAAAACAGCAAAGCCGAAGAAATTGTGTTATACTAAAACTATATTCAAATGATTCCCATATAGGCAACATTGCATGATGCCGCCTATAACAGAAAGGAAGTTCCTGTTATGGAAATTACACCATATACCCGCATGGTCTTTTACCATGAAACAGACCGCATGGACATCGTAAACCACTCCAACTACATTCACATGGCAGAAGAAGCCCGCGTAGACTTTATGGAGAAGATCGGCATCGGCTACAGCCGCATGGAAGAACAGGGCATTATGCTGCCGGTTCTGGGCGTTACCTGTGAGTACAAGCACTCCCTGCACTTCGGCGAGCATCTTGCTGTATACTCTTACATCACCAAGTACAACGGCTTTAAGCTGGAACTGCGGTATGACATTGTCTGTATCGAAACCGGACAGCTCTGTGCGGTTGCCACTTCTTCCCACTGCTTCACAGACACGAAGATCAAGCCGATGCGGATTCGGGACAAATTTCCGGAAATGCATGCCTTTTTCCAGAAAGCCATGGAAGTGACTTATCCGGAACACTGAAAAAAGCTGCTGCAAATGCAAAAGCCCAGTGCGTATTTCTTATAACGCACCGGGCTTTTTATCATGTAATTTAAGGCAACACCGCACAAAGCCGTCAGGCGGGCTTTGTGCGG